>OKSC01001073.1_pt1 | contig 28620 bp, 18 predicted proteins | sample 1601161 | NCBI WGS metagenome assembly OKSC01 (sample SAMEA3541552, study PRJEB24748) | human gut metagenome | biome: human gut; feature: human-associated habitat; material: faeces | place: China | collected 2012
CCTGCATCGACGGCGGCTTCACCTCCGTCATGATCGACGCCTCCTCCAAGCCCTTCGCCGAGAACATCGAGATCACCCGCAAGGTCGTTGAGTATGCTCATGACCACGGTGTCGTCGTTGAGGCTGAGCTGGGCACTCTGGCCGGCATCGAGGACGACGTCAAGGTCGCTGCTCACGCCGCCTCCTACACCCGTCCCGAGGAAGTGGAAGAGTTCGTGACCAAGACCGGCTGCGATTCTCTGGCCATCGCCATCGGCACCAGCCACGGCGCTTACAAGTTCACCGCCGCACAGTGCACCCGCAACGAGCAGGGCATTCTGGTTCCGCCTCCCCTGCGCTTCGATGTTCTGGAAGAGGTCTCCCGCCGTCTGCCCGGCTTCCCCATCGTTCTGCACGGTTCTTCTTCCGTTCCTCAAAACTACGTGAAGATGATCAACGAGAACGGCGGCAAGATGCCCGACGCCGTGGGTATCCCCGAGGAGCAGCTGCGTCACGCTGCCGAGCTGTCCGTCTGCAAGATCAACATCGACTCCGACCTGCGTCTTGCCATGACCGGCACCATCCGTCAGTTCTTCAACGAGCATCCCGACAAGTTCGACCCCCGCGAGTACCTGAAGCCCGCCCGTGCCAACATCAAGGAACTGGTTCGCCACAAGCTGGTGGACGTTCTGGGCTGCGCCGGCAAGGCTTGACCGTCAACACCCATTTGATTGGCTCCCGAACATTCGGGAGCCAATTTTTACTGTGCGGACGCCCCCCGTTTTGGCAGGATTTCCGGTAAAAGTGCCGCCCTAACCGCCTCGATTTATTTCTTAAAATTCTGTAACTTCTCCAAAAATCGGCAGCATTTTTCATTGACTTTATGCGCAGGTTCTACTATAATTCTACCAGAAAGGTAATGGAGGCGTTACCGTACAAGTGGTCTGTGCCTTTGGCACGGATCGGACAATGAAAGGAGAGTATTTCATTATGAACAACACCAGTTTGCGCAGAATTTTCAGCCTGCTGTTGGCTGTGATGATGGTCTGCGCCCTTCTGCCGACGGCTGCGTTCGCGGAGGATATTGCGGAACCGCAGGACGGGAATGGCGGCGTAACTGTTTATGCCAATAGCAGTGTGCCGCTTACGCTGAATATCTCCAGCTATGGCGCACCGTTTTATAACCCCACAAAAGGGACGCATGACGTAAGCTCATTTAAGTTTTTCAAATACATAAACAGGAGCGATGTCGGCAGCGATAATCCAAAAGACTGCTCCGCGACTGCGCATTTCGTAGGGAGTAACGAGACCGGCTGGCAGCTGTATGTCAAATTGAAAATTGACAATTACGAAGCAGACCTCCCGCAGAATGCATGGATCTACAACAAGGATATGTCGGCAGCGACAGGCGACGTCACGTTTGGTCTTTCTTTTAATACAGCTGGCGGCACCTCCACATATATCTCCATAAGCGGCGGCAAAGACCTGCCCACGCCTCCCCAGCCTGACAAGCCCACCAAGCCCACGGCTGAAGACGTCAAGGCTCTGCTGGGCAATGAGGTAGTGAAAATTTTCTGCGGCACCGCCGGTTCTGGTGTCCACCCCGCTGCTGCATACCCCCTCAAGGATGGTTCCTTCACCGTCGGCGACGTTAATAGCAGCGGTGACATTCCCACGTGTGATATTACCGTGAACGCACAGCCGTATGTGGAGGACTACAATACGAAATATACTGGGCATACGCTCTCCACCGCCGATCACACTCCGAAGGTCATCACTCTGGAATACGACAGCAGCACGAAGACCTGGTCTCCTAAGACTCCCCTCCCCATTATTTTCAACGTTGTGTGCGACACCGCTCCCTCCGTGCCTGAGCAGGCCACGAAGGACGATGTCCTCGGCGCAAATATCAAGGTAACGATCGTATGTGACAATACAAACGCTAATCACGGGAGTGAGGATTTCGACCTGACCAAAGACGCCATCACCGAAATCAGCGCACCTCGTCAATCCAGCGTTGGTACATATATCTGCGATGTTACCATCAGCTCGGAAAGTTATGTGCCGCAGTTCGACCAGGATAAGAAGGCAACGCATACCCCTCCTGCGGCTACCAAGAAAATCACGCTGAGTTATGTCGATGGCAAGTGGATCGCGCCGTCCATTGATACTGCTTATCCTCATGTCAATTTCACGGTTCGCTGCGGCACAAAACCCGTTGCTCCCAACCACGACGAGCTTAGCAAGCTGATCGGCAGCATCACCATCAACTGCACCAACGACGCGGCCACTCATGACCCCAAGAGCAAGGGCTACGCCCTGATCGCCGATTCCTACACCACCAGCGGTGTCGAAGGCGACGCCGAGAATGGCTACACCTACACCGTTACCATCAAGTCCGAGAAGTACGTAAATCAGTTCGATACCGATACCGGCTCGGCTCACACCCCCAAGGACGGCGAAGCCACCGTTGTGCTGGAATACAAGGATAAGACATGGGCTGTGAAGCGCGCCACCCCCGTTTCCTTCAATGTTGCGTGCGTGACCGAGATCGTTCCGCCCGAAAAGCCCGTCCCCGCTGATCTGGGCAGCTTCATAAAAGTGATCTGCACAACGAAGAAAGATGTTCACGGCACCGCGATCTACCCTTTGCACGAAGGCAAGTATGCGATCGGTGAAGTTGAGAGCAATGCCAAGGACGGCTACACCTGCACCATCACCATCGAGGCAGCCGGATATGTTGCTACATACAGCAACGCCAAGGGCGAGGAGCACACCCTCGTCCACGAAAACGATGCGAGCAAGACCGTTACTCTGACGTGGGACAGTGAGGCCAAGGACTGGAGCAGACCGGACGATGTCACCTTCGAGGTCAAGTGCGAGACCGAGATCGTCCCGCCCACAGCCCCCACCTTTGAACAGCTCCCGAAGATCTCCGTGATCGTGGACTGCGGCACCACTGGCGAACATAAGGACGCGACCTTGCCTCTGATGAAGGACTCCTATGAGGTCAGCAAGGTCGAACTCAAGAACGATGTATACACCTGCATCCTCACCGTCAAGGCAGGGAAGTATGTCGATGAGTATAGCGGCACCATGCATCGCGTAGGCAAGCATGAGCTGGATGACGATGCCACCAAGGACATCGTGCTGACTTGGGACGGCCAGAAGTGGACTGCCGAAAAGAACAGTGTCACCTTCAAGGTCAAGTGTTCGCTTTACACCGTTATCTACACCGACGGCGTGAAGAACAAGGTGATCTTCAAGGATGAAGTTCACAAAGATCTGGCCTACGGCTCCGACACGCCCAAGTTCACCGGCGGCACTCCCAAGCGTACCGGCTACACCTTCACTGGCTGGTCTCCCAAGGTCACCGACACCGTGACCGGAGATGTCACCTACAAGGCCCAGTGGAAGTCCAACTCCGGCAAGGACAACGTTCCCAAGACCGGCAGCGGTGAGATCGCCATGATTCTGGGCAGCGTTCTGGTGTTCTCCTTCTGCGGCGCGGCTGCTGTCTTCGTCTGCGGCCGCAAGAGAAGACAGGGGTAAGAAAACAACGTAAACTGTTGAACGAGGGCGGTGGCGGAGATTCCGTCGCCGCCCTTTTCCGGCGGATGCCCTTCCGGAGCATCCCATATTGAGAGGAAAGAAACATGGCAAACAAGCAAGGCAAATTCCAGACACCCCGCACCCCCGTCCCACCCCGCCGCAATGACGCCGGGCAGCGCAGACGGAGAAGAAGAGGCCCCAATCCCCTTTTCATCATCCTCGTGGCAGTGTTCTGCGTCGCGCTGATCGCGGTGGCTGCCATCCTGATCCATATGGGCAAAGCCCGCAGTGATTTCCGCAAACTCTCCGAAATGGTGGAGGAAAACGCCACGGCCACCGCTGCCCCCGTGGAGACCACGCCGCCGGAGACCCGGTCCACCGGGCCGACCGCGGAAACCACCGTCCCCACGGAGCCTGAGCCGACGGAGCCGGTCATGCTGGCGAAATACGCCCCCCTTTATGAGCAGAACCACGATCTGTTTGGCTGGCTGCGCATCGACGGCACCGTCATCGACTACCCGGTGATGCACACCCCCACCGATCCGGAAAAATATCTGCACACGAATTTTAAGCGGGAGTACAGCTTCGGCGGCATTCCCTTCATCGACGCCAACTGCTCCGCCGACAGCGACAATCTGCTGATCTACGGCCACAACATGCTGGACGGCAGCATGTTCCGCTCCCTGCCCAAGTATGAGAGCAAATCCTACTGGCAGGCGCACCCCACCATCCACTTTGACACCCTCTACGAGGAGGGCGAGTATGAGGTGCTTGCGGCCTTCTATGACCGGGTCTATTACACCTACGAGAACTGCTTCAAGTTCTATCAGTTCATCGACGCGGCGGACGAAGCGGACTTCAACAACGCCATCTCGAATTTCCGCTCCAAGGCGCTCTACGACACCGGCGTCACCGCGGCCTACGGCGACAAGCTCATCACGCTGGTGACCTGCGCCTACCATGTGGAGGACGGCCGCTTCGTTGTCGTCGCCCGAAAAAAGTGACCGTCATTCCATCCCCGCATATAACAGGGCTGTCTCATGGAGACGGCCCTGTTTTGCTATGCAAAAGCATAGCAAAATCAGAAATGTGCCATTTCCTCGCCCCTGCGGGGCAACCGGAAATGATGCACAAAAACTTCATGCACCGGCATTTGCACATTGTCGTGGTGCGGTGCTCATGCATGAAGTTTTTTGCCTAATTGCAGAAAAACGACGTCTTTTTCCATTGACTTTTGGCGTGATATTGCGTATAATTCAGGCATAAAGGTAATGATGGCGTTACCGTGCAGACGGTCTGTGCCTCCGGCATGGATCGCCAAATGAAAGGAGAGTATTTCAAGATGAAAAACCATGGTTTGCGCAGAATTTTCAGTCTGTTTCTGGCACTGTTCATGGTCTTCACCCTTCTGCCCACGACTGCGTTGGCAGAAGAGGATACGACGGGGGCTGACAAAACCCAGCCCGAGGCCGTCGTAGTGGACAAGGGCGAGAAGAAGACCGACCCCTCTGCGCCGGAAGACCCGAAAACGTTCACCGTTACATACACTGACGGTGTAGACGGCACAGTATTTCCCAATCAGGTTTACAGCAACCTGTCGTCCGGTACCGCGACCCCCGCTTTCAGCGGCACCCCTGCCCGGGAAGGCTATACCTTCGCCGGCTGGAATCCCGCCGTTGCGGAAACCGTGACTGCGAATGTCACCTATGTTGCCCAATGGGAGGCGGGCAAGACCAGTGCAAGAAGAGTGACCTTGCCGACGATTCCCGAACCCGATGTAAATCCCGCCGCTTTGAACACCGGCCACAAGATCGATGTCACCTTCACCGTCCTGTATGTGGGTGACGAATTCCGCATTGGCTACAATTACGGTTCTTCCGAAAAGACCAAGTTTGTTTGCCAGTATTCCTCGAATCACTCCGATACCGCGTATAACAACCACACGATTGCGATTTCTGACATTAAGGCCGCCGCAGAGCGCGCTACTGTTGACCGCGGCTACACGATCGTCGGTTGGTCGAAAGAAGCCAAGGCAAATCCCACAATATGGCAGCTTAACAAGAGCGGTACGACCGCCTGCAATAAGGGCACTACGATTTATCTCGTAGCGAAGAACCCCAATCCCACCACGAAATATACATACACGCTGAACTATGATGCCAATGGCGGCACCGGCGCGCCCAGTGCTGATTCGTGGTCTACAACAGATGCAGCTATCAGATACCACTCCTTTACAGTGAAGAATACCATTCCCACCCGGGAAGGCTATGTCTTTAAGGGCTGGAAGGCCAAGGATGGATCTGATACGATCTACACCGGTGGCACGCTGTGTTCCGTATCCCAGCAAGGCAATGATGTTGTCAAGAATGGCAACACCTGGACCAGAACGCTGTACGCCGTGTGGGAGGAGGACGCTCCCGCCCAGCCCACTGCCCCCGACAATGACACCGTCAAGGCTCTGCTGGGCGAAAATGCGGTACAGATTATCTGCACCAACGCGCGGATCGGCCATGGCAGCAAGACCTTCGGTCTGATCGACGGCACGTTCACCGTTTATCAGAGCAATAACCGCTGTGAGGTCGTCATCAATAGCCTCAGCCCCTACGTGAACGAGTTCAACGCCGCTGTTAGCGTCCCTGCGGGAACGCACATTACCGACAACAGCATGGCGGGTCAGAATCGGACAAAAATCAATCTGGTATGGAGCGACGGAAAGTGGACTGCGGCGGATGCTCCCGCGAAGTACCATGTTCTGTGCAGCTTGCAGCCCGTAGAACCCACCACTCCCGGTGAGGGCGATCTGGAAAATATTGAGAAGCTTGTAAGGATTGTATGCGACAGAAACATCCATGATGCCAAAGAATATGGCGTGATTGCAGGCTCGTGCGAGTTTGGCGGCATCGACATGACCGGCGATGTGCCCCCCCGTCACCATTCGGGCGGCAAAGTATGTCGAAGCATACAATGGCACGATTGGTGTAGAACACACCATTACCGGTGATACCGAGAGACTCCTTATCCTGGCCTGGGATGCGAACAATAATGTATGGCGGCCGATGACTGATACCCCCGTTACCTTCCCTGTCGAGTGCGAAGAAGAGCTGTTCCCCGTCCATCTTGTGATTTATCGCAACGGCGACACCTCGAAGGCTTATAAGGACGTCGCGCTCGAAAGCCAGCCGAAGGGTCATGTCATTGACCTGTCCACGATCGACATTGCCGACTATTACACCGGGAACTACGAGTTCTACGGCTGGTACGACGACGGCCTGTTTAATATCTACAAGAGCGACCCCGCTAATCCCCCTGCCGGTCTGAAGGAGAAAACCGTCAACGGGTGGACGAATTTGAAGTGCATGGTCTATGACAAGTACCAGGTCGTTTACTTCCAGAGTGAGGAAGCCTGGAGAGACTTCCAGAATGACCACAGCAAGACCGAAGGTCGGCTGTACAGCACCACTGCGCCCTTTGGTTCGACCCTTCCCACCGCGGATGCTCCCACCCCGACCCGCACCGGCTACACCTTCAAGTTCTGGAGCCGTGAGGGTCAGAACGGCGACGTGACCGGCCAGACCGTGAACGGCTGGACGAATCTGTACGCCGTTTGGGAAAAGAACACCTACACCGTGACCTACACCGACGGTGTGAACGGTGAGGCATTCGCGGATCAGGCTTATACGGCGAAGTACGAGGATGCCACCCCCGCTTTCGAGGGCACTCCCGCCCGCGCGGGCTACAAGTTCCTCGGCTGGGAACCCACGGTTGCTGAAACCGTGACCGAAAATGCGACCTACGTCGCTCAGTGGGAAAAGCTCTACACCGTCACCTACACCGATGGCGTTGACGGAAAAGCCTTTAAGGACGATGTCCATTCCGATCTGGAGAAGGACACCCCGACTCCCGCTTTCTCCGGCGACACTCCCACCCGTAAGGGCTTTGTGTTCGACGGCTGGACTCCCGAGGTCGCTGAGACCGTGACCGAGGATGTCACTTACACCGCTCAGTGGAAGCCCGTCCAGCCCGATAAGAAGGCCATCGAGGGCGCGATTGGCAGAGGCGTGGCGGTTGTCTGCGATAACCAGAACGTCAAACACGGTGCGAAGGCATACAAGGTAACGCTTGGTGAGTACACCGTCAGCGATGTCATGGGCACCGCCGCCGATGGCTACACCTGCACCGTTACCGTCAAGGCAACCAAGTTCATCGAGAAGTACAGCTCCGATATGGGCGACGCGGTTCATACGCTGATTGCCGGTGAACCCGCCGAAAAGACCATTGAACTGAAGTGGAATGGCGAAAAGTGGGTCGCTGAGACCGAACTGCCTGTCACCTTCCATACCCTGTGCCCCCCCGAGCAGCCCAGCAAGAAGGACATTGAGCGTGCAATCGGCAGAGGCGTAAAGATCGTCTGCGATAACCAGAACGTCAACCACTGGGGCAAGGATTACAAGCCGACGCAGGGTGAGTACACCGTCAGCGACGTCACCGGTACCGCCTCCGAGGGCTACACCTGCACCATCACTGTCAAGGCAGCCAAGATCATCGAGAAGTACAGCTCCGATATGGGCAAGACCCATGAGCTGATCGTCGGCGAGCAGGCTGAGAAGACCGTCGAACTGAAGTGGGATGGCGAAAAGTGGGTCGCGAAGACCGAACTGCCCATCACCTTCCACGTCGAGTGCCCCCCCGAAAAGCCCACCTACGATGAACTGAAGGAGCTGGGCATCAACGCGAAGGTGGACTGCACGACCACCACCGCGCACAACGGCAAGCCCTACACGCTCATCGAAGGCACTTATGATATCTCCGACCCCGAGCGCAAGGGAACTGCGTACACCTGCATCCTCACCGTAAACGCAAAGGATTACGTTGCCAAGTACAACGCAGAAGAGAATGTTGGCCCCCACACCCTTGATGACCGTGACAGCAAGACCATTGAGCTGACCTGGAATAGTGAGAAGTGGACGGCTGCGGAGACCAGCGTCACCTTCAACGTCAAGTGCGAGCTTCTCACCGTTACTTACACCGACGGTGTGAAGGGCGAGGAAGTCTTCGAGGATGTCGTCTACAAAGACATCCCCTACGGCACCGACACCCCCGCCTTCGGCACGAAGGATCCCACCCGTAAGGGCTACAAGTTCCTCGGCTGGGAACCCGTAGTTGCCGACACCGTGACCGAAAATGCGACCTACGTCGCTCAGTGGGAAAAGCTCTACACCGTCACCTACACCGACGGCGCGAAGGGTAAGGCGTTCAAGGATCAGGTCTACAAGGATCTTGAGTCTGGCACCGATACCCCCAAGTTCGATGGCAAGCCCACCCGTAAGGGCTACACCTTCACCGGTTGGTCCCCCAAGGTCACTGACACCGTGACCAAGGATGTCACCTATGTCGCTCAGTGGAAATCCACGAAGAACGGTAAGGACAACGTTCCCAAGACCGGCGACAGCGAGATCGTCATGGTTCTTGGTAGCGTGCTGCTGTTCTCCTTCTGCGGCGCGGCTGCTGTAAGCGTCTACGACCGCAAGAGAAAACATTTCTAAAATACGCAAGGGAGGCGACGGATTTCCGTCGCCTCCCATTTTTTGCCCCCATAACGCGGCTGCCCCCACTCCGGCATTGACTTTTTCTGCCTGATGAACTATATTATACGTGCATTTATATGAAGAAAAGGTGATAACGATGTACATAGATGATTATAAGCGCTGGCTGAGCGCTGATCTGGAAGATCCCGCCCTCACCGACGAACTGAGGAAAATCGAGGGACAGGACAATGAGATCAAAGAGCGCTTCGCCGTGGCGCTGAAATTCGGCACCGCCGGTCTGCGGGGTATTCTGGGTGCGGGCAGCAACCGGATGAATATTTACGTCGTCCGGCAGGCCACGCAGGGACTTGCGAACTGGGTCAAGACCCAGGGCGGCAGCCAGCTGGTCGCCATTTCCTATGACAGCCGCATCAATTCCGACGTGTTCGCCAGAAACGCTGCCTGCGTTCTGGCCGCCAACGGCATTCGGGTGCGGATCTACGACGCGCTGATGCCCGTTCCCGCCCTGTCCTTTGCCACCCGGTACTACAAGGCGAATGCCGGCATCATGATCACCGCCTCCCACAACCCCGCCAAATACAACGGCTACAAAGCCTACGGCCCCGACGGCTGCCAGATGACGGACGATGCCGCCGCCGTGGTGTACGCGGAGATTCAGAAAACCGACATTCTCACCGGCGCGGAGATGATGTCCTTTGAAGACGGCATCGCCAAGGGTCTGATCGAATACGTGGGCGAGGACTGCAAGGAGGCGCTGTACAGCGCCATTGAAGCCTGCGCCGTCCGCCCCGGCATCTGCAAAACCGCCGGACTGAAGCTGGTGTACTCCCCCCTGAACGGCTCCGGTCTGGTGCCGGTCACCCGGGTGCTTCATGACATCGGCATCGACGACATCACCATCGTCCCCGAGCAGCAGTACCCCGACGGCAACTTCCCCACCTGCCCCTATCCCAACCCGGAGATTTTCGAGGCTCTGCGGCTTGGTCTGGAGCTGGCCGAGAAGACCGGCGCCGATCTGATGCTGGCCACCGACCCCGACGCCGACCGGGTGGGCATCGCCATCCGCTGCCCCGACGGCTCCTATGAGCTGGTCTCCGGCAACGAGGTGGGCGTGCTGCTGCTGGACTACATCTGTCAAGGCCGCATTGAAAAAGGCACCATGCCCAAGCGCCCCGTGGCGGTAAAGTCTCTGGTCTCCACTCCCCTCGCGGACATCGTGGCCGCGGATTACGGCGTGGAAATGCGCAACGTTCTCACCGGCTTCAAGTGGATCGGCGACCAGATCGCCAAGCTGGAGGCCGCCGGTGAGGTGGATCGCTTCATTCTGGGCTTCGAGGAATCCTACGGCTACCTTGCAGGCCCTTACGTCCGGGACAAGGACGCCATCATTGGCTCCATGCTGATCTGTGAAATGGCGGCCTACTACCGTTCCATCGGCTCGTCCATCAAGGCGCGGCTGGAGGCCATTTACGCCAAGTACGGCCGGTATCTGAACAAGGTGAACTCCTTTGAGTTCCCCGGCCTGTCCGGCATGGACAAGATGGCCGGTATCATGGCCTCCCTGCGGGAGAAGCCCCCTGTAGAGATTGGCGGCTACAAGGTGACCAAAATCACCGACTACCAGAACACCGCTCAGACCGGCCTGCCCGCCGCCAATGTGCTGGTGTACAATCTGGAAGGCGGCGCGACGGTCATTGTCCGCCCCTCCGGCACCGAGCCGAAAATCAAGACCTATTTCACCACTCTGGGCAAAACTCTGGCGGAGGCCGAAGCACAGGAAAAGGTTCTCGCCGACGCTCTGAAGCCTATTCTCGCGTAATTCCGTTCAAAAAAGGCAAGCCGAAAAACGGCTTGCCTTTTTTGAACATTGTACATTACTCGATGATCCGGATCCAGCCTTTGGGGGCTTCCAGGCGACCCATCTGGATGCCGGTGAGGGTATCGTAAAGCTTCTGGATGGTGGGGCCCATACCCACGTAGTGAATTTCCTTGCCATGATCCACAATGGTGCCCACAGGGGAGATGACCGCCGCAGTGCCGCACAGGCCGCATTCGGCAAATTCGCCGATCTCTGCCAACTCCACGGGGCGCTCCTCTACCTCCATGCCGAGATAGTCCTTCGCCACCTGCAGCAGGCTGCGCCGGGTGATGGAGGGGAGAATGGTGTCGGACTTGGGGGTGACCAGCTTGCCGTCCTTGGTGACAAAGATCACGTTGGCGCCGCCGGTTTCCTCGATGTGGGTGCGGGTGGCGGAATCCACGTAGACGTTCTCGTCAAAGCCCTTCTCGTGGGCATCCACGATGTTGTAAAGGCTCATGGCGTAGTTTAAGCCCGCCTTGACATCGCCGGTGCCCTTGGGCGCTGCCCGGTCAAGATCGGAGATGCGCAGCTTCAGGGGCTTGATGCCGCCCTTGAAATAGGGGCCGACCGGGGTGACGAACACCCGGAACTGATACTCCGTCGCGGGCTTGACGCCGATGATGGCGTCGCTGCCGAACATGAACGGACGGACGTACAGCGTCGCGCCGGAGCCGTAGGGCGGCACCCACTGGGAGTTTGCGCGGACGGTCTCCACTACGGCCTGCACGAATCTGTCCTCGGGGAACACGGGCATTTTCAGGCGGCGGCAGGAGCTGGCCATCCGCTGGGCGTTCAGGTCGGGGCGGAAGCAGACGATGCGTCCATCCTCGGTGGTGTAGGCTTTCAGCCCCTCAAAGCAGGTCTGGGCGTATTGCAGAACGCAGGCGCACTCACTCATGGTAATGGTGGCCTGATCGGTCAGACAGCCGTCATCCCACTGGCCGTTTCGGAAATTGGAGACATAGCGCATGTCGGTCTGGACGTAGCCAAATCCCAGATTGCCCCAGTCAATATCTTTTCTTTCCATTGTAAACACCTCTCCGGAATTTTATTTTCCCAATTCTAGCACCGTGAGGGGCGTAAGTCAAGCATTTGGCGTGGAAAAAAGTATCTCGCACAGGGACATTTGTCTTTTTCAGAGGAACGCACAAAAACCGCCCCTTCTTCCCCCCTTTTTCCTGCGAAAAACTCCAAAAGGGACTTGTATTCAATATGGTAAAGTGGTAAAGTATAGGAAAGCACCCCAGAAGAAAGGACTCCGTGTTATGGATATCGTTCGACATCCCGGTGAAGATCTGTTTTTTGAGGCCATTCTGTCCCTGCGGACGGTGGAGGACTGCCGCCTGTTTTTTGAGGACGTGGCTACCATCAAGGAATTGCAGGCCATGTCCCAGCGGTTCAGGGTCGCCTGCCTGCTGGACAGCGGCGAAAACTATATCGAAGTCTCGGAATCCACCGGTGCCAGCTCGGCTACCATCAGCCGGGTCAACCGGTGCCTCGTATATGGCGGCGGCTACCGGACGGCGCTGGACAGGCTCAAGGAATCGGGAGTCCTCCCGGAAGGCGAAGAAAAATAAAACAGGGTACACCCCTTGGCTCTCCCTCTGGGAGAGCTGTCACCGAAGGTGACTGAGAGGGCTTTTTCCCTGTTTTCCCTCTCCGTCTTCGCTTCGCTCAACCGCCTCCCCCAGAAAGAGACAAGGGGGCAGTTCAATCGCGCCCCTATGCCCAAAAGCCCCGCCGTTTTCGGGTGTATCCATGTCCATTTTTCCCAATTGACAACCACTCCTGCCCATGCTATAATTTAACGGATAAGTTCGGCGGCTCATCCCGCCCGTCTTGCCGCTTTCCCGGCAGGGCGTTTTGCTATGCAAAAGCATAGCAAAATAAGAAATGTACCATTTCCTCGCCCCTGCGGGGCAACCGGAAATGATGCACAAAAAACTTCATGCACCGGCATTTGCGCATTTTCGTAGTGCGGTGCTCATGCATGACGTTTTTTACAGAAAGGAGATCAGCATGACGGATATGACGAAAGCCAAGGTTTACGCTACTTCTTTGGGGTCCGTATTTTCCGAAGGGGTTTGTTCCTCCCTTTCCGCCCCCGGCCTTTCCGGGTTCGATTCTTCTGAATATGTTATTTTTCCCGGCTTTTGTGACGTGCATGTGCATTTCAGAGAGCCGGGTTTTTCTTATAAGGAGACCATCGCCACAGGCAGCCGGGCAGCCGCCCGGGGCGGCTATACCGCGGTCTGCACCATGCCCAACCTGAACCCGGTGCCGGACAGCGTGGAGAATCTGAGAGTTCAGCGCCGCCTCATCGAGGAAACCGCCTGCATCCACATCTACCCCTATGGCGCGATCACCGTCGGCGAACAGGGCGAAGCGCTTTCCGACCTGGAGGGCATGGCGCCCGACGTGGTAGGTTTTTCCGACGACGGCCGGGGCGTGCAGAGCGATGACATGATGCGGCAGGCCATGCTTCGTGCAAAAGCCCTCGGGAAGCCCATTGTCGCCCACTGCGAGGTCAACTCGCTCTTGCGGGGCGGGTACATCCACGACGGTGATTATGCCAAAGCCCATGGCCATCGGGGCATCTGCTCCGAAAGCGAATGGGGGCAAATTGCCCGAGACTTGCAGCTGGTAAAAGAAACCGGCTGCGCCTACCACGTTTGTCACGTCTCCGCCAAGGAAAGCGTGGCGCTCATCCGCAAGGCCAAGGCCGAGGGGCTGGACGTGACCTGCGAGACCGGCCCCCACTATCTGGTGATGGACGACAGCGACCTGCAGGAGGACGGCCGTTTCAAAATGAACCCGCCCCTGCGAGGAAAGGAAGACCGGGAGGCCCTGATTCATGGAATTCTGGACGGCACCATCGACATGATCGCCACCGACCACGCCCCCCACTCCGCCGAGGAAAAATCCCGAGGGCTGGAAAAAAGCGCCTTCGGCATTGTGGGCATTGAGACCGCTTTCCCGATTTTGTATACCTGTCTGGTAAAACCGGGCATTCTAAGCCTGAACAAACTATTGGAGCTTTTGTGCGTCAATCCCCGCAGACGCTTCGGTCTTCCTCTGGGGACAGACTACAGCATCTGGGACTTGAACGCCGCATACGCCATCGACCCGAAGGACTTTCTTTCCAAGGGCAGAGCCACGCCCTTCGCGGGCTGGCAGGTCAATGGAAAGTGCATCGCCACCATCTGTGACGGAAAGCTGGTATACGCCGCTCCGGAAACCCATACCGCCAAATAACGAGAGGAGAAACACCATGGCAAAAAGAACCGACATCAAGAAAATTCTCATCATTGGCTCCGGCCCCATCGTCATCGGTCAGGCTGCTGAGTTTGACTACGCCGGGACGCAGGCCTGTCTTGCCCTGAAAGAAGAGGGCTACGAGGTGGTGCTGTGCAACTCCAACCCCGCCACCATCATGACCGACACCATCATCGCCGACAAGGTCTACATGGAGCCGCTGACGCTGGAATATATCGCCAAGATCATCCGCTACGAGCGTCCCGACGCCATCATCCCCGGCATCGGCGGTCAGACAGGTCTGAATCTGGCCATGCAGCTGGAAAAGAAGGGCATTTTGCGGGAATGCCGGGTCAGGCTGCTGGGCACCTCCAGCGAGTCCATCGAGCGTGCCGAGGATCGGGAGCTTTTCAAGGAGCTGTGCCAGTCCATCGGCGAGCCGGTCATCCCCTCCGAAATTTCCTACTCTCTGGAGGAGGCCAAGGAGGCCGCCAAGCGCATCGGCTATCCTGTGGTGCTTCGTCCCGCCTTTACTCTCGGCGGCACCGGCGGCGGCTTTGCTTACAATGAAGACGAGCTGGTGGAGATTGGTCTCAACGCCTTCGCCCTCTCCCCTGTCCATCAGGTTCTGGTGGAAAAGTCCGTCAAGGGCTACAAGGAGATCGAATTCGAGGTCATGCGGGACTCTAACGACCATGCCATCACCATCTGCGGCATGGAGAACATCGACCCCGTGGGCGTCCACACCGGTGACAGCATGGTGGTCGCCCCCATCATGACCCTCAGCGACCACGACATGAAGATGCTCAACGACTCTGCCATCAAGATCATCCGGGCGCTGAAGGTGGAGGGCGGCTGCAACGTCCAGTTTGCCCTCGACCCCAATTCCTCCAAATACTATCTCATCGAGGTCAACCCCCGGGTCTCCCGTTCCTCCGCCCTGGCCTCCAAGGCCTCCGGCTACCCCATCGCCCGGGTCACCGCGAAAATCGCCGTGGGCATGGCTTTGGAGGACATCAAAATCGCCAACACCAACGCCGCCTTTGAGCCGAAGCTGGACTACGTCATCACCAAGCTGCCCCGGTTCCCCTTCGACAAGTTCACCTCCGCCATCAACATTCTGGGCACCCAGATGATGGCCACCGGCGAGGTCATGGGCATCGGCTCCAATCTGGAGGAATCCCTGCTCAAGGGCATCCGCTCTCTGGAGGTAGGCGCGAACCACATCTACCATCACAAATTCGACGACATGACCACGGAGGAGCTGCTGGACTATATCAGCGTGTTCCGCTCCGACAACATTTTCGCCATTGCGGAAATCATCTACCGGGGCGTCACCGTGGAGCAGATTCATGAGATCACCGCCATTGACGTCTACTTCCTGAACGCCATCAAGCGCATTGTGGATATGGAGGAATACCTGAAACTCCACGTCAAAGAGCCGGAAGCCCTTCTGGACGCCAAGAAGATGGGCTTCAGCGATAAATATGTGAGCAGGCTCTGGAAATGCTCCGAGACGGACGTGTCCGATTTCCGCAGAGAACACGGTATGTTCCCGGCTTTCCGCATGGTGGACACCTGCCACACCGGCGCATATATCCCCTACTTCTACTCCTCCTACACCGGCGGGAACGTCTCCCGGCTGACGAACAAAAAGAAGATCGTGGTACTGGGCGCAGGCCCCATCCGCATCGGTCAAGGCGTGGAATTCGACTACTCCACCGTCCACGCCGTCATGACCATCAAAAAGGCGGGCTACGAGGCCATCATCATCAACAATAACCCCGAGACCGTCTCCACCGACTACACCACCGCCGACAAGCTGTATTTTGAGCCTTTGACTCCCGAGGATGTCATGAACATCATCGATTTTGAAAAGCCCGACGGCGTGATCGCGTCTCTGGGCGGCCAAACCGCCATCAATCTGGCCCAGCCCCTCCATGACCGGGGCGTGAAGATCATCGGCACCGGCTGCGAGGCCATCGACAGAGCCGAAAACCGGGACGCCTTTGAAAAGCTCCTGAAAGAGCTGGACATCCCCCAGCCCAAGGGAAAGGCCGTCACCAAAATCGAGGACGGTCTCGCGGCGGCGAATGAGATCGGCTACCCCGTGCTGGTACGTCCCAGCTTCGTGCTGGGCGGCCGCGCCATGCAGATCGTGGCAAACGAGACCCAGCTGCGCCATTACCTGAAAAGCGCCGTGGAGATCGACGAGGACAAGCCCGTTCTGGTGGACAAATACATTCAGGGCCGTGAAGTGGAGATCGACGCCATCTGCGACGGCCGGGACGTGTTCGTCCCCGGCATCATGGAACTGGTGGAGCGCACCGGCGTCCACTCCGGCGACTCCATCTCCGTCTACCCCTCCTTCTCCATCTCTGACAAGGTCAAGGGCATCATTCTGCAATACGCCAAGAAGCTGGGTCTGGGCATCGGCATCATCGGCCTGTTCAATGTGCAGTTCATCGTAGACCCCGAGGACAACGTGTCCGTCATCGAGGTCAACCCCCGTTCCTCCCGCACGGTTCCCTTCCTGAGCAAGGCCACAGGCTACAGTCTTGCGGACATCGCCACCGACGTGATTCTGGGGCTGAGCCTGAAGGAGCAGGGCTTCTTCGACATCTACCCCGCCGAAAAGGAGCGCTGGTACGTCAAAGCGCCAGTGTTCTCCTTCAATAAAATTCGCGGTCTGGACGCCTATCTGACTCCCGAAATGAAGTCCACCGGCGAGGCCATCGGCTATGACCGCACCATGACCCGTGCCCTGTACAAGGCGCTGCAGGCCTCCGGCATGAAGCTGCAGAACTACGGCACCGTCCTTGCCACCATCGCCGACCGGGACAAGGAGGAAGCGCTGCCCCTGATCCGCCGGTTCTACCGTCTGGGCTTCAACATCGAGGCCACCGCCGGAACTGCCACATTCCTGAAGGAAAACGGCATCCGCACCCACGTTCTGGGCAAGATCAGCGACGGCAGCGACGAAATCCCCAACGCGCTGCGTCAGGGACACATTGCCTACGTCATCAACACCCGCGACCCCGGCTCCAGCGGCCGGGACGGCACGAAGATCCGCCGGATCGCCACGGAGCACAACGTGACGCTGTTCACGGCGCTGGACACCATCCGGGTTCTGCTGGATGTGCTGGAAGAAACCACGCTGACGATTTCTACGATTGACGCCTGAGCAGGCAACGCCAAAAATTCCCGGAAGGAGCGACCATGAAACAGAGCATTTTCACAATTCTATCCAATACCCCCCTGACGGACTGCGTCTACAAAATGGTGCTTTCCGGCGACACCTCCGCCATTACCGCCCCGGGGCAGTTTGTCAACATTCAAATCACAGGGAAGTTCCTCCGCCGTCCCATTTCCGTGTGCGACTACGATGAGAAAACCCTCACTATCGTCTACAAGGTAGTGGGCAAGGGTACGGAAATTCTCTCCCGGATGGTTCCCGGGGAGAAGCTGGACATCCTGACCGGCCTTGGCAACGGCTACGACCTCGTCCCCGCCGGGGACTGCCCCGTCTTACTGGGCGGCGGCGTGGGTGTCCCGCCGCTGTACCACCTTGCCAAACGGCTGCTTGCCATGGGCAAGCAGGTAACGGTGATTCTGGGCTTCAACACCCAATCGGAAGTGTTCTATGAAGCCGAATTCCGGGCGCTGGGCTGCCGGGTGATCGTCGCCACCGCCGACGGAAGCTATGGCGTCAAGGGCTTCGCCACCACGCCCCTGAACGATCTGAATTATTCCTATTTCTACACCTGCGGCCCGGAGCCGATGCTCAAGGCGGTGTATAAAGCCACCCGCACCTCCGGCCAGATGAGCTTTGAGGAACGGATGGGCTGCGGCTTCGGCGCCTGTATGGGCTGCTCCTGCAAGACCCTCACGGGATACAAACGCATCTGCAAGGACGGCCCCGTCATGAAAAAGGAGGAGATTTTATGGGAAGCCTGAGCGTCAATCTCTGCGGCATCGAGCTGGACAACCCGGTCATCCCCGCCTCCGGCACCTTTGGCTACGGCTATGCGTTTGCCGAACTGTACGACATTAACTGCCTTGGCACCTTCTCCTTCAAGGGAACCACGAAAGAACCCCGCTTCGGAAATCCCACGCCCCGCATCGCCGAGTGTACCGGCGGCATGATCAACGCCGTGGGGCTGCAAAATCCCGGCGTGGACAAAGTCATATCCGAAGAACTCCCGAAGCTGAAAGCCTGCTTCCACAAGCCCGTCATGGCCAACGTCTCCGGCTTTTCCGTGGCGGATTACGCCTACACCTGCGAGCGGCTGGACAAAGAGGAACAGGTGGGCTGGCTGGAGGTCAACGTCAGCTGCCCCAACGTTCACGGCGGCGGCATGAGCTTCGGCACCTGCCCGGAAGCCGCCGCAGAGGTGACGGCAGCGGTGAAAAAGGTCACGAAAAAGCCCGTCATCATCAAGCTTTCCCCCAACGTCACCGATATCGTCTCCATCGCCAGAGCCTGTGAGGACGCGGGGGCGGACGGCATCAGCCTGATCAACACCATGCTTGGTATGCGCATTGATCTGCGCACCCGCAGGCCCATTATTGCCAACAAAATGGGCGGCTTTTCCGGCCCTGCCATCTTCCCGGTGGCGCTGCGCATGGTCTATCAGGTCGCGGGCGCGGTGAAAATTCCCGTGGTGGGCATGGGCGGCGTCAGCAGCGCCGAAGATGTGGTGGAAATGATGCTGGCAGGCGCTTCCGCCGTAGAGGTGGGCGCTGCCAATCTCGTAAACCCCTACGTCTGCCGGGACATCATCCGGGAGCTTCCCGCCGTCATGGAAAAATACAAAGTTGAGAATCTGAAAGACATTATAGGAGGCGCGAAATAATGGGTAAGGACGTCATTGTTGCCTGCGATTTTTCATCCGCCGAGGCGACCTTCGCTTTTCTTGACAAATTCACCGGCCGCAAGCCCTTCGTGAAGATCGGCATGGAGCTGTACTACGCGGAAGGCCCCGCCATCGTCCGGGAGATCAAAGCCCGGGGGCACAAGATTTTTCTGGACTTAAAGCTCCACGACATTCCCAACACCGTGAAAAAAGCCATGTCCGTCCTGCGGAATCTGGACGTGGACATCACCAACCTCCACGCCGCCGGTACCACCGCCATGATGAAGGCCGCGCTGGAAGGTCTGACCCGGGAGGACGGCACCCGTCCCCTGCTGATCGCCGTGACCCAGCTGACCTCCACCGATCAGGCGGCCATGGAGTCCGACCTGCTCATTCATGAACCCATTGACGAAGTGGTCATGCACTACGCCGAGACCGCGAAAAACGCGGGTCTGGACGGCGTGGTCTGCTCTCCTCTGGAAGCGGGGAAGGTGCATGAGCGCTGCGGTCAGCACTTTCTCACCGTGACCCCCGGCGTCCGCTTCGCCGACGGAGACGTAGGCGACCAGAAGCGGGTGATGACCCCAGCCGCCGCCAAGGCCATCGGTTCGGACTACATCGTGGTCGGCCGTCCCATCACGGCCGCCGCCGACCCCGTGGCCGCTTATGAACGCTGCGTGGCGGAATTCTGCGACTGAAATAAGGAGGAAGCATTTTGGAAAGCTACAAAAGAGAATTCATTCAGTTTCTGGAGATGGCCGGTGTGCTGAAATTCGGCGATTTCACCGCCAAATCCGGCCGGAAAATCCCCTATTTCATCAACGCCGGGGAGATCAAAACCGGCAAAGAAATTGCGACCCTGGGCGAATTCTACGCCCGCGCCTACCGGGAAAAGCTGGGGCAGCGCAAGGCCGTCCTCTACGGCCCCGCCTACAAGGGCATTTCCATCGCCGTGTCCGCCGCCGTCGCCCTGAGCCGGGACGGGCTGGACGTTCCCTTCTTCTTCAATCGCAAGGAAGCCAAGGATCACGGCGAGGGCGGCGTGTTCGTGGGCTACGTCCCCAAGGCCGGTGAGGACGTGGTCATCGTAGAGGACGTCATCACCGCCGGGACTGCCATCCGGGAAAGCATGGCTATCTTAAGCCGTCTGGAGGGCGTCAAGGTCGCCGCCACATTTATTATGGTTGACCGCAAGGAGCGGGGCAAGGGCGAAAAGCTGGCCATGGAGGAAGTGGAGGAAGAATTCGGCTTCCCCGTCTACTCCGTGGTGGATGTGTACGACATCATCGCCTATCTGGAAGAAAATCCCGCCAACGCCGAGAACGTGGCGCGGATCAAAAACTACCTTGCCGTGAATGGAGCGAACGCATGAGAAGTCTGAACAGCATTCTGGATTTAGGCGTGGACGAGCTGGATGGGCTGATCGCCACCGCCAAGGACATCATTGCCCACCCGGAAAACTACTGGGACAGGTGCGCCCACAAGAAGCTGGCGACGCTGTTCTTTGAGCCCTCCACCCGCACCCGTCTGAGCTTCGAGGCCGCGATGCTGGAGCTGGGCGGCAGCGTCATCGGCTTCAGCGAGGCCAGCTCTTCCTCCGCCTCCAAGGGTGAAAGCGTGGCGGACACCGCCAAAATTGTCAGCTGCTACGCAGACATCATCGCCATGCGCCACCCCAAAGAGGGCGCACCCTATGTGGCAAGTCAGGCGGCCTCTATCCCCGTCATCAACGCCGGAGACGGCGGCCACAATCACCCCACCCAGACCCTTGCCGACCTGCTGACCATTTCCCGGGAAATGGGGCGGCTGGATAACCTCACCATCGGTCTGTGTGGCGACCTGAAATACGGCCGGACTGTCCACTCCCTGATTGAGGCCATGAGCCGCTACAAAGGCATTCAATTTGTTCTGATTTCCCCGGAGGAATTGAAAATCCCCGGTTTTATTCGGTATAATGTTTTTGAAAATCAGGGAATCCCCTACACGGAAGTGTCCTCTCTGGAGGAAGCCATGCCCAAGCTCGATGTGCTGTACATGACCCGCATCCAGCGGGAACGCTTCGACGACCCCTGGGAATACGAGCGGCTCAAGGACAGCTACGTCCTCGATACCGAGAAAATGAAACTTGCGAAAGGGAAAATGTGCGTCCTGCACCCCCTGCCCCGTGTCAATGAGATCAGCGTCAAGGTGGACGACGACCCGAGAGCCGCCTATTTCCGTCAGGCGCTGAACGGCAAGTACATGCGCATGGCGCTCATCCTGAAGCTTCTGGACGAAGCCGCCCGGAATCCCGCAAAAGAAGCCATCGACGTTAGCGGTTTGGAATACGACCGTGTCTGCCGCAATCCCAAGTGCATCACCCAGACCGAGCAGGAGCTGCCCCAGCTGTTCCGCTGCACCGACAAGGCCGCGGACATCCACAGGTGCATCTACTGCGAGCAGAGAGCCTAATCTTTATCCCACAAAAAATGCAGAATGCCGTTGTTTCGGCATTCTGCATTTTTATTTATCCCTTATATCTCGGCTCGCAGGTCAGGTTGACGCCCAGACGCTTGAAGGTCTTTTCATCCACCGGGGACAAGATCACCGAGGAATGTACCTCGCAGCCCCGCAGCTTGTCCAACTGCTCCATGGCCAGTTCCGCCATGGGGTTGGTGGCGGCGCAGATGGACAGGGCGATCAGCGTCTCGTCGGTGTGGAGACGGGGATTGCGGTTGCCTAAGTGGTCAACCTTCAGGTGCTGGATGGGGTCAAGCACCACCGGGGAAATCAGGTGCAGGCTGTCCCGCATACCCGCCAGCTTTTTCAGCGCGTTCAGCAGCAGCGCCGAGGACGCACCCAGAAGGTCGGAGGTCTTGCCGGTGACGATGGTACCGTCGGGCAGTTCCATGGCGGCGGCAGGCGCGCCGGTCTGCTCCGCCCGCTGCAGGGCAGGGGCGACCACCTTCCGCTCCGCCGGGGTCACACCGGCCTTTTTCATCAGCAACTCCAACTTGCGCACCGTTTCGTCGCTGCCTTTGCCCTGCTTCTGCTCGCACATGGCCACGTAGTATCTGCGGATGATCTCCTGTCGGGAGGCGAACCGGACGGCTTCGTCATCCACGATGCAGTTGCCCACCATATTCACGCCCATATCCGTGGGGGATTTGTAGGGGCAATGCCCCAGAATCTTCTCAAAAATCGCCACCAGCACAGGGAACGCTTCCACGTCCCGGTTGTAGTTGACGGTGGTGACCCCGTAGGCTTCCAGATGGAAGGGGTCGATCATGTTCACGTCGTTCAAGTCCGCCGTGGCGGCCTCGTAGGCCAGATTCACCGGGTGGTTCAGCGGCACGTTCCAGATGGGGAAAGTCTCGAATTTGGCGTAGCCCGCCGTGTTGCCCCGGATATGCTCGTGATACAGCTGGCTCAGGCAGGTCGCAAGCTTTCCGCTGCCGGGGCCGGGAGCCGTGACCACCACCAGCGACCGGGTCGTCTCAATGTAGTCATTTTTCCCGAAGCCGTCGGGGCTGACGATGTAGCCGGTGTCGGAGGGGTAGCCCGGAATCTCAAAATGGTGATAGACCCGGATGCCCAGCCCTTCCAAGCGGGACTGGAACGCCTTCGCCAGCGCCTGTTCATGGAAGCGGGTCAGCACCACGCTGGAAACGTACAGGCCGAAGCCCCGGAAAATGTCGATCAGGCGAATGACGTCCCGGTCATAGGTGATGCCAAGATCGCCCCGAACCTTATTCTTTTCGATATCGTCGGCGTTGATGGCAATGACCATCTCCACCTGCTCCTTCAGCTGCAGCAGCATCCGCAGCTTGCTGTCCGGCTGGAAGCCCGGCAGGACGCGGGAAGCATGGTTGTCGTCATAGAGCTTGCCGCCGAATTCCAGATACAGCTTGCCGCCGAACTGGGCAATGCGCTCCCGGATGTGGGCGGATTGCATTTGCAGGTATTTATCGTTATCAAACGCCGCTTTTGTCATTTCCGTTGCCTCTTTCCCAAAAACTCTCCACCATTTTACCCTATCCGACGGGAAATAGCAAGGCCATTTCGCGGGAAAATCTTCTCTTTCGCGGGATTGCTTCTTGTTTCGGGAACGGCGCCGTGCTATAATGAACGCATCTATTTTTTCGGAGGTGTTTCCATGGAATTCAGCGTCAACCATCCGGTGCTTTACCTGCTCGCCGGAATTCTGATTGCCGTGGTTCTGGCTCAGTCGATTTTCTTCCTTATTAAGGCTCTGCGCCGCAGTAAGGAGATCGGCATGGATCAGGCCAAAATCAAAAAAACCATCAAAACCGCCGCGCTGTTCACCATCGCCCCGGCCGTGTCCATCGTCATCAGCGTCATCACCTTAAGCAAAAGTCTGGGCATTCCCCTGCCCTGGCTGCGGCTTAGCGTAGTCGGCTCATTGAGCTATGAGGCCATCGCGGCATCCAACGCCGTCAGCGCCATGGGCTTAGAGCTGGGCAAAATCAGCTCCCTGACCGCCCAGCAATACGTCAATATCGCGCTGGTGATGACCCTGTCCATCATGGTGGGCATCTGGCTGGTGCCTGTCATCGGCAAGAAGCTGCTGCGGGGCATGACCGTTCTGGAAAACCGGGACGCCAAATGGGCGGATATTTTCCAGAATGCCATGTTTATCGGCATGATCTCCGCGTTTCTGGGCTATGTGTTCTGCGATTTTTCCCGTCTGTGGACGCCGGGGGATTACGCCGCCACCTCCGGGCTTGTGCCGGTATGCGTCATGGCGGTATCCGCTGCGATCATGGTGGTCTGCGGACTGCTCATGAAGAAATTCAAGTGGAGCTGGGTCAACGATTACGCGCTGCCCATTTCTCTGGTGCTGGGCATGGCTTCCGCCATTCCCCTCACCGCGTGGCTGGGTTAAGGAGGTGCCGATATGAAAAAGCAGCTTAGCTACATCGACTCCGTTCACCGCAGCGGCACCATCTGGAACATTTCCGTGATGATTTTGCTGCTGGCCTTCCCCCTGACGGTGGCCGCCCTGTTTGGCGCCGCCCCGGACTGGGGCGCGCTGGTGGTGGGTCTGATCGCCACCGCGCCCATGTATTGGGCGGTGGGTGTCATTGAGACAATTACCTTCGTTCCCATGCTGGGCGCGGGCGGCTCCTACCTCAGCTTTGTCACCGGCAACATCTCCAACCTGAAGCTTCCCTGCGCCATCAACGCGCTGGAGCAGAACAACGTCAGCGCCAACTCCGAGGAGGGCGAGGTCATCTCCACCATCGCCATCGCCACCTCCTCCATCGTCACCACCGTCATTATTATCATCGGCGTCATTCTGATTGTCCCCCTGACCCCCGTTCTGGAAGCGCCGGTGCTGGAGCCGGCCTTTGCCCAGATGCTGCCCGCCCTGTTTGGCGGACTGGGCGTAGCCTTCGTCAGCCGGAACTGGAAGATCGCCGTCGCGCCGGTGGTGCTGATGCTGGTTCTGTTCATTTTCGTCCCCGCCCTGAACGCCGGTACCGTGGGCATTATGGTGCCTGTGAGCGTGCTGTTCACCATTGTCGTTTCCCGGCTGCTTTATAAGAGAGGAGTTCTGTAAACATGATCGGATATCTGATTCTCGCCGTTCTGGTTGCATTCATTGCCGTGGTCGCCGTCCGCACCATCCGTTTCCGTCCCAAGCCCCAGCCCGAAGTCACCAAGGAAGAAATCGCCTTTGACCGGGACGCCGCCGTGGATTCCCTCGCCCAGCTGGTTCGCTGCAAGACCGTGTCCTACAACGACCATTCTCTGGAGGACGAGGGGGAATTTCAGAAGCTGATCTCTCTGCTGCCGACACTTTACCCCAACGTGTTCGGCACCTGCACCTTCCAGCAGCTTCCCGACCGGGCGCTGCTGCTGCGGTGGCCGGGCAAGCAGGAAGGCGACCCTGCCGTTATGATGGCGCACTATGACGTGGTGCCTGTCAACGAGGAAAAGTGGGACAAGCCTCCCTTCGCCGGGGTCATCGAGGACGGCATTCTCTGGGGCCGCGGCACGCTGGACACCAAGGTCACCTTCAACGGCGTTCTTTCCGCCGCCAATTACCTCATCGGTCAGGGCTTCCAGCCGGAAAAGGACATTTACTTTGCCTTCTCCGGCGGTGAGGAGATCAACGGTCAGGGTGCGCCCAACATTGTGGCGTATTTTACCGAGCATGGCATCCACCCCGCCATTGTGGTGGACGAGGGCGGCGCCGTTGTGGAGAACGTGTTCCCCGGCGTGAAGCAGCCCTGCGGCCTGATTGGCATTGCGGAAAAAGGTATGCTGAACGCCCAGTACCGTACCGTCTCCGCCGGCGGTCACGCCTCCGCCCCCAAGCCCCATACCCCGGTGGGGGTTCTGGCGGCGGCCTGCAAGCGGGTGGAGGATCATCCCTTCAAGGCCCACATCGACGGCCCCGCTGCCCAGATGTTCGACACCCTGGGACGGTATTCAACGCCATTGTACCGGGTGATTTTCGCCAACATGTGGTGCTTCGGCTGGATCATTGACACTCTCGGCAAAAAGAGCGGCGGCGAAATGAACGCGCTGGTGCGCACCACCGTGGCCTTTACTCAGATGGAGGGCAGTTCCGCCCGGAACGTGATCCCTCCCGAAGCAAAAATGGTGTCCAACATCCGCCTGAATCCCGCCGACAGCGTCGCTTCCGCGCTGGCGTATCTGGAAAAGACCGTCAACGACCCCGCCGTGGAGATCACGTCTCTGGAATCCTTCGAGCCAAGTCCCGTCTCCGAAACCGGCTGCGACGCATGGGAGAAGGTCGCCTCTGCCGTGGCGAATACATGGCCGGGCTGCATCGTCTCCCCATACCTGATGGTGCAATGCTCCGACTCCCGGCACTACCGTGACCTGAGCAACCACGTTTACCGCTTCTCCGCCATGGACTTGACCGCCGAAGAGCGCTCGACCATCCACGGCAACAACGAGCGCATCCGTCTGGAAACCGTCGCCAAGGCCGTAGAATTCTACATCCGCCTGATGCGTCAGTGCTGAAACAAAAAAGATGTCCCCCACCCCGGGAAAATCCGGGTTGGGGGATTTGTCTTAATTCAGCAGATATGCCAGGAAAGCGCCGCCGGTGATGGCGTACACCAGAATGGTGAAAGCCACAACGATCAGCGTCAGGATAAACTGGGCGATCGCCCAATTCTTCCGGGAGCGCTTCTCCGGGGAGCTGCTCACCGCCCAGACGATCAGGCAGATGAAGCCGACAATGGGAATTGCCGAGAGGATCAGGGTGCCGATCCAGGAACCGACAGACATGTCCGTATCCTGCCGTGCGTAGGTATTGCCGTTGTAGTTGTCCATGTTATATTCCTCCTGCTTTCCAAATTTAGGGGATATAACGATTATAACACATATCTGTGAAAATGGGAATACTTTTTCGGCAAAATCTTTTCTGCAAATCGCCCCCGCACACCGCAAAAAATCCCGGCAGCCGAAGCTGCCGGGATTTTTTAACTCAGTGTATTCTCAGCGGAGATTACCGGGCGTTGCGCTTCTTGTTGTAGAAGTACACACCGGCAATGGCGGCGCCGGAGACAACCATGAAGATCACGGGAATGAAGATCATATCACCGGTCTTGGGGTTGGTCTTATCGGCCTTCTCGTTGGTGGTGCTCTTGGCGTTGGCGTTGGTGATCATCACGTTGATGTGCACCTCGCTCTCCTTGCGCATCTCGTTGGTGTCCTCAATGGTGGTGTACTTCTGGGTGTCGTTGACAAAGTTGCCGACCCAGTTGCCCTTGGCCAGATACATGCCGTCATACTTGATGCCGTCGCTGGTCTTGGCGGTGTAGTAGTTCTTCACAACGGTCTTGACCTCATCCAGCGTGACCTTGCCGTCCAGAGCAATGCCCTCGGTGATATTGATGGTCTTGGCGGGATCGTCGACCTTGTTGTCCTTGAAGATGTGCAGGTAAACCTTGTAGGGGAACTTGTTGTTGGTAGTGGTGGTGTCCTTCTCGAGGTAAGCGTAGAATTCTACGTTGCCCTTAATGACGAGCTTGGCAACCTGAGCGCTGGTGTAGAGGTCACCCTTGTTGTCAATCTTCCAGCCCTTGAAGGTGTAGCCGGTCTTGTTATCGGCCTTGCTCTGAGCGTCGGAAACCTTCTTGCTGTCAATGCTGCTGCCGCTGGTCACGTTGTAGGTGGAAACGGCCTTGCCGTCGGTGCCGTAGAAGGTCACTCTGACAGTGTCGCCCTCGGGAGTGCTGCCGCTCTTGGCCTTCAGGGTGACGGTCAGGGAGTCGCCGGCATTGATTGTGGTGGACAGGGACAGGTTGTTGCCCTTTTCATCGCTCTTGGCGGTGACGAACTCATAGGAATCCTTCCAGTTGCCCATCCAGCGGTAGCTCAGGATGTCGCTGATAACGGAGGACTTACCGTTCACAGGCTCGACCTGGAACTCTCTGGCAATCGTGTTGCCCTTGTCGTCAATAATCTTAAGAGTGATATACTTGACAGGCTCTTCCGCCTTCTTGGTGTTGACAAACAGCTTCAGGGAGTAGCCGTCGTCGATACCGGCATACTTGATGGTGACGCCGGTAGCATCGTTGTCGGAAGCGCCAGTCCACTTGACAAATTCCTTGTCTTCCTTGACCAGCTTCAGACCCAGCTCCTTGGTCAGCGTCACAGCGCCGTCAACAGGAACGGTGATCTCGCCGTCTCTTGCGTAAGAACCGTCAACATAGATCTTAACGGGAACCTTCGCGTCAACGCGGGTGTCCTCGACCTTCTTGTTTACGTACAGGTTTACGTAGTAGCCATTCGCATTTGCCTTCTTCAGGTTGTCATAGCTGATGGGGCCGGTGGTCTCTTCGTCCTTCATGTTCGTCCACTTGACGAATTCCTTGTTGTCCTCAACCAGAGTCTCGGCCAGCTCCTTCGTCAGGGTCAGGCTCTCACCGGGCTTCACGGAAACATACTTGTCAGTGACGTACTTTCCGTCAACGTAAGTCTTGACGGTCAGGTTTTCGGCATCTTCAGCAGCGGCCGCCTGGAAAGGAACCGCGCAGACCAGCAGCATAGCCACCAATACGAGGCTAAGCAGCTTCTTCATTGTGTTTTTCATAGTTTCTAACCTCCTAGAAAATTGGTTGTTTTAGAAATGCTGCCGGCTCTGGAACCTTTGGTGTCGCCAATCGGGGAGGCTTTCCGCCGCTTCCGCACCCGGCATCTCTTTCATGTCTGCATGATATCACATCCGTTCCCGGATGTCAATAGGAAAATTACAAAATGTAACAGAATTCTTTACACTTTATAACATTCTTAAACATTTGCCCTTATCTTAAGAAATTTACTCCAAATTTTACCATAAAATTCGTTTTTTACCAGCTACGAAAAATGACAATCTCTGATTTCGATATCTTTTTTCTTTCAAAGGTTACAATTTTGTTGCAGCCGCCTGTGGTCTCCCGAAGCGGCCTCCGCCGCCCAGGGGGGTGGAAAACCCCGGTGCCAGCATGGCACCGGGGTTTCCGCGAAAGGGTTTGGAAAGAAGAGAGGTAGAAAAGAGGATCTACGGAGTTGAAAGGGAGCGGCTCACGGCTTCCGCAACCTTTCT
>OKSC01001078.1_pt1 | contig 28507 bp, 27 predicted proteins | sample 1601161 | NCBI WGS metagenome assembly OKSC01 (sample SAMEA3541552, study PRJEB24748) | human gut metagenome | biome: human gut; feature: human-associated habitat; material: faeces | place: China | collected 2012
TTGAGTTGTTGTTCAATGATTTGTTTGGAGGATTTGCATGAAAAAAGACATGAGATGGAAGGTGGCACAGATCGGGATGCTGACGACGATGTTGGCAATGGAATCGATACTTCCGCAAGGTCATATTGTCGATGCCAGACATCAAACCGCTCAGTATCGAATAGAAGAAGACATGGAGCTTGCCGGGCTAAGCAGTTATGTGAGAGGCGGACAGGCAGAGGGAGCATATGTGTCTGAAACAATTGCACGAGTACATGATCAGTGGCAGCAAAAAAAACAGGAAGAAAAGCAAAAGCAGCGTATCAGACAGCAGAAATTAGAGCAGGAGAGGATGCGTAAAGAACGACAGAAACGAAAACAGGAGCAGAGGAAGCGTGCTAGAAGAGCACGGATCCGTCGCGCCAAACAGAAACAAAAAAGAGACGAAAAAAACCGACGTCTTGCCATTGAAGAAAAATGCGGAAGAGTGATCGGTACAGAGTCTGAACGTATTTTACAGCGTATTGTTGAGGCAGAGGCTGGAGGAGAGGATCTGGAGGGGAGAACACTTGTTGCGAATGTCATTTTGAATCGTGTGTTAGGAAAACAGTTTCCATCCACGATCAAGGAAGTAGTCTTTGCACACAGTGGGAGCAGATATCAATTTTCGCCGGTCAGCAATGGCAGTTATTATTCGGTACATGTGTCAAGCGGAACAAAAAAAGCAGTAAGAAGGGCCCTGCAGGGACAGGATACCTCGCAGGGCGCATTGTACTTTATGGAGAGAGCTTTAGCTGACAGTGGTAATGCTTCTTGGTTTGATCGGTGCCTGACTAAAGTGAAGAGACATGGATGCCATGAATTTTATAAATAGCACTCAAAATGGGGATCGTAGTACAGGCTGTAATTGTCTGCCATGCAAAGCCGCTTCGATCGTTTCGGGGATAAGGGATACATGAGCTACTAAGGAGCAAGGCTTTTTATGATGATCATCCTGTCCAAATGGAACAAAATATACGTTTTTAGCATTGTATAGCATTCCAAGATTCCTGAAATTCATTCCCATATTATCGTTGCTGGAAATGGAGATGACCAGCGGTTTTTCATTGCGAAGATGTGCTTTTGCTGCCATCAGTACCGGAGTATCTGTGATACCATTCACTAATTTTGCCATTGTGTTGCCGGTACATGGGGCGATGACCAGTGCGTCAAAAGGGGCTTTTGGCCCGATTGGCTCTGCGTCTTGAATTGTATATATTCCGGTATTTCCGGTAATACGTTCTACTTTTTTACAAAAGGTTTCAGCTGCAGTAAAACGGTTGTCTAAATGGCTCGTATGATTGGAAAAGATAGGCTGCACTTCATAGCCTTGTTTTACAAGTTCGCTTAATAATGTTAATGTTTTTGCAAAGGTGCAAAATGAGCCGGTAATAGCAAATCCGATGGAAATTGTTTCGTTCATGTCTATTTCCTTTCTATCCGATTACAAATATATCATTTAAATGCTGAAAAATAATCTCAGCAGAACTTTTCGGGGCGTATTTTGCCGGCAGACCGGGATATAATGCGGCATCCAATCCTTTTTGAGCGCAATATGTGAGATCGCAGCCGCCCGGTGCACTGGCAAGATCTATGATCACGGCAGTGTCAGGAAGTCGGTCGATAAGACTTTTGCCGACAATGGGAGCAGGCACAGTGTTAAATAACCATTGGCAGGTTGAAAGATCTGTTGACTCGGTTAGATTAAGACAGTGTGAGACTTCTGCACAGGCTGTTTTTTCAGAAGATCTGGCAGAGATGATCACTGTGGCACCGAGGTTTGTCAGACGATCTGCCAACACCTTTCCGCAGCGTCCGTAACCCATGACAAGACAGGTGTGCTGATACAAGTTATAGGGAGAGTGGCGAATTGCTTCGCAGATGGCACCTTCAGCGGTTGCAACAGCATTCCATATTGCTACGGCAGAGGATTTCATATAGTCATAGATATGCAGACCGTGTTCCTGACAGCATTTTACAAATGCAGCAGGAAGATTACCACCTAAAATCAGAGAACCTGCAGGTGCCTCCTCATATGCCTGTTGCAGCGTTTTTTCGTCACATGGCACAGGAAGCAGTATTGTCTGCAGGGAAGAAGACTGTCCACAAGAATGCAGATACGATCTGCTTGTGGTGCTTTTTGAAGCAGATACTGCCTGACTGCATGTTTTGACACCCGCTTTTGCAAATAATTGTTCTAGTGCTAACTGGCGTTCATCGTCGCCGTATCGGATCAGCTCGCAAATTTCATACATAAATAATCCTCTCTTCCCGGATCATAAATTTTTCCAAATCTTTGTGAGTAAAATTCTCATAAAGTGGGATACTGTAGTTTATGCAGGAAACACAATATGGGTTCCCTTGACCAAACACAAATTTTCGGTTATGCTTAAGCCGAAGATACCGAGAGTACATCGATAAGAAATGGAGGTTTAGAAATGATACATGCAACAATAGATACATTTGAAGAGGAAGTTATTAAGCAGAAGGGCTTAGTCTTGGTGGATTTTTGGGCGCAGTGGTGCGGACCCTGCCAGATGATCGCTCCGATCTTAGCGGAGATTGATGAAGAATGCCCGGATGTTAAAGTTTGTAAGGTGGATGTCGATGCGAATATGGGACTTGCGCAATCGTATAAAGTTGTCGCAATCCCGTTTTTGATCCTCTTTCGGGATGGAGAAGTTCAGGAAAAGCTGACCGGATTACAGTCCAAGAAAGATCTTATGGATATGATCAAAAAGTATAAGGCGTAATTTATTCCCGTATATACAAAAAGCCATACAGGTTATTTCCTGTATGGCTTCTTTTTAGGGCATAAGAAAATACTCTTTTATATATTATGTACTAGGGTTGCTGTGTAATGTGAGTCTTTAGTGCAGCAAAACTTTCTTTACTGATCACATGTTCAATACGACATGCATCTTCGGATGCAACACTTTCCGACACGCCCAAAGAAACTAAAAATTTCATCAAAAATTCGTGCCGCTCATAAATCATTTCAGCAATTTGTTTGCCGCTATCGGTCAAATAAATAAAACCGGAGTCAGTGACAGTGATATACTGTTTCTCACGAAGATTTTTCATTGCAACGCTGACACTCGGCTTCTTAAAGTTGAGTTCGTTGGCAATATCAACCGAGCGGACAACAGGTAATTTTCGGCTTAACACTAAGATTGTCTCCAAATAGTTTTCTAAGGATTCGTTTGATTTGTATGCTCCAGCCATATTCTTCCCCTTCCGTTGTTCATGATTATATATTATTTTAGCATATTATGAAAAAAATGACAAACGTCTGTTGTGGAAAAAAATCTCATTTTTATGAAAAATGAAGAGACAGGCAGATGAAAATATGTTAAAATAAAGGTTAAAGGCATATATGGGGCCTATAGAGATGCGGAGGTAGTACAAAATGAATGATTATGTATTGGTGGTAGATGACGAGGAAGTAAATCGGAAGCTTCTTGTCAAGATATTGGAGGCAGAGTATGAAGTGGAGACAGCTTCGGACGGTAAGCAGGCACTTCAAATGCTGAAAGCACAGCCACATAAATATGCAGCTATTGTTTTAGATCTGGTGATGCCGGATATGAATGGGTTTTCCTTTTTGGAAGAATATTGCAGTGATGCGATACTGCAGAATATTCCGGTCATTGTTTCTACCGGAGATGATAATATAGAATGTGAGACACATAGTTTGGAGCTTGGTGCCTGGGATTTCATCCGCAAGCCGTATAATGAGCGAATCATTCATTTTCGACTGCACAATGCGATCGAGAGAAGTCGTGCACAGATTTTGCGTAAGTTACAGCATGTTGAGGCTTTTGATTCGTTGACCGGATTGTATGGACGAGATTATTTCCAAAAAGCAACGAGAGAAATGTTAGATGCGTTTCCTGAAGAGCAGTATGCAATGATAAGGCTCGACATTGCCAAATTTAATTTGGTCAATTCCTTTTTTGGCATTCACCGGGGTGATGAATTTCTTTGTGAGGTGGCTGATAAGATACGACAATTTGTTGCATCTAAGAATCATGTGACCTTTGGGCGTATGCGCGCAGATGTATTTGCAATCTGCATGTCGTATGAAAAGGAGAGTGAGCTGTCAGAGTTATCATATCGTTTCCGCAAGGAGATTCGTGAGATCATTCCGGAATTTGAAATGATTCCGGTGTTTGGGTTTTATTTGATCAAAGATCTAAAGATGGAAGTCAATGATATGTATGATAATGCTAAGCTTGCAACAAAGATCTGCAAAGGAAGTTATATTCAGAACTATGCCTTTTATCAGGATGAAATGAGTCAGGATCTTATTCAGGAACAGCGTATTGTAAATATGACTCGGTCTGCATTGCAGGAAGAGAAGTTTGTTCTGTTTTTGCAGCCAAAATATGATATACAGGAGGGCAAATTTGCCGGAGCTGAGGTATTAGTACGCTGGAAGGCGTCCGATCAAAAGATGATCTCTCCGGGAGAGTTTATTCCAATCTTTGAGCGGAACGGATTTATTATGAAACTGGATTTTTATGTATGGGAGCATGCGTGTAAATTGTTGCGCAGCTGGCTGGACAAAGGGTATGATCCGATGCCGATTTCTGTAAATGTATCACGTGTCAGTGTATACAATCCGAAATTAGTGGAAGTGATCAGTGATCTGGTTGCAACTTATAATATTCCACCGGAATTATTTCAACTGGAATTGACGGAGAGCGCTTATACATCCAATCCATATATGATCCGTGAGGCAATGAAAGATTTACAGAAACGTGGATTTACAATATTGATGGATGATTTTGGCAGTGGTTATTCGTCATTAAATGTTTTGAAAGATATTGCAGTAGATGTTTTAAAGATTGACATGAAATTTATGTCGGATACTGAGATACCGGGCAGAGGTGAGAATATACTGGCTTCTGTAGTAAATATGGCAAAGGTGCTTGAGATGCCGGTTATTGCGGAAGGCGTTGAAAAGGAAAGCCAGGTGCGTTTCTTGAAGAATATCGGCTGTGAATATGTGCAGGGGTATTATTATGCAAAACCGATGCCTGCAGAGGAATATGAAAAGATGCTGTTTCGTGATGAGGAGCAGGCATTAGGATAATAATAGATAATGATCAGAGCAAGACAATGGAGGTTGGCATGAGAGTAAAGAAGTGGGCTTTGATGGGGATATTATGTGGAACAATGGTTCTGCTTGCCGGTTGTGGCAAGGCACAGAAAGCCTATAAGCAGGCTGTGGCTTTGGCAGAGAGCGGTAGTTATGAAAAGGCAGCAGCTTCCTTCAAGGAAGCCATTGCAGAAAACAAAGACAAAGCAGAGTATTATATTGATTATGGAATGACATTAAATCATCTGGGAAGCTATAAAAAGGCGATAAAGCAGTTTGAAAAAGCGTATCAGAAGGTTGATAATAAAATTTCCAGACAAAATAATAAGCGTTTATATTATGGAGAGGCGCTTGCCTATTATGGTATTCATGAATATGATAAGGCAAAGAAACAATGTGATAAAGCGTTAGAGATATCAGAAAGTAAGTCACTAAATGGTGATATTTATGCGACATTAGCAATGGCACAGTGGGCTTCCGGAGATTCATTAGGGGCACTTGGTGCCTTAGACCAGCTTATAAAAGAAAATGCAAAGGATGCGGATGGTCTTGTTCTGCGTGGTCAGATCAAACAGAGTATGGGTGAGTATGATTCTGCTGCCGAAGACTTTTTGAAAGCAATTTCAGTTGATGAGAAATGTTATGAGGCGTATTTTGGATGCTATAATGTTTACAACGATGCCGGTAGGGAAAGCGATGCGAAAGATGTGCTTGAAAAATTGGTATCAATACATGGCGCAGATGCAGAAGCCAAAACGCAGATCGGACGAGCTTATATTTGTCTGGATAAGCTTGCAGATGCAGAGGATATATTGAGCGATGCCGAAAAAGAAAAAAGCACCGATGCGTTATTTTATCAAGGTAAGGTCTTGCGGATACGTGGTGATTTTGAGAATGCAATTAAGAAGTACACCAAATATTTGAAAGCACAGAACGGAGCAGTATGCGCTCTGCCGGAAGTGTATAGCGAGCTTGCGGGCTGTTATATTGAGTTACAGGATTATGGACAGGCAGAAGATTATTTAGAACAGGGACTTGATCTTGGTGTGACGATGGCTTATCAGAATCTGCTTCGTAATCGTGTGATTCTGTTGGAGCGAATGGGCAAAATGAGACAGGCTAAAGAATTGGCGGCAGAATATTTACAAACCTATCCATATGATAAAGAAATGGCGAAGGAAGCAAAGTTTATAGCAACTCGTATCGGAAATCATAGTAAGAAAAAACAAAGATAAAGAGAAAGGTTTGGTTAGATAGTAATGTTTGAGACCGAAGAGCAGAAAGAACGCATTATTTTGGTCGCTGTTGCGACGGCGGATGGAGACGATACCGAACAATCTCTGGATGAGTTGGAAGAATTGGGACAGACGGCGGGTGCGGTGACTGTTGCTAAAGTAATACAGAATAGAGAAAAAGTGCATGCCGGAACGTATGTGGGTAAAGGAAAAATAGAGGAGATTAAGAATCTGGCGATCTCTCTGGATGCAGATACGGTAGTATGTGATGATGAGTTATCTCCGGCACAATATCACAATCTTCAGGATGCATTGGAGATCAAGGTCATTGACCGAACGGTTATGATACTTGATATTTTTGCCAAAAGAGCATCGACCAGCGAGGGAAAGTTACAGGTAGAATTAGCACAGCTTAGATACCGTGCTTCGCATTTGGTAGGAGGACGCAGCGAATTATCTCGTCTGGGTGGAGGAATTGGTACGAGAGGTCCCGGTGAGCAGAAACTGGAGATGGATCGGCGTCTGATCAAGGAACGTATTACGCTTGTGAAACGTGAATTGGAGCAGGTGAAACGTACCAGAGAGTTGACTCGTAAGAAGAGGCAGGAGAATCCTACACCGGTTGTTGCGATCGTAGGATATACCAACGCAGGAAAATCAACGTTACTCAATTATTTGACCGGAGCAGGTGTTTTGTCGGAGGATCAGTTGTTTGCAACACTGGATCCAACTACCCGCAAGCTTGTTCGTGAAGACGGTGAAGAAATGCTTTTTACGGATACGGTTGGGTTTATTCGCAAATTACCACATCATTTGATCCGAGCATTTCGAAGTACATTGGAAGAGGCGAAATACGCAGATATTATTTTGCATGTCGTAGATTGCTCGAATCCGGATCTGGATATGCAGATGCATACAGTGTATGAAACACTTCGTAAGCTGGAAATTGGCGATAAACAGATTGTCACTGCATTTAATAAGATTGATCGTTTAGAGGGAGAGCAGGTGCTCAAAGATCTGCGTGCAGACCGAACAGTTCGCATTTCAGCACGTTCGGGAGAAGGCGTGGAGGAAATGTTAGACGCGTTGAGCGAATTGCTGAAAGCCGGCCAGGTACTTATCGACAAAATAATTCCTTATACAGATGGTTCTCAGATCAATTTGTTGCGTAAATATGGCCAGGTGTTGGAAGAAAGTTATGAAAATGATGGCACCAAAGTAAAAGCATATGTACCAAGAGAGTATGCCTATCTGTTTCAAAGTGCAGATGGTGAGGATGATCAATAGACATGGATGTAGAGTATAGATATGACTGGAAGTTGATCGCATGTGTAGATGACCATTGGGGAATTGGCAGACAGGGACAATTGTTGGTTGATATCCCGGCTGATAAAAAAGCATTTAAGGCGCATACGATCGGAAAGATTGTTGTTGGAGGCAGAAAAACAATGGAGGGACTTCCGGGTGCACGGGCGTTGCCTGATCGCACCAATATAGTTCTTTCTACGGATGAGACGTATTGTTTTGAAGGTGCGCAGGTATTACATAGCCTGCAGGAACTCAAACAGTATGTGAAACAGTATCCGGGTCAGGAAGTCTATGTAATTGGTGGGGAAGAAGTATATCGCCTGCTGCTTCCGTATTGTGATACAGCTTATATTACAAAAGTGCATCGTCAATATAAGGCAGATGCTTATTTCCCGAATTTAGATGAAAGCCAGGATTGGGAAATCTGCGAGCAGTCTTTTCTGCAAAAAGATCCACAGCAAAATGTGATATATGAATTTATCACCTATCAACGTATACAATAAGAATTCGATAGTAATGATCAGCGTGTAAAGATAAAAATGGAGTGTTAAATCATTATCATTTTAAATCTAAAAATAGCACAGATATGAGGTGCCCTTCCAAGTTGATTTTTTGGAAGTTGGTACCAATCTGTGCTATTTTTCATGAAAGGATAATAGAACCTTTATGACAGACAGCAACGTTTCCATCGCTGTCTGTTTTTTGGTGCTATCATCTTATTAGAGGATGACCATTGATCAGCCCATTACGATAGTTACATCGTATGAAGTTTTGCCCTTCTCATAAGGGATAACAGTGGTTCCTGTATATTCTTTGCCGTCTACAACGATCTTGGCAACGCCTTTTTCAACCTTATTTGGGTTTTCAACCTTGATGTTATACACACCTTCGCGATACTTACGTGTCATAGTGAAAGAGGTTCCCATCTCGGATGGAATACAAGGATCAACGCTCAAACCATTGAGAGTTGGAACAACACCTAAGATATACTGAGAAACATTTACAAATGTCCAGGCAGCGGTACCTGTAAGCCAGCTGTTCTTAGCCTGTCCGAAGAAGTGCGCATCTTTACCGGCGATCATCTGAGAGTATACATATGGCTCTGTGCAATGGATCTCGCTGATATCCTCGATATAAGCAGGACAAGTCTTTTTGTAGATCTCGAAAGCACGGTTACCACGACCGATAACAGTCTCAGCACAAGATACCCAAGGGTTATTGTGGCAGAAGATACCTGCATTCTCTTTATATCCAGGTGGATAAGAGGAGATTTCTCCAAGTTCTACATGGTATTTGGTGTAAGGCGGCTGTAACAATACAATACCGTACTTTGTATCCAGTTTTTCTTTTACAGAATCCAATGCTTTCTTAGCTTCACCTGTCTCAACACCGATACCGGCGAGAACGCAGAAGCCCTGAGGCTCAATGTAGATCTGACCTTCTTCGCATTCTTTGGAACCGACTTTGTTGCTCTGTGCATCATAAGCACGGACAAACCATTCGCCGTCCCAGCCGTCTGCTAACACTGCTTTGTTCATTGCTTCAACTTCAGCAAGTGCACGGTCAGCTTCAGCCTGATTACCTGTGTAAGCACACAGATCAGCATATTCTTTACCATATTTTACAAACATTCCACCGATAAATACGGACTCAGCAACCGGACCTTCACTAGGACCAAAGGTCTGGAAAGATTCACCCGGATGCTCAGAGAAGCAGTTTAAGTTGAGGCAGTCATTCCAGTCGGCGCGTCCGATGAGTGGAAGATTATGAGGTCCTTTGTGATTCACAATGTAATCGAAAGATCTCTTTAAATGCTCCATTAACGGAACTGCCTTGGATTCATCATTATCAAACGGTACCATTTCTTCTAAGATAGAAGTATCGCCTGTCTCGCGGATATATGCTGAAGTACCTGCGATCAGCCACAAAGGATCATCGTTAAAGCCGGATCCGATGTCTGCATTACCTTTTTTGGTAAGAGGCTGATACTGATGATAAGCGCTTCCGTCTTCAAACTGCGTAGAAGCAATATCAATGATTCTTTCTCTTGCACGCTCAGGGATCAGATGAACGAAACCGAGCAGATCCTGACAGGAATCACGGAATCCCATACCACGACCGATACCGGACTCGTAGTAAGAAGCGGAACGTGACATGTTAAAGGTAACCATACACTGATACTGGTTCCAGATATTTACCATGCGATCAAGTTTTTCTTCATCAGATCTTACGGTAAATTTAGATAACAGATTTTCCCAATTCTCTTTCAATTCAGCAAGAGCGGCATCTACCTGTGCATCTGTCTGATATTTTGCCAATAATTCATCAGCAGGTTTCTTATTGATAACATTTGGTGCAGTAAACTTCTGGTCTTCCGGATTCTCACAGTAGCCCAGTACGAAGATAAGGCTTTTAGACTCACCCGGTTCCAAAGTAATATTAATCTGATGAGATCCGATCGGATACCATCCGCTGGCAACAGAGTTATGAGATTTGCCCTCGGCAACAACCTGAGGATCCGTAACTCCACGGTAAGCACCTAAAAATTCATCGCGGCTTGTATCAAAGCCGTCTACCGGACAGTTTACTGAATAAACTGCAAAGTGGTTACGACGCTCACGGTACTCTGTTTTGTGATAGATTGTAGAATCAATGACTTCAACTTCACCGATATTTAAGTTACGCTGATAGTTTGTCATATCATCCATGGCATTCCAGAGACAAAACTCAATATATGAAAATACAGAGAATGATTTTTTCTCGTTGCTTTCGTTGGTCAGAGTAAGCTGATTAACCTCACAGTTATCATTGACAGGTACAAAAGCAAGCAAAGATGCCTTTAAACCGTTTTTAACGGAAGTGAAACGGCTGTAACCCATACCGTGACGACATTCATAAGAGTCCAACTCTGCCTTTACAGGCTGCCAGCCAGGGTTCCAAACTGTATTACCATCTTTGATGTAATAATAACGGCCGCCTTCATCGTTCGGGATGTTATTGTAACGATAACGCGTTAAACGAAGAAGTTTAGCGTCCTTATAAAAACTATAACCACCGCAAGTATTGGAAATTAAAGAAAAGAAGTTGTTACTTCCAAGATAATTGATCCAAGGAAGCGGTGTTTTCGGTGTAGTGATGACATATTCCTTATTCGGATCGTCAAAAAAACCAAATTTCATATTATCCTCCATTCCGCCCACAGGCATACATTTGTATTCAGATAAAAGTATATCGTATATGGGGGCGGAAATCAAGAAAATTTATTTGTATGCTTAAAGATTTTCGAACCGAAAAAATCTAGCTTTGCGGAATGTAAAAAATATGGTGGATGCCGATGCAGGGAATTGCGTTATCTATTAAAAATGGGTATAATAATAGGCAGATATTAGCTGGTGGTATAGGATTCGCAGTAAGAATACCGGAAAGGGCAGGGTGATCCATATGAGTAATGAGAATGCAGAGAAATTATTAACCTTTATAGAGCAGAGTCCAAGTGCATTTCACGTTGTATACAATATGCGCCGACAGTTAGATGCGGCAGGCTTTGTATATCTTCCGGAGAATAAGCCGATGAATATAGAGTATGGCAAGGCTTATTATACAATACGTAACGATGCATCACTGATCGCTTGGCGAATGCCGGAACAAGAGCCGGTTGGATTTCATATTGCGGCAGCCCACAGTGATTCGCCGGCTTTTTTGATCAAAGAGCACCCGGAGATTAAGAAGAAATATTATATAACATTAAATGTAGAAAAATATGGTGGAATGATACTCTCCAGTTGGTTTGATCGTGCACTTTCAATTGCCGGACGAGTAGCAGTTGCCGGAGAACATGGGATAGAGAGCAGATTAGTTTCGATTGACCGCGATCTGCTTGTTATACCGAGTTTGGCAATTCATATGGATCGCAACGTAAATGCCGGCAAGACGTTTAATGTGCAAGAGGATATGCTTCCGGTTTATGCGCAGGAAGATGGTGCCGGGATCCGTGAATTGGCAGCCGGTGCAGCCGGAGTACAGCCAGGCCAGATCGTAGGGCAGGAATTGTATTTATATGTCCGTGAAAAGGGACACTTTGTTGGCAGAGACGGAGAATGGATATTGGCACCGAGACTGGATGATCAACAATGCGCTTATGGTGTTATACAAGGACTGCTTTCCTCACGTGTTCACAATAAGATAGCGATGGCGGCGGTTTTCCATAATGAGGAAGTGGGAAGCGGGACGAGACAAGGAGCAGATTCTACTTTTTTGGAGGATGTGATTACCTGGATCACAGAAGCGATCGGAATCTCCGATGGTGGTAAGAGGCGAATGATCACCAACAGTTTTTTGATCTCTGCAGATAATGCGCATGGGATCCATCCGAATTATGAAAGCAAAGCGGACCCCACCAATCAGCCTTTGCTTAATGGTGGGATCGTGCTTAAATTTCACGGTGGTCAAAAGTATACATCCGATGCCATGACGTCAGGATATTTGCGTACGCTGTGCAAAGGAGCGGGTGTGCCTTGTCAATCGTACCATAACCGTTCGGATATTGCCGGTGGTTCCACGTTAGGAAATATCTCAACGGCGCATGTGTCGATACCATCAGTGGATATTGGGCTGGCACAGTGGGCGATGCATTCGGCAATGGAGACAGCCGGAACAAAAGATCTGGATGCGTTGATCCGTCTTTGTGAGCATTTTTATGGAGTTGACTGATCACATCAGTTCAGCAATACGGCTTACGCCAACATAAATCTCGCTGATTTTATACCAGGTCGGATAGTCAGTTACGCCTGTTGCCGGAAGGTTAAAGATCTGTTGAAAGGTTTTGACTGCTTCCGCTGTCTTTTTTCCGTAAATACCATCTACAGCAAGTTTTGGAATCAGTGGGTAAGCACCGGCGATCGTGTTAAGCTGTTGCTGCAGCTGGCGTACTTTTTGACCGCTGCTGCCGATCGTCAGATCTGAGCCAGGCCAGGAAGATGGCACTCCGGAAATTTCCTCTGAGGAAGCGATGTACATGGAATTACCGTAGAAATAGCGTAGTATTTCGATGGCAGAGTAGCCGCGGTCACCAAGCGTTTTGGATTCCCACTGCCGCATCCAGTTAGGACAGGATACTTGACGTCCGTCACAGTATTGTGTAAAGATCGGCTGTGTAATATTAGGCCGTGCCAGATAATTGGAAAAAATGGAATCTACAGTTTGTGATATGGAAGCATAAATATTGCGTCCGGAGATCCATTTTTGATCATAGGCAGTAGAGGATGTGATCGTAAAATCATAGTTTTTATTGCGGTACCATTCGGTATATACGCGGTTGAGCGTAATGGACTGAATGGCAAGAATATTAGCAATCAGTGTTTCCTCCGGCCAAGTGGCATAGATTTCACTGGAGGCAACATTTTTAATATAATCTTTATATTTGACATAATAGTTTTTGGCGCGGGAGTCCGATGGTGGTCCATCATGGACGATTATATATTCGGGGGATGGAGTTCGAAGACAGCTTTCGTTACCCGGCGTCTTACAGGTAAGGAGTAACAGTATGAGTGAACGCGATCGTAATCGTGGCAAAGAGCGGTGGAAACAGGAGAAAAGGAAGCGGAAAAAACGGCGTAAAAACAGACAACAGCTTGAAAAGCAGCAAAATGTCAGCCGGCGCAAAAAAAGAGAAGTAGCCGCCTGGGAACGACTTGATAATACCGCCAACCTTTTTCCGGCTATTGCAACGCAGAATATGACTAACGTGTATCGGATCAGCGTGACGCTGTCGGATCATGTTGAACGGGATTTATTGCAGCAGGCACTGGATGAAGTACTTCCGGTGTTTGATACCTTTCGGGTACGTATGCGCAAAGGATTGTTTTGGAATTATTTTGAGACAAATTATAAGGCACCGCCATTGGTGGAATTAGAGGATAAATATCCTTGCAGTTATATTGAACCCTATGAAAATAACGGCTATTTGTTTCGAGTGAGTTATTATCGCAATCGCATTAATTTGGAGGTATTTCATGTGTTGGCAGATGGTATGGGAGCCGTTAATTTTTTGCGGGAATTAACGTATTGTTATTTGCGATTGGCACATCCTGAGACGGACTTCGGCGGACAGAAAGGTTTATCGGATCTGACGTCTTTAAGCACGGAGGACAGCTATGTCAAAAATTATAAGAAAAGTCATAACAAGGGTTATAAAACAGCACGTGCCGTAGAGGTTAAGGGAGAACATCTTCCGACCGGAGAACTTGGTGTGATCCATGGAAGTATGTCTCTTTCTGCAGTGAAACAGGTTTGTTATCAGAGGGACGTTAGTATCAATGAATATATGACGGCTGTATTTATTTACAGCATATACAAGGAGTATCTTAAGGAGAACCCGTCAAGCCGTCCAATCGCAGTAGCGGTTCCTGTGAATTTGAGACCGTATTTTGAGTCTGTAACAACGAGAAATTTTTTCGTCATGGTCAGTGCGGTATATGCAGCCGATCGGACCGGGGAATCATTTGACAGGATTTTGGAATTGGTGACAATGAGTCTGCGTGAGCAGATCACAAAAGAACATTTGGAAGAATTGTTTTCCTATAATGTGTCCAATCAGAAAAACATTTTTCTGCGCTCAGTTCCAATGTTTATTAAAGTGCTTGCTATGCGTTTTGTATATCGCTCTTCGGCTAGAGCGAATACGAGTACGCTTACGAATATTGGAGCCTTTCAGGTACAGAAAGAATATGAGCCTTTCATAGAAAAATTTCATGGAATGATCGCTATGTCAACAGGACAGCATATTAAAGCGCTGCTGTGTTCTTATCGGGATGAATTAGTGTTGAATTTCAGTTCAACGCTGCGTGATGTATCAATACAGCGACGGTTTTTCCGGAAATTAGTTGAAGATGGTATTGAAGTTACGATAGAAAGTAATGGGGTGTATTATGAGTGATCGAATATGTAAAAATTGTCGTCTTAGGATTGCGGATAATGCAAAAACCTGTTTGTTTTGTGGTCGGGTGTTGACCAAAGAATCTGACAATGTATTGGTTAATATGTATCCGGCAATATTCCACAAAACGCGTATGGCAAAGCGTATTGTATGGTCCTTTACGTTTGCTTTGATCTTAATACAGGTGTTACTTTTTGTGTTGAATTATTATTTGGATGCGGGACATCGCTGGTCTTTTGTGACAGCAGTGGTTTTTGCGTATGGAATTTTTTCGATGCACTATCTTACAGCATGGAATAAAAGCCATATTCGCAAGCTGTTTATTCAGACATTTGCAACGATTTTATTTTTGCTCTCATTAGATGCAGGGCTTGGTTTTCATGGCTGGTCAGTACAGTATGGTATGTCATGCAGCATATTAGTGCTGGATCTGTTTTTGGGTGGAGGAATGCTGATTAATCGTACTAATTGGACGAGTTATCTGACGACACAGGTGTATGCTATTGCGTTAGCAGTGATCAATCTTTGCATTGGTATTTTTGCCAAAGAAGGAAATCCGCTGTTTGCTTGGATCGTACTGTTAGTTACCCTTGTGTTATTTGGTGCTGCGGTACTTGCCGGTTCACGCAAGGCAAAGAGTGAGCTGCGAAGGCGATTTTATATATAAAGGATGCGAAACGATCTGCGTATGGGTGGTGTTAGGATAAAGCAGTGACAATTTACGGTTAAAGTGGAAAGATTATGATTCCCGGATGGGGATAAAGTATATGGAGGTAGCGTGTGCAAGAGCAGAGTTTTCAGGCAAAGTTAGTAAAAGAATGTATTCGGCTGGCGGCAGGAAACCGTTTGATCGGACCGAAGATCAAGATGGGAGAGTTGCAGCGGCATCTGGTTGATAAGGAACCGTTGTGGCGTAAGCCGGAGGATGTGCTTTGGGAACGGAAAAAGCTTGCAAATTGCATGGTTGAGGTGGTGCAGCCTCCGATTCCCGGCAAATATGCATTGCTCCACTTGCACGGCGGGGGATATGTGAATCCACTGCGCAATATTTATCGAAGTTTTGCTTATAAATATGCAATGATGTGCGGTGGAATGAAGGTATTTAGTACGGATTACCGGGTGGCACCGGAACATACTCATCCATCGGCGCTGCTAGATGCCATTGCATCTTATGAAATGATTTTGGATATGGGTTATACGGGAGATCAAATCTTTGTAGCGGGTGATTCTGCGGGAGGTGGTCTTGCGGTAGCACTCTGCATGTGGCTGCGTGAACATGACAGACCAATGCCGGCCAAGCTTGTATTGATGTCTCCATGGTTGGACATGACAGCGTCCGGGGGTTCCTACACGGACAATTATGACAAAGATCCAATGTTTGGCGGGACGAAAGAAAGTATGATCTATCGAGGAGATTATCGAGATGATCATGATCCGAAAGATCCATATCTGTCGCCGTTGTTTGGGGATTTTTCCGGTCTGCCGCCTATGTTGATACAGGTAGGTGAGATTGAAATGCTGCGAAGTGATGGCGAGTGCGCTGCACAGAAAGTACAGCAATGCGGTGGTCGGGCAACGGCACAGTGCTATGCCGGAATGTTTCATGTATTTCAGATGGGATTGTCACAAATACCGGAATCGGCAACGGCGTGGGAGGAAGTACAAAAGTTTTTAGAGGGAATGCGTGCAGAAAGTGATGAATAGACTGTAAAAAAAGCATGGCAGTTCAGAAACTGCAGCCGGCATTATTTTAGTTAGAAAATGAATCGGCTATGTGCGAAAGCAGGTTATCAGTGAAGCATGGAACAGTTAGAGTGGTACATTACGACGAAATATCAGCAGGAGGGTCCGTATCGGGAAGAGAGACGGATCCTTCTGCTTTATCGTGTCCGTATACAGGGACAGATGATGGGCATGAACGAGAGATATTATGGCAGAGCCGCATCGCCGAAAGACAACAGGAAATTTGGAGATGTGCCATTTACCTAAGACTATCCAGAGAAGATGAGGGAACCGCCATTGAGAGTAACAGCATCAGAAATCAGCGTGTACTGTTGATGGACTATATTGCGGCAAGACCGGAGCTTTATTTTACAGGCGAATGGGTTGACGATGGGTATAGCGGAAGCAGTTTTGAAAGGCCGGCGTTGCAGCGAATGCTGCAGGCTGCGAGAGATGGAAAGGTAGATTGCATTCTTGTCAAGGATCTATCTCGTTTCGGACGAGAGTATATACAGACCGGATGGTATTTGAAAAAGTGGTTCCCACAGTGGGGGATACGTTTTATTGCGGTGGCAGACCATTACGATAGTGCTAGTGCTTTGTTTGGTGAAAAGGCGTTGTTGCTTCCAATCCTCAATTTGATGAATGATGCTTATTGCAGAGATATTTCCAGAAAGGTCAAAAACAGTCAGGAGGCCAGACGCAGGCAGGGAGATTACGTAGGTGCTTTTGCACCGTACGGTTATCAAAAAGCGATGATCAATAAGCACAAATTAGTTGTCGATAGGCAGACGGCAGATGTTGTACAAAAGATATTTCATTGGAAAAATGCAGGGCATTCCGCGGAAAAGATTTGTGCGTTTTTGAATGTTTTATTGATCCCATCGCCGTACGTATATAAGAAGATAAGCGGGCAGTCTTATAAGTCCGGTTTTGTGGACAGAAGAAAACAAAATAGTTTATCGAATATGACTAACAATAAGGACGTAAATGAAACAAGTGGTCAATCTTGCCTGTCCGACAATACGGACACACAAAAAGTGCTCCTATGGTCGCCGGTCGCAGTTCGACGTATTTTGAAAAATCAATTATATATTGGGATCCTTCAACAGGGCAAAACGAGAAAGATCAACTATAAACTGGCACAGAGATGTAAAGTGCCACCTGAAGAATGGATCAGCACGGATAAGGCGGTGCCGCCGATCATTGAAGAATCTTTATTTTGGAAGTGTCAGAGCAGATGAATAATATATTGTGTCAGCGTATAGGAATTTATGCAAGGCTTTCCGTTCGAAATACGGAGAGAGAGGAAATGTCAATCGAGAATCAATTGTTACTGGTTGGTCAATATTTGGATCAACATACCGAATGTCAACAACGAAAGGTTTATGTGGACTATGGGTATAGTGGAACAAACTTTCAAAGACCGGAATTTCAGCAGATGATAGAGGATTGTCGTTTGGGATTATTAGATGCAGTTATTGCGAAGGATCTGTCCAGACTGGGGAGAGAACATCTGCAATTGGGATGGTATCTGGAATACTTCTTTCCGGTAAATAATGTGCGGGTGATTACCGTGACGGATCATTATGACAGTGCAAGACTTACGGAACAGATGCTGATCGTTGGATTGAAAAATTTATTAAATGAATGGTATGCAGTAGATACCGGATACAAGGTACGGCTGGTGAAACGTCAGCAAAGGGAACAAGGAAATTTTATCGGTGCCAAGGCTCCATATGGATATCGGATCTGTTACCGGAATGGCAAGAGAGTATTAGAACCTGATCAGACGTTTTCTGTTTTAACAAACATACAGAATATGAGAAGAGCGGGACAATCTTCCGTGCAGATCGCAAATAAACTCAATGAGGATCACATAGCGACACCGGAGATATATCGTCGCACCGGAATTTTAAGAATACCGCAGGATCAGACAACAGATAAATGGTCAGGGGCGATGGTACGAGGTGTTTGGAACCATAAGCATATTGCATGTTGTTCGAACACCAGCGGGGATAACGACACGGCTTAGTACAATTTCACCGGTTTCTTCTATTGTTTTGATTTCCTCTTCGGGAATTTTTGGCGGGTATTTTTCGTATAGCGTATGAGGCGGTATTACAAACAGTTCTTTGTTGGCTTCCGGTGTGTTGGGGGTTGGGATCAGAGTTGTATTTTGTAAAGCGGTCTGTCCGGATAAGATTTCAGCACCGCTGATTTCTACCGGTTCAAAATTTGGAGCAGTTATTTGGATCGAATACGTAGAATATGGGCGATCAGTACCCGGCATCATGCTATACTCCAATGGCGGTGCGGGCAGAGTGATCAGATCACTTTTGCCGGCACTGTTTGTTTCGGTTTCTTCAATTATATCGTTTGCATCATTGATATTACGGATCTGTATCTTGGCTCCGGCAATCGGTCTGGAGGTTCGGCGAGATGTGATATTTGCCTGAAAAAAACCTCTATCCGGCATATCTTTTGCTGCATATAGATCGTGAGACATAGAACCTCATTTCTGTGATTCTTTAAAAATCACACATAGTTTTGGATTATTGTATGCCTCTTGTCAGTCAGGAGTGAAAGATTGAAATAATATTTTCAGTATGATATAGTTGGTAGAAATGCTGCAATTGCGGCACAAACAGTATTAAAAACTACGGAATTGCAGATAACCTGCGAATTTGGCAAAATGGTCTGCGCGGACATCTGTAAACAGAAAAGAGGATTAACATGGAACAGATCAAGATTAAATATTTTACGGACAAGATCGATAAACTTGCTTATATCGATGGGAAAAGTGATTGGATCGATCTGCGAGCTTCCGAAGAAGTTACATTAAAACAGGGTGAGTTTGCTTTGGTGCCACTTGGTGTGGCAATGGAACTTCCCAAAGGATATGAGGCACATATCGTACCGCGCAGCAGCACCTATAAAAATTTTGGCGTGATACAGGCAAATCATTGTGGTGTGGTAGACGGATCTTACTGCGGAGATAACGATATGTGGCGTATGCCGGTCATTGCAATGCGCGATACACAGATTCATGTAAACGACAGGATCTGCCAGTTTCGTATAATGAAAAATCAGCCGGAAATCTTATTCGAGGAAGTAGAACATTTGGAGGGCAAAGACAGAGGCGGCTTTGGAACTACCGGAAAACAATAACGAGTAGGGAGGACATTATGGATAAGAAAAAGATATTGCAGCATTTAGATCATACATTATTAAAACAGGATGCTACATGGGAGCAGATCAAGACACTTTGCGATGAGGGAATGCAGTATCATGTGGCAAGTGTGTGTATTCCACCTTGTTATGTCAAAGAGGCACGTGATTATGTCGAAGACCGCTTGAAGATCTGTACGGTGATCGGTTTCCCAAATGGCTATCAGACAACAGCTGCGAAAGTGGCAGAGACGAAAGAGGCAGTGGAAGATGGTGCGGATGAAATTGATATGGTGATCAATATCAATCGTGTGAAGGATGACCGCTTTGAAGAGGTACTGCAGGAAGTGAAAGAAATACGGGCAGCCTGCGAGGGGAAAGTCTTAAAAGTCATCATTGAGACTTGTCTTTTGACCAAAGAGGAAAAGATCAAAATGTGTGAGATCGTTACAAAGGCAGGGGCGGATTATATTAAGACTTCAACCGGATTTTCGACCGGAGGGGCTACGTTTGAAGATGTGGCACTGTTGCAAAAATATGTAGGAGATTCAGTGAAAGTCAAGGCTGCAGGAGGAATCTCATCGTTAGAAGATGCAGAGCGTTTCTTAAGGCTGGGGGCTGACCGCCTTGGAACAAGCAGATTGATCGCACTATGCAAATCGACGGATTAACTATTGCATGAGGAGCATAACGAAATAAGTTTGCATCACCCAACACTTGACACAAAAAGTGATTCTGTATAAACTATAATGTGATGCGTTTTAAGATTCTTTATAAAATGCAAATTTTGATGGTAATGCGTTCTTTATGGCGTACAGAGAAAAGACCGCAGAATGGAGGTTCCAATGAATTATAAGGTAGCCGTGATACCTGGTGATGGTATCGGTCCGGAAATTGTCAGAGAGGCAAGAAAGGTATTAGACAAGGTTGGACAGAAATATGGTCATGAGTTTACATATCAGGAGCTGTTAATGGGTGGATGTTCCATTGATGCTTATGGAGAGCCGTTGACCGAGGAGACACTGGAAGCTGCGAAAGCAAGCGATTCCGTGTTGTTAGGTGCCGTGGGCGGCAACGTCGGACAGTCTAATTGGTATCAGCTTCCACCGGATAAACGACCGGAGGCAGGATTACTGAAGATTCGTAAGGGACTGGAATTATATGCTAATATTCGTCCGGCTGTGTTGTTTGATGAACTTAGCGGTGCATGTCCGTTGAAACCGGAACTGACAGAGGGTGGATTTGATTTTGTGGTAATGCGTGAGCTTACCGGCGGTCTGTATTTTGGGGATCGTAAGACGGTTGAAGAGAATGGTGTTAAGAAAGCGATCGACACGTTGACGTATGATGAAAATGAAATACGCCGTATCGCCAAATGGGGATTTGATGTCGCAATGAAGCGTGGTAAAAAGGTTTGCAGCGTGGATAAAGCGAATGTTTTGGATTCTTCCCGTTTGTGGAGAAGTGTTGTCGAGGAAGTGGCAAAGGATTATCCGGAAGTGTCCTATGAACATATGTTAGTAGACAACTGTGCAATGCAGCTTGTAAAAGATCCTGCACAGTTTGATGTTGTATTAACAGAGAATATGTTCGGTGACATCCTTTCCGATGAGGCATCCATGATCACAGGTTCGATCGGTATGCTTCCATCTGCATCCTTAAATGAGACGAAGTTTGGTATGTATGAGCCAAGCGGCGGATCAGCACCGGATATTGCAGGACAGAACAAGGCCAATCCTATCGCAACGATCCTGTCGGCAGCTATGATGCTTCGCTTCACATTTGACTTGGATAAGGAAGCAGATGCAGTAGAACAGGCTGTAAAACAGGTACTGGTAGATGGTTACAGAACATGTGATATCATTTCGGAAGGAATGACACCGGTAAGCTGTTCTGAAATGGGAGATTTAATTGCAGAACGCATAAAATAAAGGAGAGTATAGAAGATGAAGAGTGATAATGTAAAAGTTGGAATGCAGCAGGCACCACATCGTTCCCTGTTTAATGCACTCGGTATGACAAAGGAAGAAATGGAACGTCCGCTGGTAGGTATCGTATGTTCTTACAATGAGATCGTTCCGGGACATATGAATCTGGATAAGATCGCACAGGCAGTTAAGATGGGAGTTGCCATGGCTGGTGGTACACCTGTCATGTTCCCTGCAATCGCAGTATGTGATGGTATCGCTATGGGACATATTGGTATGAAATATTCATTAGTAACCAGAGATCTGATCGCTGATTCTACAGAAGCAATGGCAACCGCACATCAGTTTGATGCACTGGTTATGATCCCGAACTGTGATAAGAATGTTCCCGGTCTGTTAATGGCTGCAGCAAGAGTAAATGTACCAACCGTATTTGTATCCGGTGGTCCAATGCTTGCAGGTCATGTAAAAGGTCATAAGACCAGTCTTTCCAGTATGTTTGAGGCTGTTGGTTCTTATTCGGCAGGAACCATGACAGCAGAAGATGTAAATGAATTTGAATGTAAGGCATGTCCTACCTGCGGTTCCTGTTCCGGTATGTATACAGCGAATTCCATGAACTGCTTAACAGAAGCACTTGGTATGGGACTTCCTGGAAACGGAACGATACCTGCGGTGTATTCTGAGCGTCTGAAGCTTGCAAAGCATGCAGGTATGGCTGTTATGGATATGTACAGAAAGAATATTAGACCAAGAGATATCATTACAAAAGAAGGAATAATCAATGCCTTAACCGTTGATATGGCACTTGGATGTTCTACCAACTCCATGCTTCATATTCCGGCTATCGCACATGAGATCGGATTTGACTTTGATATTTCCTATGCAAATGAGATCAGTGCCAAGACACCAAACTTATGTCATCTGGCTCCTGCAGGTCCTACTTATATGGAAGATCTGAATGAAGCCGGTGGCGTATATGCTGTTATGAATGAATTAAAATCCGCAGGTCTGTTAAATGAAGACTGTATGACAGTAACCGGTAAGACGATCGGTGAAGCTGTTGACGGCGTAGCAAATAAGAATCCGGAAGTTATCCGTACACTGGATAATCCATATAGTAAGACCGGTGGTCTTGCAGTATTAAAGGGAAATCTTGCACCGGACGGTTCTGTTGTAAAGCGTTCCGCTGTTGTACCTGAGATGATGGTGCATGAAGGACCTGCAAGAGTATTTGACTGTGAAGAAGATGCGATTGCAGCGATCAAGGGCGGTAAGATCGTACCCGGTGATGTCGTTGTTATTCGTTATGAAGGACCGAAAGGAGGCCCTGGTATGCGTGAGATGTTAAATCCTACATCAGCGATCGCAGGTATGGGACTTGGATCATCAGTAGCCCTGATCACAGACGGAAGATTCTCAGGAGCCAGCCGTGGTGCATCCATCGGACATGTTTCACCGGAAGCAGCCGTTGGTGGTCCGATCGCACTGGTAGAAGAGGGAGATATCATCAAGATCGATATTAACAATACTACGATCACGTTGGATGTACCGGATGATGTGCTTGCGCAGAGAAAGGCTGCATGGAAGCCAAGAACACCAAAGGTAACAACCGGTTATCTTGCAAGATATGCCGCTATGGTAACATCAGGAAACCGTGGAGCAATCTTAGAGGTACCAAAGGCTGATAAGTAGAGAGTATTAAAGGAGCAAAAGGAAAATGGCAAAGAAGATATCAGGTTCTGAGATAGTAATTGAATGTTTAAAAGAACAGGGTGTTGATATTGTGTTCGGGTATCCGGGGGGCGCGATCTTAAATGTCTATGATGCCTTATATAAGCATCAGGAAGAGATCACGCATGTACTTACATCACACGAGCAGGGGGCAGCACATGCCGCTGACGGATATGCAAGAGCGACAGGTAAGGTCGGTGTCTGTATGGCTACATCCGGTCCCGGTGCAACAAACCTTGTAACGGGAATTGCAACTGCATATATGGATTCCGTTCCGATGGTTGCGATCACCGCAAATGTCGGAGTAAATATGCTCGGTAAGGACAGCTTTCAGGAGATTGACATTGCAGGTGTTGTAATGCCGATCACAAAGCATAGCTTTATCGTAAAAAATGTAGAAGACCTGGCACCGACGATCCGTCGTGCATTTAGGATCGCAAAGAGTGGAAGACCGGGTCCTGTCCTTGTTGATATTACAAAGGATGTTACGGCTGCAGAGACAGAGTATACATATGAAGAACCGGCAGTGATCGAACGTAAGACAGATACGATCCGGGAAGAAGATATAAATAAAGTGATCGAGATGATCAAAGTATCCAGAAGACCATATATCATGGCAGGCGGCGGAGTGATCATTTCAGGAGCTTCCGAAGAATTAAAAGAATTTGCTGAGAAGGTAGATGCACCTGTATGTGACACACTTATGGGAAAGGGTGCATATGATGGTACAAGCGAGCGTTATACCGGCATGATCGGAATGCACGGAACCAAGGTATCGAATCTTGGAGTATCCAGATCCGATCTTGTGATCGTGGTAGGAGCACGTTTCTCCGACCGTGTAATCGGAAATGCTTCCAAGTTCGCACCAAATGCAAAGATCATTCATATTGATATCGATGCAGCCGAGATCGATAAGAATATTCCGGCAAATGCAAGCATTGTGGGTGATGCTAAAGAAGTTCTGACGATATTAAACAGTAAACTTCCAACTCAGTCAAATCGTTCCTGGATGGCAGAAATCAAGGATTTAACAGAGAAAAATCCGGTTACATACGACATGGATCACTTAAATGGACCGGCAACTATCAAAAAAATCTATGAAATTACCGAAGGAAATGCTATAATCACTACTGATGTAGGTCAGCACCAGATGTGGGCGGCACAGAATTACACTTATAAGGAGCCAAGAACCTTCCTTTCATCAGGAGGACTTGGTACTATGGGATATGGCGTCGGTGCAGCTATCGGTGCAAAATATGGCAGACCGGATAAGACTGTAGTAAATATCGCAGGAGATGGATGCTTCCGTATGAACATGAACGAGATCGCAACAGCGGCTCGTTATAAAGTACCGATCATTCAGGTGGTATTAAATAACCACGTTCTCGGAATGGTAAGACAGTGGCAGAATCTGTTCTACGGACAGCGGTATTCGAATACAGTATTAGATGATTCTGTTGATTTTGTAGCAGTATCAAAAGCACTTGGTGCAAATGCAAGTAAGATCACATCGATCGAAGAGTTTGAAACAGAGTTTAAGAAGGCATTGACAGCAGATGGTCCGACCGTACTGGATGTTATGATCGATTCCGATGATAAGGTATGGCCTATGGTAGCTCCGGGTGCTGCGATCGACACCTGTTTCACAGACAAAGATCTTGATAATTAAAAATAACAATATTTAATAAAGAAGGAGATAAAAAATGGCAAGAGTATTTAACTTTTCAGCAGGTCCATCCATGCTTCCTGAATCTGTATTAAGAGAAGCAGCAGAAGAAATGCTTGACTACAGAGGAACAGGCATGAGTGTTATGGAGATGAGTCATCGATCGAAAGCATTCGATACGATCATCAAAGAGGCAGAACAGGATCTTCGTGATATCATGGAAATCCCTGATAATTACAAAGTATTATTCTTACAGGGTGGTGCTTCCCAGCAGTTCGCTGCAATTCCTATGAACCTTATGAAGAATGGTGTAGCTGATTACATTATCACAGGTCAGTGGGCAAAGAAAGCATACGAAGAAGCTAAAAAATATGGAAAGGTAAATGCTGTTGCTTCATCAGCAGATAAGACATTCTCCTATATTCCGGATTGTTCTGATCTTCCGATTGATGAGGATGCAGATTATGTATATATCTGTCATAACAATACAATCTATGGAACTACATATCACAAGCTTCCAAATACAAAGGGCAAGATCCTGGTAGCAGATATGTCATCTGACATTCTGTCCCAGCCGGTCAATGTATCTGACTATGGTATGATCTACTTTGGTGTACAGAAGAATGTAGGCCCGGCCGGTGTAGTAGTTGCGATCATCCGTGAAGACCTGATCCGTGATGACGTTATGCCTTTCACACCAACCATGTTAAAGTATAAGACACAGGCAGATGCAGATTCTCTTTACAATACACCACCATGCTACGGTATCTATATCTGTGGCAAGGTATTCAAATGGGTAAAAGAGATGGGTGGCCTTGCAGCTATGAAAGAGCACAATGAGAAGAAGGCAGCAATCCTTTATAATTTCTTAGACAGCTCTAAGATGTTCAAGGGGACTGTAGTAAAAGAGGATCGTTCTTTAATGAATGTTCCGTTTGTTACAGGTGATGAAGAATTAGATGCCAAGTTCGTAAAGGCTGCAACAGAAGCCGGTTTTGTAAACCTGAAGGGCCACAGAACTGTTGGTGGTATGAGAGCATCCATCTACAATGCAATGCCAATCGAGGGTGTTGAGAAGTTAGTAGAATTCATGAAGGATTTCGAAGAGAAGAATTCATAATAAAGGAGAATTTAAAATGGCAGTTAAAGTGAATTGTTTAAATCCGATCGCTGCATGTGGCATGGAGTTGTTACCGGATACATATGAAATAACGGATAATTATGCAGACGCAGATGCAGTTCTGGTAAGAAGCGCATCCATGCATGATCTGGAGCTTTCAGATAAACTCCTGTGTGTTGCAAGAGCAGGTGCAGGTGTAAATAATATTCCGCTTGATAAATGCGCAGAAAAGGGTGTTGTAGTATTCAACACACCTGGTGCAAATGCAAATGGTGTTAAGGAACTGGTTGTAGCAGGCCTGTTACTTGCTTCCCGTGATCTGATGGGCGGATACAACTGGGTAAAGGACAATGCTTCTGATGAGAACCTTGCAAAAGCAGTTGAGAAGCAGAAGAAGCAGTATGCAGGTAATGAGATTGCCGGCAAGAAGCTCGGTGTTATCGGTCTTGGAGCGATCGGTGCCAAGGTAGCAAATATCGCAGTCAGACTTGGAATGGAAGTATATGGTTATGATCCGTTTGTATCAGTTGATGCAGCATGGGGCTTATCCAAATACATCAAACATATTACAAATGTAGAAGATATCTATAAAGAATGTGATTATATCACAATCCATGTTCCTGCACTTCCTGCAACAAAGGGAATGTTGAATGCAGATGCATTTGCAATGATGAAGGATGGTGTCAGAATCCTGAACTTTGCAAGAGACGTTCTTGTAAATGATGAAGATATCAAGGCAGCACTTGCAAGTGGCAAGGTAGCAAAATATGTAACAGATTTCCCAAATCCGGCAATCGCAGGTACAGAAAATGTAATCGCATTACCACACCTTGGTGCCTCCACAGAAGAATCTGAAGATAACTGTGCGATCATGGCATGCAAGGAGATCAAGGACTTTATGGAGAATGGTAATATCAAGAACTCCGTAAACTATCCAAATGTAAATATGGGTGTATGCGGTGACACTGCCAGAGTTACGATCTGCCATAAGAATATTCCTAACATGCTGACACAGTTTACCGGAGTATTTGCAAAGCAGGGTGGAAATGTATCAGGAATGATCAGTCAGGCAAAGGGTGAATATGCATATTCAATCCTTGATATTGATAAGGTTCCTACAGAAGACGATATCAATGCATTACTTGCAATTGATGGCGTTATCAAAGTTCGTGCGATCTAAGAAAAAAGATTAGGAGATTAGTAAAAATGAGTGATAAACTGAAAGTCGGTATTCTTGGTGCTACCGGTATGGTAGGACAGAGATTTATAGCATTATTAGAGAATCATCCATGGTTTGAGGTTGTAACAGTGGCTGCAAGCCCAAGAAGTGCCGGAAAGACATATGAAGAGGCAGTTGGCGACAGATGGAAGATGGATACTCCGATGCCGGAGGGCGTTAAGAAGCTCATCGTTCATAATGTAAATGAAGTAGAACAGGTTGCTGCAACTGTAGATTTCGTATTCAGTGCAGTTGATATGTCAAAGGAAGAGATCAAGGCGATCGAAGAAGCATATGCAAAGACAGAGACTCCTGTAGTATCCAACAACTCAGCACACCGCTGGACACCGGATGTTCCTATGGTAGTACCTGAGATCAATCCGGAGCATATGAAGGTCATTGATTTCCAGAAGAAGAGACTTGGAACAACCAGAGGCTTTGTAGCAGTAAAACCAAACTGCTCCATCCAGTCTTATGCGCCGGTTCTTACAGCATGGAAAGAGTTTGAACCATATGAGGTAGTTGCTACCACATATCAGGCAATTTCAGGTGCAGGTAAGACATTTAAGGACTGGCCGGAAATGGTTGGAAATATCATTCCATATATCGGTGGAGAAGAAGAAAAGAGTGAAAAAGAACCTCTTCGTGTACTCGGAACACTGGAAAACGGAGAAATCAAACTTACTGACGAAGATTTATCTATTGAATAAACCAAAATTATTGTTTAATGGAGATGAGTTGGATGGATATTTTGGAACGTTTGAGAACTATGTGGTGATGAAAATGATTGATGCAGATTTTATTCCAGATAGAATAGCCAAACTTAGAACGGAAAAGAATATTTCGGCAAGGGATATGAGCCTTAGTTTAGGGCAAAGTCAAAGCTATATCAACAATATTGAAAATAAAAAGGCATTACCGTCAATGCAAATGTTTCTTTATATCTGTGAATTTCTCCAAGTGAAACCTAAAGATTTCTTTGAGGAAAAGATTGTCAGTCCGAGCAGATTGTACGAAGCTATTGAAGTATTCAAATCACTTTCTCCTAATCAACTTGATTTATTGATTGCTATTGCAAAAGAAATGAAGTAAAATGTAAATAAAAACCGTGCAGTCCGATAAATTTCAGACTGCACGGTTGGTTTATTTTTCTCTTCTCCTATGCCGAATGCGATTAATATTCCGTTCAAAATCGCCGCTGTCTATCAGGTCGGCGAGAAAATACTGTTCGAGCATCGGGACAGTACAGGAATAAAAGCCTATTTTACGCTCGTAAAGGTCGGCAAGCCGATTCGGAAGAAGCATATATCCGGCTCGGATAGACGGCGCTATCGTCTTTGAAAAAGTG
>OKSC01001105.1_pt1 | contig 27844 bp, 17 predicted proteins | sample 1601161 | NCBI WGS metagenome assembly OKSC01 (sample SAMEA3541552, study PRJEB24748) | human gut metagenome | biome: human gut; feature: human-associated habitat; material: faeces | place: China | collected 2012
AAAAATATAAATAATTAATAATCATTTTTTGTGTCCACTTTGGGGAACTGCTACAACACTAATAACCAATAACATTGATGCCCACACTTTTGCAGCAAAGATTTTGGTAAAACGACATAAATCACAAAAATAAATTTTGGTAAAACGACATATTTTTGCTAAAAAGATTTTGGTAAAACATATTTTTTATGTAACTTTGCATCCATAAAACATTGAAAATATGGAGAATAGGGTATTCAAGAGAAAAATATATAGCCAAATGGCTGAATGGAAGGAAATTTCCAAGGGAAGTACAGCCCTCCTTGTAGAGGGTGCTCGCCGTATTGGAAAGTCAACTATCGTAGAAGAATTTGCCAAGAATGAATACGAATCATATATTTTGATAGATTTCAATGAGGCTTCCAAGGAAGTGAAAGCACTCTTTGATGATCTTATGAATATGGATTTCATTTTTCTTTTCCTGCAGAATGCTTACAATAAAACATTGCATGAGCGAAAGTCGGTTATCATCTTCGATGAGGTACAACAATGTCCGAAAGCCCGACAAGCCATCAAGTATTTGGTAAAAGACGGTAGATATGACTATATAGAGACTGGCTCACTTATCAGCATACATAAGAGCACTAAGGACATTAGCATCCCTAGCGAAGAACATCGTATCGAGATGTTTCCGATGGATTACGAAGAGTTCAGATGGGCCATGGGGGACACGGCTAGCGTGCCTCTGCTGCGTCAAGTTTTCGATAAGAAAATATCTCTAGGCGAGGGAGTCAACAGATTGAAGATGAGAGAGCTACGCCTATATATGTTGGTAGGAGGAATGCCACAAGCTGTCAATGCTTATCTTAACACTAACAATCTACAGCAAGTAGATACCGTAAAGCGACAGATTCTCCAACTATATGCTGATGATTTCAGAAAGATAGACCCATCGGGCAAAATATCCAAACTATTCATGTCTATCCCAGCCCAATTGAGCAGGAACCAGCTCCGCTATCAGCCTACTTCTGCTGTAGGAAGAATGGCTGCTGAGAAAATAGATGAGTTGATACTCAACTTAGAAGACAGCAAGACTGTTAACATTGCGTACCACACGGATGATCCGAATGTAGGAATGCCACTGACAGCCAACATCAACAAGTACAAACTGTACATAGGCGATACGGGACTATTCGTAACTTTGGCTTTCTGGGACAAGGATTATACGGAGAACATCATCTACCAGAAACTGTTGAGCGACAAGCTATCCACCAACATGGGATACGTATTTGAGAATCTGGTAGCCCAAATGCTGAGAGCCTCAGGCAACAGGCTCTTTTACTATACTTTTCCAAAGGATGCCACGCATTCTTACGAAATCGACTTTTTGTTGTCACGCGGCAGTAAGTTGTGCCCTATAGAAGTCAAGTCGTCTGGATACAAAACGCATGCCTCGCTTGATGCTTTCTGTCAAAAATTCTCCAACAGGATAGTAAATCCGTACTTGGTTTACACCAAAGATCTGCAGAATGATGGGCAAACACTCCTGATTCCGATTTACATGACCCCATTCTTATAAAGCAATGTTTTTTTATTGTACCTTTGCAACGCAGTTGGGCGATAAAAACATCATCTCGTCAGCGAGAACTTGATGCTCAGGCCGAAATCCTGTGTGGTGGTAGGATAACTGCTGCTCGACAGAAGCGGGGTGTTGGTCTGACGGTCATAATAGAAACTCATGGTAAGGAGTTTGCTGAAGGTATAATCGGCAGAGAAACTCAGTTTCAGAGCATTGTTGCCGCTGCTGGCACTGCTTACCATTGAGGCTATATCACGAACGATGGCTGCCTGCTTGCGGAAACAGAAGTCAAGACGTAGATTCAGATCATGGTTGGTACCATTCTGAACCGTCTTGGTGGTCGACGCATTCTTGTTGGCTGCATTCTTGTTGCCGCCCTTCGACTTGGAACGGGAGGCCTTGGCACCCCAGCCGAAAACATCGAAGTTGTTGATGCGGTAACCCATACCGATTACCCAGTCCTTACTCAATGCCTCGTTCAGCTGCACACTCGTCATACTGAGGTTCAACACACGGGTCTGGCGATATTCTGCCTTCACCGTCATATTATTGTTGAATGTGACATCCATACCCAATAATGGCGAGAACGACTCGTTGATACTTACCTGCGAGATGTTGAACATGCTGCTTGGAGATGGATTGCCCGTAGTGGCATCACTCACGAAGCCGAGACCGTTCATATACTCCTGGAAGGTACTGTAACTGTTGTAGCTGCCAACTGCAAAGACACTCTTGTAAGAGTGGTTGATGTTGACACTCTTGAAGTGCTCGTTGAACCAAGGCAGACGTCCCAGTCCGCTGTAACGGATGGTCCAGTTTGGCAACATCCGACTCAATGCCGGGAATACCGAGAGCGAATTGCCACCCATCGAGGTATAAGCCTTGAGGAAGGCAGGAATCATGACATCGCTGCTATACTGGTTGACCGGCGTGCGGGAAGCATCAAACTTGCCGCCAGCCAGAGCCGAACCAGCCGGATAAACTGTACCTGCATACTGCGCCTCTACCCTATCTCTGAAACCAGCCAGCGAGTTGACAAACTTCTCGAAGGTCTTGCTGCGATACCCCGAATTGGCATTACCCATTCCCTCGAAAGCCGACCCCAGCGAGATGGTAGTCATCTGGAAGGCTCCACTCTGGGTAGTTGGCGTTCCTTCATACATATACTGTATGCTCTTCTGCGTGGTCTTGGTACGTGTGGCAGAGAGATCAATCTTGAAATCCTTGACAGGCTCCAGGGTGGCACGCAGCGTAAGATTATCCGTTCTGCTGGTAGTAGCAGGTGTTGCGATACTGTCGTTGCAGAGCAGCCAGTCGTTGTTTCTAGCCTTCTCGATATAATCGTCGCCAACCATACCGAAGGCGAAGTCAAGACCCGGTGCCATCTGTCCCACCTTCTTCTGTCCGAAGGCATCACCCACACTAGGCAAGAAGCCCGGCAGGGTGAGCTGATAGCTGCTGCGATAGTTGATGCTTACGTTGCGCACCATCATTGCCAGACGACTAGCCAACTGCAATCCCTTATACCATTTCTTATCATCAAGCGGTTCCTTAGCCAGTACGGAGAGTTTCACCTTCATGGCGGTATCTACCTTTGAGATGATTCTGATCTGGTTATTATCCACCTTTTTATATTTAAGCGGGAACACTTTGCCGTCTTCCGTCTTGGCATTCACAATCAGTCGCTTGGTATTCTTGCCGTGGCGTATCTTGAATGTAGTATCAGGCAGGAGGGTGATTTCCCGTTCGAAGGCACGCTTGTTCTTAGGCAGCGCCTTCTTCGGATCAGCCGCCTGTTCCTTTGCTTCCTGCTTCTTTTTCTTTTTTTCCTGCTTCTTGCGCTGCATCTGTGCCCTACTCTGGGTACGGTCAAACTTATCGTTTACCTTCTTCAGGAAAGGCACATGGTTGTAGAGTTTCACCAAGTTAAAGTTACCGTTCAATGTCAGTTCGCGCTGGGTATTGATGGTATTTCCATACGAGTTGCCCTCCTCATCCTCTGTACCGCGCTCCCAAGAATAGTTGGCATTGTAAGAGGCATCGCTGTTCACCCAGTCGAAGACAGGCAGCAGATTGAGAGGCACCTTGTAGGATGCCTGGAAATTCTGACTGTAGTCGAGCGGTGCACCCCAGTGGCGGATGCTGGTCCATACTGAGTCCTTCCAGGCATGATACTGGTCGGCATAAAGATCCTTGTTGACCGGTGTATATGGTTCCTCTATCTGTGCATGGGTAGCACTCTGGAAGTTCATGTGCAGGTTCTTGGTCAGATCCCAGTTGATGGAGAACTCACGGTTCCAGAGGAACTGCTCACTGAAGGTGAGCGGCAACTTGGAGTCTACTCCGGCAGCTCCACTCATCAGAGTTTCCATATCGCGCTCCTGCAACTCGTAGTAGTCGCGCGTCATCTCGGTATTGAAGGCTATGTTCTGCGGCAGCCAGTTCAGTCCAAAACGTTTCAGTATGTCGAGCCACTTACTCTTGTTCTTCAGTCCCTTGAATGGTTCCCAAGCCTTATAAACCGGGCTCCACGAATAATCCAAGGCTCCGCGCCAGTTGTCCTTGCGCTCATACATCGTCGTTTCACCCGTAGTATACTGATGCTGATGACTGTAGGTGAATGAGAAGTTGGCTGGATCGTATGGCATCGGATGGCGCTTGGTAGCGATACCCACCCGGGCATTCGAGATGGAGAAGTTGGTCTGCGTAATCTTGGTGGCAGCGATATTCTCGATAGAATCGCGCTCATGCTTGGATCCGGCAGCATCGAGGGCATCCTTCAACTCCATATCGGTATCCAGCGGATTATACTTAGGAGTGGTCTTCTCCTTGGTAACACTATAATATAAAGGTATGCTCACCTTCGCCTTGTCAGGGAAGAACTTACCCATTTCGAGCGATGTGGTCACACTGTAGGTACCGTAATTATCGGTAGTGCGACTTGCCACGCCATCTTCCAGACCGCCGAATCCCTCGCTGATGTATCTGCCGGTGGCATTCACGCTACCCAGATCGGAGAGTTGTACGTTGAGGTTGGCATTGGCAGCCCAACCGCCCGAATTATTATGTTCCTTGAGTCGGAGTTCGTTTATCCATACCTCACCGCTCTTGATGTCGGCAGAATTGTTTCTCACACCCAGCATCATGGTCTTCACCTCGCCGAGACTCGGATTACCCACGATGGTAATCTTGTTCTGCGGATGTTCTGCATCCATCATGGAATAAGGAGCGAGATAAGAAGCCACACCCTGTGCCTTCGCCTTGTTACGGTTTTTCTTCAATGCCGTAAAGACACTCAGCGGCACATCGAGCATATTCTCCTCAGGCCATACCGCCTTACAGTCGGCTAGCACATAGCGGTTGTAGTTGGAGCGTGGCTCGGTGAGCTTCAGCGGGATTTCATACTCGTAGTAATTGTTCTTGTAATCACTACCCAGACGGATGAAGACTGAGAGATCACCATCCTGCAGACGGGTGGTATTCTGCTCCAGGGCATTGGCATGGGCAAACATCTGGATGCGCTTGTACTGGCGCAGATCAAGGGTAGAATTCTTATAAACCGCCTTCGCCTCGCCTGTGCTCATGTTCTTGACCACCAGACTCAACGCCTGCTCGTTCGCCTCAACCAACTGAGGCTGACTAGGATCCTGTTCGCGCTTGATACCCGGAGGCAAAACATAGTTGACCGGTGTCTTCTCGCCGTTCTCTTCCAGACTCACGCTGCTTGCGTCGAGGGTTCCACCACTGGCTGCACTAAGCGGCTGGTCATAAGTACGCCACTTGCCCATCACGAGGTCGAAGGTACCGAAACGCAGCACGATAGGTTTCTTGAAACCGGTGAGGAACATACGCATGAAGCGGATGCTGGAGAAATCGTTGATGTTACCCTGACGGCTCTCAAACTCATCGATAGGTATGCGGAACTGATACCAGGTTACGGTAGACTTGGTATTATCACGCCAGGTCTGGCTGTATTCACGCTTATCTACAATATGATTGTTACCTACCACGAGATCTTCCGGACGGATGCTGACACGGTACTGGAAGTATTTCTCATATTCGTTGAGGGTATAATCCTGGTTGATATCCTCGACATCCGGCGTTGACTTATAAGAAGTATCATAGCTCTCAGAACGGCTGTCGCTGTCAGGCGAGTTGCCCTGAGGATTGTTGATATACTTATATCGCTGCAAGATAGGAGCACGCATCTCATCCCAGTCGGAACCGCGGAAATAGTGGTAGTCATCACGTGCCGGATCGGCAAAGATGCTGTCGAATACCGCCTGGTTCACCTTGCCCTGAATCTGGTCGAGATAAGCACTCTTGTAGAATTCCTGCTCCTCGGCATCGGTCAGTCCGTTGAAACCCACATCCTGCAAGGCTCTGCTGCCACTGGTGGTAGCAAAGGCATAGGTCACGGTGCTCTGGGTAGGAATCTTACCCCACTGGGTATAGGTGTAGCTCTTGCTGCCATCCACCGGCATACCACTCTCATAGAATTTCTTGCCATCACGCAGGATATCCTCGCTCACCTCGCCCAGGTTGATGTAGAAATCGCCACCGTAATCGGCAGCATCAGCCTCTTCGCGGGAATAGATGAACGGATCGAGCATCCAGAACTCGATGTATTCGATGTTTGCCTGCTCGAAATCGTTGGTATCCAGCTTACGCATCATTCCGCCCCAGTTGCGCTGCGGATTCTGCAGGGTTCCGTCAGCCTGCAAATCTGTTACATTGAAGTTGTATGGTCCCGGCTCGCTTGGATAGTAAGCCAGATTGAGTACATTCAGGGTATTGGTAGCGCCCTGATAACTGCTCTGGTCGCGCAATGGGAAGAGTTCCTTGGTATAGACCTCGCGAACATAATGGTTACTCAACTGCTTGAGGTCGCCCTTGATATGTCCCGGAGTGAGCGAACTTCCACGGCGGGTGAACAGCGGATCGATGGTATACCAGGCTAGGCGCGAACGGTGGAAACCGCTGCTCAGACCGGTCTTATCGCTGTAATCGTCCTTGAAATTGAGCGAAGGCACACTGGATATAAACCAGGAGGTAGGAGTCGTTACATCGATGGTAGTCTTCGTACCCTCGAAGTCATCGATATAAGATGCATTGTCCTGTGTGCCACCTGCCTCACCGGCAATGAGCTGGGCAAATTCTCCTGTAAAGGATATCTGCGATGGCTGGGTGAGGTGCAGGAATGGTATCTTGTCAAGCACATTGGTGAGCCACTGACTCTCCTTGCGCCAGTTGAGATTGATGCCCCAAAGGGTGTTCTTCAGCGGTTCGGAGCCCATGGATACCTTGGTGGTAAGCGCCTGTTCGGAGAGGTGCTGGATAGTACCGCTCAACTGGAAGTTCTTGGTAAAATCATACTCCCAGTTCAGTCCGAACATCGTTTTTCGGGTTTGTCCAAAATCGGTATTACTCTCCAGAGAAACGTTGACAGCCGTACCGGCATCGATGATGCTCTGGTTCAGGATGGTCACCTCACCGGCACTGTAATCTACCGAATAGTCGGTGCCCTCTTTCAGGGTGATACCGCCTGCCGTAACGACCACCGAGCCCTGTGGCACATTGTAGGCATCAAGCGAGATGACATTGGCTGCAGAGCCCTTGAACTGTCCCACAATCTGATACTTGTTCTTTTCGGCTATCTGCTTGGCTATGGTCTTCGTACTGTCATAGAGTTCGGTAAAGGCATACTTTTCTGCCTTGTCGGCAGCCACGCCCCGCTTGACCAGATAATCACGCATATAACTGCCGAAAGGCTCTACCTTCGGAATGAACACGCGTCCATTAGAGATGGTATAGCCTTCTACATAATCGAAATATCCATTGCTGTGTGCCTTGTTGTTGTTATCCAGACGGTCGGCGCCCAGCACACGGATGATTGGCTGCTCCTTCACTTGCTGCTCAGGGATATAACTGAGATATACGCCGGTGGTATCGCTCTGGTATTTTACATCCAGGCGGAACTTCTCCTTCTCTACAGTAGAAGCCAGATAATAAACGTTCTTCATCATCAGCCCCCAGTTGCCCTGTCGCGGATTATTGCTGGTATTCTTGAGCGATTTCACGAAGAGTGCCTGCTTGGTATCGCTGAGATCGGATGCAAACTCGCCCACCTGATAGGTTACGCCTCCCGAGGTATACTCATAGGCTACGGCAAGCACCTGATCGGTCTGCAGACTGGTTTTCAATGAGATATAACCCAAGGCGGTATTGACTGTATACTCAGAAGAATTGAGCAGACGGGCACTCTCCAGTTTCTCATAATCGGCTCCGCCAACCAGTCCGCCTCCATCAAGAGTGGTTGCAGCCTGGTCGATGTCACGGGCAGCAGCATACTGACCTGTCATCGCCGCATACTCTGTATTCGCCTGGTTAGAAGGCACCTGTCCGCTCGCCGCCCACATCGGGTTGCTCAGTTTCTGGTTCTCGCCCAGGTCGGTCAGGGCTACGATGTTTCGGGTATTGGTGGTATTGCCGGTTTTGTTGGTAACCCACACCTCCACGCGGTTAATGGTGATGCCCGTGGTGAGATTAGGAAGTTTCTGCATCCAGGCATCATAATGGTTTCTGAAATACTGGGAGAGGAAGAAGTGGCGGTTCTCCTCATAATCGGCTACATTCAGTTCGAAAGGGGTGAGCTGTACACCGCCCCTGGTAGATACGCTCTTCGATGCACTCTTCTTCTGCGAAGCTACCATCTGCAGCTTGAGTTTGCCAAACTGCATATCGGTTCTAACACCAAACAGACTGCTGGCGCCTTTGATGAGCGAAGAGTTGGAAGGGAAGGAGACGTTGCCCGCCTCAACGAGTTTGATGATTTCATCTTCCTTGCCGTCGTACTTCAGTTTCATGTTCTGTGCATCGAAATCGAAGGTGGCATCGGTGTTGTAATTCAGGTTCATGTTCACCTTATCGCCCACCTTTCCGTTGACGTTGAGATTGATTTTCTCATCAAAATCCATCATCGTCGTCTTTCGGTTGCGGATAGGCAACGAAGGATTGTCGATGTTTTTCTTGTTGATACCGAACTTGAGTTCGGCAGAACCCTGAGTCTTCACTCTGATGCCACCAGGACCGAAGATTTTCTCGGCAGGTCCCAAGTCGAAGTGCATATCTGAGAAATCGAACTTCTCCTTGCCTTTTGCCTGGAAGATTTCATCGTTCTGCTTGCGGAAGTAGCTGTTGCGCTGCTGCTGTTCGGTCCATGCAAGATACTCTTTCGGAGTGAGCATGATAGGAGCCGAAAGCCAGGTTGAGCCCATGCGGTTGCCGATGATATAGCGGTCGAGGGTATCGTTGTAGACTACCTGATATTGCAGATTATCAGGACGTTTCAGGTCGAGCGGACTCTGATAGAGGTCGCTCAGGGAGTAAGGTTGGGTGCGCTGAATCTGCCAGCGGGTATGCAGCAGCGAATCGGGAATGGTATCTTCATCGAGCTGCACGGGCTGGGCTGTGCTGGTATGGGTTTTCTTTTTATCGTCCTGAAGTTGAGGCAAAGCTATCGCATAGCCGAAGGTTGCCACCATCAGCCAAACCAATAGAAAAGATATGAATCTTTGCTTCTGTTTCATCGATAAAAAACTCCTAACTTATTTGATTTGCTTCAATGCCAGTTTCACAACCTGTTCTACCGGGAGATCAGGCTGTGCCTTGAGGATATCTACTACTACCTTGGCAGATGGTGCCGGCGAGAAGCCGAGCATGGTGAGGGCGCTTACCGCCTCATCCTTTACGTCATTGTTTACCATCACCACATTGCCTCCGCTGGCTGGCAGTTCGTCAGCGATGCCGAGGCTCACGATTTTATCTTTCAGGTCGATGATGATTCGCTGTGCTGTCTTCAGTCCGATACCCTTCACGGTTTTCAGCACCTTGTCGTTACCTGTAGAGATGATTTCGCAGAGTTCGCGTGGCGAGAGTGAAGAGAGAATCATACGGGCTGTATTTCCACCTACTCCTGAAACGGTGATGAGGAGGCGGTAGAGTTCACGTTCCTGTTTGGTAGCAAAGCCGAAAAGGGTGAAAGAGTCATCTCTTCCACCAGCCACCAGCACTTCGTGAACATAGAGTTTCACTTCCTGTTTGCCCTGAATGGCAGTATATGTATTGAGCGATATATTGAGTCCGTAGCCCACCCCCGCAGTCTCAACAACAGCCAGCGCAGGTGTCAGTTCTGTCAGATCGCCATGAATATATTCTATCATTTTCTTTTTCTCCTAATTAAATTAATATATTAATAACGTACGAAAGGCGGGATTATTGTAATAGAGTTCCATAAAATTACGTCCCGACGTAGCATGTCATACGTCCCGACGCAGAGCCAGAGACGTCGGGACGCAGCAAAAGCTACGTCAGGACGTAATTCAAAGCACATCGGGAGGTATCGGAAAGGGGGTGTATGATGTTTCGCAACAAAATAACGAAACTGTAAGGCTCTTGCAGCAGATACCTTACAAATCTCCGCTTATTCATACCTAAAAACTATGATTTTACTACTTTTTGCAACTTTTATGAGTTAAAATTCTATTAAAACGTCACGTATTTCAAGAAAAAGCTATACTTTTGCAACCGGAAATAGAATGAAAAGCGGAAAACATATCCGTTGGAGGACTAAACCGCAACAAATAAAAGAAATTAAAACAACAAAATAAAAGAAATAAGACAATGAAGAAATTTAGAGCAGCCGTAGTAGGATACGGCAACATCGGTAAGTTTACTGTTGAGGCACTCGAAGCAGCTCCTGACTTTGAGATTGCAGGTATTGTACGTCGCCAGGGTGCCAAGGACAAACCAGCTGAGTTGGCAAACTATGAAGTAGTAGATGACATCACCAAGTTGAAGGATGTAGATGTTGCTATCCTCGCAACCCCTACCCGCTCTTGCCCTGAGTATGCAGAGAAGATCGTTGCCCTCGGTATCAACACCGTAGACAGTTTCGATATCCACACCAGCATCCTCGACTATCGTACCAAGCAGATGGAGAACTGCAAGAAGGCTGGCAAGGTAAGCGTTATCTCTGCTGGTTGGGATCCAGGTTCTGATTCTATCGTACGCGTTCTGATGGAAAGCCTTGCTCCTAAGGGCTTGACATACACCAACTTCGGTCCTGGTATGAGTATGGGTCACTCAGTTTGTGTTCGTGGCAAGAAGGGCGTAAAGGAAGCGCTCTCTGTAACCATCCCATTGGGTGAGGGTATCCACCGCCGTATGGTATACGTAGAGTTGGAAGAAGGTGCCAAGCTTGAGGATGTAACAGCCGAAATCAAGGCCGATCCATACTTCGCTCACGATGAGACCCACGTATTTGCCGTAGCATCAGTAGATGATGTAAAGGATATGGGGCATGGTGTAAACCTCGTTCGCAAGGGTGTATCTGGCAAGACCCAGAACCAGCGTTTCGAGTTCAACATGAGCATCAACAACCCAGCCCTCACCGCTCAGGTATTGGTTAACGTGGCTCGTGCTTCATTCCGTCTGCAGCCAGGTTGCTACACCATGCCAGAGATTCCAGTTATCGATATGTTGCCAGGAACCCGTGAGGAAATCGTTGCAACACTCGTATAAAAACATCAGAATTTGAGTTTTCAGATTAGCATAACTGATTCAGATTCAAAGTACAACACATAATAAAGGCTCGCAGGAATCGAGAAATTCCTGCGAGCCTTTTGTATTCTATAATTATAGTTTATTTATGTGTCATGATATCAAGCACCATATCATCGGTAGCTCTCATCGCATCGGCACCGATGCTCGTGAGGTTGTGGATGCACTTATCCACATCATCATCTACGATACCCTCGGCAGAGGTGACACACTTGCCTTCCATAGAAAGGAGGGCGGAAAGAAGAGCGGTGCTGACACCTGATGAAATTTTCAGGGCACAACTTGGTTTCGCTCCGTCACAAATCATACCGGTGAGATTGGCTATCATATTCTTGACAGAATTGCAGATGCGGGTATAATCGCCACCCATCAGATAGGTAATGCCGCAACTGCTGCCCGTACTGGCTACCACACAACCGCAAAGAGCTGAAAGCTTGCCTAAGCTCTGCTTGATATAGATGGCAGTCAGATGACTGAGCATCAGGGCACGGATCATTTCCTCCTCGGTATTCTCGTTCTCCAGCGCATAAACCACCACAGGATTCGTTGCACAGATGCCCTGGTTGCCGCTGCCGCTGTTACTCATCACCGGAATCATGGCACCACCCATACGGGCATCGCAGGCAGAAGCGGTGCGGGAGATGATATGCGAGAAAATATTATCGCCGAAGATACCGTGACTCAACGGACGGTCCATCGTCTTGCCCAAACAGTGGCCATAGTTGCCTTTGATACTCAACTCGGCAGCCTTCATATTATAGTCTCTGGTCTTGAGAATGAAAGAAATCTCATCGAGCGGAGCTGTTGTAGCAAACTCGTAAACCATCGGGAAATTGAGCTGTATGTCATCATCAGCCTCATCGCCCACAGTACCGCCACGCTTATCGAGCACTACCTCACCATTACGCTCAACATACACAAAATGGGTATGAGAACCGGAGATAATTGCCGTAGCCTGGTCTTCACCGGCATGACAGATGATTTCGATATAGAGTTTATCCACATCACCCTGCTTCAGTTTGATGTTGATATCCGCATCCTTGATATATTGTTTGCCCTGCTCCAGACTGTCGGGAGTAAGATCTTTCAACACTTCCAGCTGATATTCAGGCTTTCCGATGAGCGCACCCAGCGATACGGCGATAGGCAAACCGATCATACCCGTGCCAGGAATGCCGACACCCATCGCATTCTTGAGCATATTAGGACTCAAAAGAACTTCAATACGTTCAGGGCGCTTGCCCAATGTAGTAGCAGCCTTGGCTGTACATAGTGCCACAGCCATCGGTTCGGTACAGCCGATGGCAGGAACCACCTCTTTATTAACGAGCGCAATGATGCGCTCACGCTTACTTTTCTCTAACATAATCTATATAGCTTTTATATAAAAAACGTTCTTACCATTATTTCGGGTACAAAAATACAAAAAATAAACCGTATTCTTCTCTTTTCTCGAGAAAAATACGGTTTAAATCTATATTTCTTGATGAATTAGTCTTCCAACAGGAACAGAGGATCATCTGGAGTCAGCATGGTTGGCTTCTGGTCGAATTCCTTCAAGAGCTGCTCAGAAGCATACTTCTTGTTTACTACCAGACGGAACATGTACTCGTTGAACCATTCGTTGGTCATGATGAAGCAACCAGCAAAACCATTGTCAGCACCCCAACTGTTCTCCACCTTCCACTTTACAGGCTTGCCATTGGCATCAAGATCTACAGCTGTCAGCGTCATGGCATGAGTAGAACCACTATCGAAAGTAGCGATGCGGTCAGCCTTGTTCATTGGGAATGAGGTATTGAAGAGGCTTCCATAGTCGAAGTTGTCGAGTGCCAGATAGCCGCGCTTGCGGTCGAGCTGCTTGCCCACATCATAGCTTGAATACATCTTATGACCGTCCTTCAGAGAGGCGATGGCGAGCTGGGCAATCTCCTCCATAGGCAGGTTCAGGTACTTCCAGTTATGACCATCATAAGTATGACGGTCGTATTCTACCTCGTATGTCTTGTGGTAAGGACGGCGTGGGTCGTTCATCACCATCAGGAAGGTACCGTTCAGGTCCTTGCCCACCGTCTCCTCATAGAAACTCTTAGGAGTATACTTCTTCGCCTCGCCAATCTGCTTGCCGTCCTTGTCGCGGAAAGCATAGGTAAATTCCTTTACTGGTTCGCCGAGAGTAAGACTCAGCATGTGATAAACCTGACCGAGCATCTCGTTCTTGCGAGCCTGGATAGCTGCCGACTTCTTGCCCTGAGCCACCATCTTGCGGAGTTCCAGACCATACTCGCGGAGCTTGCTGCTTACGAGACGGCTCATCTTGGAAGTATTGTTGCTTGAGAAGGTCTCAGGCTGGGCACTCATAGGTACGAGACCATACTTGCTCGCCAAATCGGCAACACCACAGAAAGTTCCGCCATCATTGAGCGGATTCTTGAAGAAGAACTGCACCTGAGGATCCTCGATGCTCTTCTTGCCAAGGTCGATAACACCCTGAAGCATCAGGTTAGCCTTCTCCAGCTGATCATAGAAGAAGAGATAATCCTGAGAATACTCCACCACTCTACCCTGCTTGTCGTTGACAGCAAAGTTGGAACGGAGCACGTTGAAACCGCTGAACATCCAGCAACGGCCGGAACTCTTCTGGTTGTGAATGCTCTGCGAAGGAGTCTCGATGCTGAAATGAGTATCAACCGGGGCCTCGTTGGCATGATTCTTCACAAGGTCATCAATGTTGTTGTTGGCAATCGCATTGAAGAGTGCCTTGTTGGCTACACCTGCCTGCTGGCTTTTCTCCATCTGCTGGAGAGCAGACTGACTGATGCCGCCACCCTTGGTCTGCGCCATCAGAGACATGGAAGCCATCATCATGGCTCCCAAAAGTAATACATTTTTTCTCATCACGATAAAGGTATTTATTTGCTTATTGTTATATAACTAATTCCGGATTTCATTCCTTTTTCAGAAATTTCCTTTGCAAAAATACAAAGAATAATCGGAAAAAGCGAAAATATTGCCTCAAAAGTGCCATATATAGGAAAAAAGCATTATCTTTGCACAAGATTTTCACGAAGAAAACATGGACAAGAACAAGTTTAGTCTATTAAATAGTATAAAATACCCGGAAGATTTGAGACGGCTGAGCATTGACCAGCTGCCACAAGTCTGCAAAGAGTTAAGAGAAGACATTATCGACGAGGTTGCCGTCAACCCCGGTCATTTTGCCTCCTCTCTTGGCGTGGTGGAAATAACCGTAGCCCTACATTATATCTACAACACCCCATACGACCGTATTGTATGGGATGTGGGACACCAGGCCTACGGACATAAGATATTAACAGGACGCCGCGACAACTTCTGCACCAACCGCAAATTGCACGGCATCCGTCCATTCCCTACACCTTTAGAAAGCGAATATGATACCTTCGCCTGCGGACATGCGAGCAATTCCATCTCCGCAGCACTCGGTATGGCCGTTGCCGCACGCGAAAACGGAGATACCGACAGGCATGTGGTAGCCGTCATTGGCGATGGAGCCATGAGCGGCGGACTGGCTTTCGAGGGACTGAACAACGTATCAAGTACACCTAACGACATGCTCATCATCCTGAACGACAACGATATGAGCATCGACCGGGCTGTGGGAGGTATGGAGAAATATCTCCTGAATCTCGATACCAACGAGACCTACAACCGCCTCCGTTTCAAGGCATCGCAGTGGCTGCACTCCAAAGGTTATCTCAACGAAGACCGCAAGAAGGGCATCCTGCGCCTGAACAATGCACTGAAGTCGGCACTGAGTCATCAGCAGAACATCTTCGAGGGTATGAATATCCGCTACTTCGGACCTTTCGACGGTCATGACGTGAAGGAAGTGGCGAGAGTACTCAAACAGCTTAAGAACATGAAGGGTCCTAAGCTGCTGCACCTGCATACCACCAAGGGAAAGGGTTACGAACCAGCCGAGAAGAGTGCTACCATCTGGCACGCGCCAGGCAAATTCGATCCGGAAACGGGTGAGAGAATCATTGCCGATACCAGCAACCAGCCTCCTAAATATCAGGATGTTTTCGGAGAGACGCTGCTGGAACTGGCTCAGAAGAACCCGAAGATTGTAGGTGTGACGCCAGCTATGCCTACAGGATGCTCCATGAACATCATGATGAAGGCGATGCCAAACCGTACCTTCGATGTAGGTATTGCCGAGGGACATGCCGTCACCTTCTCAGGAGGTATGGCGAAAGACGGACTCATCCCATTCTGCAACATTTACAGTTCGTTTGCACAGCGTGCCTACGATAACATCATCCACGACATGGCACTGCTCAACCTGCCGGTTATCATGTGTCTTGACCGTGCCGGACTGGTAGGTGAAGACGGACCTACCCATCATGGTGCCTTCGATATGGCGGCTCTCCGTCCGATTCCGCATCTCACCATCGCATCTCCGATGAACGAACATGAGTTGCGCAACCTGATGTATTCAGCCCAGTTGCCAGGTCATGGCAGCTATGTAATCCGTTATCCGAGAGGCAAGGGTGTGCTCGTAGACTGGCGCAACCCGATGGAGGAAATCAAGACCGGTACCGGCAGAAAGCTGAAAGACGGCACCGATGTAGCCGTTCTTACCATCGGCCCTATCGGAAACGATGCCGCTCAGGCTATCGCTGAGGTTGAAGCCGAAACCGGAATGAGCATCGCCCACTACGATATGCGATTCCTCAAGCCACTCGATGAAAACATTCTGAAAGAGGTGGGCGAAAAGTTCAGCCGCATCATCACCATCGAAGACGGCGTTCGTATGGGCGGTATGGGCTCAGCCGTACTGGAATGGATGAATGACCATGACTATCAGCCAAAGATGACCCGAATGGGATTGCCAGATGAGTTTGTGGAACACGGAACCGTGGCACAGCTCAGGGAAATCGTGCATCTCGATAAAGAATCAATCAAAGAAGCAATTAAGAAATGAAAATAATCATAGCTGGCGCATATGCCATAGGTACTCATCTGGCGAGACTCCTGTCACGCAGCAATGAAGAGATTACGCTCATCGATGAAAGCGAAGAACGCCTGGCAAGCATTGGCTCCGACTGCGACCTGCTCACCATGCTGGGCAAGCCTACCAGTCTTCACATCTTACGCGATGCGGGGGTAGCAGATGCCGACCTCTTCATCGCCGTTACTCCGGTAGAAAGTACCAACATCACAGCTAGCATCCTTGCCAAGAACCTGGGTGCCAAAAGAACGGTGGCCCGTGTGGATAACCCAGAGTATATGGATCCTCAGGCTCAGGAATTCTTCAAAGGATTAGGTATCAGCAAACTGATTTATCCGGAGATGCTCGCAGCCGTAGATATCAATAACGGACTGAAAATGAGTTGGGTACGTCAGCGTTGGGATGTGCACGACGGCGCACTCGTCATGCTCGGCATCAAACTGCGCGAAGGATGCGAGATACTGAACGAACCGCTCAAGAACATCAGCGGTCCTAACGACCCATACCACGTGGTAGCCATCAAGCGAGGCAGCGATACCATCATCCCTGGCGGTAACGACGAGCTGAAACTCTACGACCTCGCCTACTTCATGACCACCCGCAACTATATCCCATATATCCGCAAGATTGTAGGCAAGGAGCACTATGTGGATGTGAAGAACGTGATGATTATGGGTGGCGGACGCACAGCCGTAAGAGCCGTAAAGAAGATGCCGGAATATATGGAATGCAAGATTATCGAGATGAGCGAGGAGCGCTGCGAATATCTCAACGATATCCTCGATGAGAACAAGACGCTCATCATTCATGGTGACGGACGCGACATTCCGCTACTCGTAGAAGAAGGTATCCGCAGTACGCAAGCCTTCGTGGCACTGACCGGTAACGCCGAAACCAATATCCTGGCCTGTCTTACCGCCAAGAGAATGGGTGTGCGCAAGACGGTGGCTGCCGTAGAAAACGTAGACTACGTGAGCATGGCAGAGAGTCTGGATATCGGTACCATCATCAACAAGAAGATGATTGCCGCCAGCTACATCTACCAGATGATGCTTGATGCTGACGTGATGAACGTGCGCTTCCTGATGAGCGCCAACGCCGATGTGGCAGAATTCATAGCCAAAGAAGGTTCGACGGTAACCAAGAAACCGGTGAAGGAACTCGGCATGCCTATCGGTGTAACCATCGGTGGACTGGTTCGCGGTGAAGAAGGAATGCTCGTTTCGGGTAATACCCAGATAGAACCGGGCGACTCGGTGATGGTTTTCTGCCACAACATCAACATGAAGAAAATTGAGAAATACTTCATCTAAGCGTGAAGGAGATAGAGACATACTTCATATATGATAAACAGAAAATTAATATATAAGATTTTAGGGCAACTGCTTTTCATAGAAGCATTCCTGCTCTTCGTCAGTCTGCTGGTAGCTTTCTATTACCAGCAGGACGACATCTTTGCCTTCATTGTGGCAACACTTACCACCATCGGAGGCGGGCTGGTGCTGAAATGGCGAGGACACGGAGCAGATAACTCAATGTCGCGCCGTGATGCCTATCTCGTGGTAACGCTCTCATGGATTGTATTCAGTTTCTTCGGAACCCTCCCCTTCATGATAAGTGGATACATCAACAACTTTACCGATGCCTACTTCGAAACCATGTCGGGATTTACGACAACGGGAGCCACGATATTAGACGATGTAGAATGTTTCCCCCACGGACTGCTTTTCTGGCGTTCGCTCACCCAATGGATAGGCGGTTTGGGAATCGTGTTCTTCACCATCGCCCTGCTGCCTTCGCTTGTAGGAGGACAGACCAAGGTGTTTGCTGCCGAGGCAACAGGACCTATCAAAACGAAATTGCATCCCCGGCTTTCCACTTCGGCTAAATGGATATGGAGTATCTATCTGATGCTCACCATTGCCTGCATCGCATCCTACTATGTGGCAGGAATGAATCTCTTCGACAGTTTCAACTATGCGATGACCACTACGGCTACAGGAGGTTTCTCTACTCATAACAGTAGTACCTCGTTTTTCCATTCGCCAGCGCTGGAATACATCTGTGCCTTCTTCTGCTTCCTGTCGGGTGTTAACTTCACCCTGCTCTATGCAGCCGTCATCAAGTTCAAGATCAAGGATCTGTTCAAGAATTCAGAGTTTAAGTTCTATATGCTCCTCGTTACAGCCTTCACGGCTTTCATCATGGTAGAGCTGATAGCGATGCGCAACTACGATGTGGAGCATGCCTTCAGAAGTGCTATCTTCCAAGTGGTTTCTTTCATCACTACCACCGGTCTGTTTAACGACGATGCAGCCCTCTGGCCTCACGTTACCTGGGTGGTATTGGCAGCCTGCATGTTCTTCGGAGCCTGCTCGGGCAGTACGAGTGGAGGTTTGAAATGTATCCGTGGCGTGATGCTGGTAAGAATGGTGAAGAATGAATTCCGCCAGATTCTGCATCCTAACGCCGTGCTGCCATTGAAGATTGATGGTGTGAACGTGCCGATGCAGAAGCGGGTTACGCTGCTCGCCTTCCTCACCACCTATCTCATCATCTGTCTGGTGATATCGTTCACGATGATAGCCATGGGCATTGACAATACCAATGCCATCACCATCACCCTGAGTTGTGTGGGTAATGTGGGACCTACGCTGGGTACGGAAATCGGACCAACCATGTCGTGGAGCGAACTGCCGGATGTGGCAAAATGGTTCTGTTCGCTGATGATGCTCATCGGTCGTCTGGAGATATTCAGTGTGCTGGTTATCTTAACGCCAGCATTCTGGAGAGAGAACTAACATACCCAGAGGGGGAGTTAGAAAATAAAAGAGAAGTTGATATTTGAAGTAAGAAATACGCTTACTAGACTAAGTATATTTCGCACAAAAAGCGTTATATATAATAAGGTATAGGTTCAGCAAGAGCCTTACCGGAGAGTAAGAAAACGTACTGAAGAGTACATTTATAAACTAAATATAGGTAAAAATGAAACCATTAAAATTTCAACCGCTATTAAAATCCACCATCTGGGGTGGCAGTAAGATTATCACTTTCAAGCATCTCGACGTAAAGCAAGAGAATGTGGGAGAAAGCTGGGAAATCTCTGGAGTACCAGGAAATGAAAGCATCGTAGCCGATGGCGAGATGCAGGGCAAGAGCCTCAACGAGGTTGTTGCAGAACGGAAGGGAAGATTCCTCGGAGAAGAGAACTACAAGCGTTTCGGCAATGAGTTTCCACTGCTCATCAAGTTTATCGATGCCAACCGCGACCTCTCTATCCAGGTGCATCCTAATGATGAAATTGCCAAGAAGCAAGGTAAGGAACGCGGCAAGACCGAGATGTGGTATGCGCTGCCAAGCGAGCCGGATGCCAAGCTCTATAACGGCTTGAAGATGCAGATTACACCTGAGCAGTACAAGGAGATGGTAGAGAATGATACCATTACCGATGCCCTGGCTCAGTATGAGGTAAAGGAAGGTGACTGCTTCTTTATCCCAGCCGGCAGAATCCACGCCATCGGAACAGGCTGTTTCGTTGTCGAGATTCAGCAGACCAGCGATGTTACCTATCGCATCTACGACTTCAAACGCAAGGACAAGGATGGCAACTATCGTCAGCTCCACACCAAGGAGGCTGCCGAGTGCATCGACTACACCATATTGCCAGACTATCGCCAACACTACACTCCTGCCAAGAATCAGGGTGTAAGCATGGTGCAGTGCCCTTACTTCACCACAGCCGTTTATGATCTCGATGAGCCAATGACGCTGGATTATTCAGAGTTGGACAGCTTCGTGATTCTGATTGGCTTGAAGGGTGAGGCTAAGATTACCGACAACGAGGGTAACGAGATTACGCTCCAGGGCGGCGAAAGCATCGTAGTTCCTGCCTCTACCCAGACATTGAAGGTAGAAGGAACCTTGAAGTTCCTGGAGACATACGTATAAATTTAAAGGTAAAAGGGTAAAAAAGTAAAAAGGTAAAAAGAGCCTGGCGGGATGTCATCTGCCTGCTTTCTTTTTACCCTTTTACTTTTTTACCTTTTTACTTTTTTACCTTTTTACCTTTTTACTTTTTACCTTTTTACTTTTTACCTTTTTACTTTTTTACCTTTCTAAATACTTTTCCACATCCGCCTGTATCTTCTGGAATTCGGGAGAGAACTGGTAGAAGGTGTTTTTCTTCATCATCATTTTTACCTTGCCCAGACTGTTCTCATAGCATGCCATCTCGGTGCGGGCCTGCTCGGAATGGAGGGCACGGTCGCGGATTTCGTTCTCCCTATCATTGCGCAAAGCATCGCAGACGCTCTGGACGATGGGACTTACTACCAGGTCGAAGAGATGATGACCCTGAATATATAAATAGGTATTGCTCTCGTTTACACCCAGACTGTTGAGGTAAAGAGCCATTTCATCCAACTCATCCTTAAACTTCTTGAAGCGGCGCTCCAGCTGGAACAGCTTTGCCCGCACCTTCTTTCCCAAATAATCTATCGCCCATTTAGGATCCTGAATTCGGACAGAAGGCAGCATGATGACCTTATCAAACTCCGCCATATCAAAATGCATCGACATCTTGCGATGACGCACATAGAACAGCATGTGCCATAAGAAGAGGGGCCAGATGGTACGGGAATAGGACTCAAGAAAACGCTCGAAATCGAAGATGCGACGGTCGTTGAGCGTCACCATCACACAGGTTTCGTGCAATCCTCTGGCATAACATTGGAAGTTTTCAATGGCATAAGCATAGGTATGGAAGATGAAAGGATTCTCCAACATCTGCTGGGAAGACTCGGTTGAGCCCTGACGCAGATAATCGTAATCGGCATCTACACAGGCTATCATATCCCTACCTACTCCCTTCAGCATACTGGAGATTGCAGCCTTCTTGCCTCGGTCTAAATGCTGGTTACGGGTAGGCAGCATGATATCAAAATAGCGTTTTTCATTCTCAAACTTTCCCAGTACAGAACGCCAGAAGAAGACATCATCATAGCTCTCGACGTAAGCCACAATCTTGCGCCGAGCCTTCTTCGAAGTCATCCTGTTGGCTGCCTCGAAGAACTGGGAATTGATATTATCGGTTAAACGTTTAGCCATAATACTTCTTTTTCACTTATATCGTGATGTCGCTCACATCCGTTACCCTATCGGTCCATCCATCCATGACCACAGCAGGACTGTGGGTGGTCATGATGATCTGGATATTCGGATTAAGCTGCAGCACCAGACCGATGAGCTGCTTCTGCCATTCGAAATGAAGGCTGATTTCCGGCTCATCCATAAAGAGTACGTATGACTGGTTGTCCTCCACCAGCACGGTGAGGAGGATGGCAAGAATCTGCTTCTCACCAGCCGAAAGTTGATAAGGCAGGAGCTGCTCGCCTATCTGATTGAAGCGGATTTCATTGGCTGTACGAATGATGGTCTTGCCGGTATCCTTGAAAAGATTATCTACCATATCCTGGAACATCTTCTTCGGTTCACTCAGTTTCTGAGCCTTGAATGCTGCATCCGGTTCGCCACTCTGCAAGACGGCGATGATGCGGTTGCCGATGTTCACCTGGTAATCCAGATACTTGCGCTGCAGCTGGAAGAGCTGCCAGTCGAGTTCGGTAACCAGAGTGAGGTCTATCTTGTTGAGCATCTCGGCATTCATCAATGGTCTATCTACCGAGCGGATTACATCATATCTAATCCACTTTGCCTCCTCCGGCTCCACCTTCAGATGCACACCTTTGATCATGTGACTAGGGAATTCACCGCCAGCCGCCAGACCCTTTACCACCTTATTTAATATAGTACTCTTACCCACGCCGTTTACACCACTCAGGATATTGACACGGCGGTCGAGGTTCCAAAGAATATGTTTGGTACCGCTCCAGAGAGATTCAATCTCTATCTGTTTGATATAATCAGCATATTTCTGCATAAGAATAATCTCCTATCTTTAATAGTCAAGAACGGAAAAAGACTATTGTCTTAACTTCTTAACTCCTTTAAGTTTCAAAAAATATACCGCAAATATAGCAAAATTCCTCGAATTTTTGTACCTTTGCACTCGATTTTATTCAAAAATAGGAAGATTTAAATAGAAATAAGGAAAAAATGGATAACAAACGACCTCTTATCGCCCACCTGTGCCTCTTCTGTTCCGGCGCATTCTGGGGACTGATGGCTCCCGTAGGCAAGGATGCCATGCTTCACGGCATCGACGGCATCGACCTGGTGAGCTTCCGTGTATTGGGTGGTGCCATTCTCTTCTGGCTCACCTCGCTCTTCACCAAGAAAGAGCATGTTCCAGTAAAAGACATCTTCAAGTTTGCTGCTGCCGGACTCTTCGCCCTCGTGTTCAACCAGTGTTCTTACACCATCGGTCTGAACATGACTTCGCCTAGCAATTCCAGTATCATGACCACTTCGATGCCTATCTTCGCCATGGTTCTCTCCTTCCTGATATTGAAGGAGCCTATCACCTGGAAGAAGGCGCTCGGTGTATTGATGGGATGCGCAGGTGCCGTCATCATCATCATGACGAGTGCTACGGCTGGCAATGCCAAGGTGGGAAACATCTGGGGCGACCTGCTCTGTATGTCGGCGCAGCTTTCCTTCGCCCTCTACCTGTCGCTCTTCAAGAACCTGCTGTCCAAGTATTCGCTCTTCACCATCAACAAGTGGATGTTCCTCTGGGCAACGGTCCTGATATGGCCTTTCACCATCAGTCATGTGATGAGCATCGACTTTGCCCATGTTCCGATGAGCACCTGGTGGGAAACGGGCTACGTGGTTCTCTTCGGCACTTATCTAGGCTATATCTGCATGATGATTGGTCAGAAGACCCTGCGCCCTACCGTGGTTTCGGTATATAACTATGTGCAGCCGCTGGTATCGGTCACCGTGAGTGTCATCGTGGGGCTCGCCGTATTCAAGGGTATGCAGGCAATAGCCGCCATCCTCGTGTTCTCAGGTGTATGGCTCGTGGTAAAGAGCAAGTCAAAAAATGATATCGACAAGCACGACCACAGTCTGGCTTACGAGAAAAGACATGCTTAAAAGATATAATGTCGATTTATAAAACTGAAACTGTCCCCATCTGAGATAACAGATGAGGACAGTTTTTTATATAAGGAAAGAAGATCAGCAACCGAAGTAAACCATCAGTCCGCCCAATACGATATAAAGCAGGGCGTATGGAATGGCCGAACGGAGAATCTCTCCATCCTTTCCCTCCATATCGCAGGCTGCAGTAGCAATGGCGATACTCTGCGGACTGATCATCTTGCCACCCGTGGCTCCCGTGGTGTTGGCAGCAACCAGCCAGTTTCCCTGACCGCCCTCCATACCAAAGAATGTGCTCTGCCCCGTCATACCCAACTGGTTGGCAACATGAGCCTGGAGCTTGGCAAAGAGGATATTCGAAGAGGTATCAGAACCCGTTACGAAGGTTCCGATGGCACCAATCATCGGCGCTACCAGAGGATAGTAATCGCCCGTCACTGCCACCAGACCTGAGGCGATGGCAGTAATCATTCCCGAATAGTTCATCACACTTGCCAGGGCTATCAGCGAACAGATGGTCACCACCGTCTTACGCAGATTCACCATGGTACGGGCAAGAATCACCATCAATCGCTTGAGGCTCAATCCCTGTATCAGTCCACCAATCGTAGCACCCAGGAAAAGCATTAAGCCTGCATTGGAAATCCAGCCAAACTTAAAGGTGCTGTCGAGCACAGGCAGATGAACTGCACTTACCAGATGACTCTTGAGGAAAGCATTGACCGGAGGACAGAGTGCTCCGGAAACCAGGATGAATATCAATATAAAGAGGTAAACGCTCCAAGCCTTCAGACTCTCGGTGAAAGAAAAGGTTTCCTTATCCTGCACCTTGCTCTTTCTGGCAAACACCTTGGCGTATGCGATGATAGCGATAATGGCTGCCAGCGAACCGATGATGGCTGGTGTCTCCGAACCGAGATAATAGCCGCAGACAAACTGCACTACCACGGAAATCACTCCCACCCAGAGGGCGATGATGAGATTCTTGATAAGATTGTGCTTATCGGTAAGCGTCAGGATGATGAAAGGCAAGATGATAAAAAGAGGTGCCAGTTGGATAATGGCGAATGCCGAAGTCTCGCAAATCTGTGCCGCCGAAGCCGATCCGCTTTCCGCCACCTCATTACAGAGCGTAGTAACCGGCACGCCAACGGCACCAAATCCCGTAGCCACGGTATTACCAATCAAGGAAACCAGAGCCGAGAACATCGGTTTGAAGCCGAGTCCGATGAGGATGGCAGCAGGTATCGCCACCGCCGTTCCGAAGCCCGCCATACCTTCGAGCAGTCCGCCGAATCCCCATACGAGGAGCAGCACGAGCAGTCCCTTATCATCGGTAATCGATGTAAACTGCCTCTTGATTACGTCTATCTGCTTGCTTTCCACGAGGATATTATAGCTGTAGATAGCCATCAGGATGATGATGAGAATCGGGAACACCGCCTTCAGGATGCCTTCCACCACCGCCCATCCCGTCAGGGCGATAACGCTATCTTCTGCATGTTCCGGAGCTATCATGCCTAGCGGCGAAGCAGCGAAGAGAGCGAGCAACACGGTAATTACGAGCGTCAGCAAGGCGCTTTTATGACCTGCCATCTTGAAGCCGAGCATCAGGATGAACAGCAACACGATGGGAATAATAGAAACTATTGATGCCATAAGCCATTCAGTTTTTTAATGTTTACGATTGCTAAATTTTATGTTTATGACTGCAAAAATAACATTTTTCTTTGAAAAAAGAAAGCATTTTTTGAAAAAAATCTCTTCTTAGATGTCCGATTTTTCAATTTCATACGTCTATAGAGTGTAAAGGTTATGAGAACAGAAGAATTCAACCATATCATCCTACCGATGCGCAGCAACTTGAAAGCGTATGCGCTAAGGTTGACTGAGAGTGACGACAATGCCGAAGACCTCGTGCAGGAAGTCATGCTCAGGCTGTGGGACATGCGCCAGAATATCAAGGCAGAAGATAACCTCAAGGCGCTCGCAATCACCATCATGCGCAACAAGTTTTATGACCAGTGCCGACATGAGGAGCGGAACTTCAGCACCGACAAGGTAATGGAAGTACCCATAGAAGACCGGCGGGCAGAGCAACGGGACGAGGTAAACCTCATCAGACAGATCGTGGCACAGCTCCCGCCCTTGCAGCAGCAGATATTCCGCATGAAGGAGATAGAAGGCTATACTGCCGATGAAATCATGCAGATAACGGGATGCACAGCTGATAATCTCCGAAAGAATCTCTCCCGAGCCCGACTCAAAATCAGAGAGACCTATATGAATATCGTGAAACAGAACAGAACAAAATAAAGAAGGAGGAAAGAATATGAACGATAAAATAAAAAGAATCGATGAATTCAAGGGTATCAATGAATTCAAGACGATACAGGACTTGCTCGACAAGTATATGGATGGTGCCACATCCAATGAGGAAGAGGCAAAGCTCAGAAAATATTTCGAAGAGCATGGCAATGATATTCCGGAAGAATGGGAATCCTATCGCGCTCTCTTCGGCTATATCGGATTCGAACAGATGAATCTTTCTCAAATTCTAAAAGAAGAAGAGAAGGAGATAGAAAAGGAGGATATTCTAGAAGATGAAGAAAAGAATATCCCAAAGAAAGAAGAAAAGAAAGAGGAAGCTTCTCGCAGCAGATGGCTCAAATATTTCGGCACTTCTGTGGCAGCCGCCGCTATCATCGCATTCCTGATTGTGGGCATCCAGAAGATAACCCAGCCTCAGCCTGAATGTTATGCGGTTATCGATGGAAAGGTTTATACCGACCAGGAGTTCGTTCATAACGAAGCCCTGGATGCCCTGGAAGATGTTTCGGCAGATTCCGAAGATCCATTCAGTGCCCTGGATATGATGAAACAATAAATTCATCTTTTAGATGAAACAATCAATCAAACTATAAAGTATAATATATATAATAAGGTATAGAATATGAAACGATGCAACTTGATAAAACGCTTCTTCATCGGACTGCTTCTTATCGTGGTAGCCTCGATTTCGGCTAATGCCCAGGAGGGACTATACGTAAAAAGTATATTCCAACGCTTCGGACACGCCAAGGGATGCAAGATGGTTACGATGCAGAATGCGCAACTCAAAGGTTACAGGCTCAAGATATACAAGAGCCTGGTATATAAGAACCATGCCACGGAAATAGCCCACTATCTGAAGTCCGACCGCAAGGCTGCGAAAAAGATCAGAGAGGTGGTGGAGAATGGCAAGATGGTGAGCGGCTATTACATGATGGCACCCTTGAGCAATGGCGACAACCGCTTCATCCTCTTCAGCAATCCGAGTAAAAGCAAGGGAACCGTGATTTATATCGAAGGCAATCTGTCGCCCGAAGACATCATGCAACTCTGCTATTCCAGAAGATAGAAACAATATCTTCCTTCAGGAATCCTCTCAATAAGAATAAGAAACAACATAAAATATAGTATTATGAATATCAAAAACGTAATGATGATGGCTGCCATGATGCCAGCCTTCGCCCTTGCTGAAACCAACAGCAACAGTGCACCAGCCTCGGTAGAGGCTAACGACACCACAATCAGAGTGAACGACCAGAACATCGTCATCAAGCAGGATGGTGAACAGACTTCTGTGAAGATATATAAGATGAACGGCAACGAGATGACCAAGATTTCCGAAACCCAATTCGTAGATGGTCAGGAAGTAGAAAAGGTATTTGTCACCTCGCCTTTCATCCCTCAGACTTTGAGCAAGCGCAAGCGCAGTCTGGAGAGTCATTATCCAACCTTCTTCTTCGGCTGCAGCCAGTTGCCAGGCAGCAGGGGAAGCATGGGAGGCAACAGCGAGATGCACAGTCGCGACTCCAAGTCGTGGGAATGGGGCATCACCCTCACCAGTCTCTGCTTCCGCCTTTCCAACGAAATGGCGCTCACCTCCTCTCTCTCCATCGGACAGGTACACCACCATTTCAAGGACAATTATGTATTAAGTACCCAAAACGGGGTATCTGCAATGACTCCGATAGAAGGCGAGACGCTGAAGAAAAGCTATATCAGCTACAATGTGCTCCGCCTGCCTATCATGCTGGAGTGGCAGAAGCGCATAGGATGCCATGATGCATTCCTGGCTTTAGGTCCATCGGTAGAATACCGCTGGCACGAGCATTCCCGCTACTTCATAGGCAAGCACAAGCATACCGAAACAGGCGATATCAACCTCAACCCTATCGGCGTGAACCTCGAGGCCCGTGCCGGCTACTCAGGAGTGATGCTCTACGCCCGTGCCGGAATAACCCCGCTGCTCAACAAGACCAAGGCTCCCGAGTGCTACCCGATGACCATCGGCTTAGGGTTTAGACTGTAATTTCTCTCAAAAAAGTGGCGATAAGTGTGCGAAATCTCATAAAAAAACATAGATTTCGCACACCTATCGCCACTTTTTGCTGTTTACCGGCCAAACTCGGAAGTGAAACACAGCCAAATTGGGTAACAAATCACAGCCAAATTAGGTAACGAAATTCGCAAATCACAGCCAAATTGGGTAACAAATCACAGCCAAATTAGGTAACGAAATTCGCAAATCACAGCCAAATTGGGTAACAAATCAC
>OKSC01001108.1_pt1 | contig 27809 bp, 19 predicted proteins | sample 1601161 | NCBI WGS metagenome assembly OKSC01 (sample SAMEA3541552, study PRJEB24748) | human gut metagenome | biome: human gut; feature: human-associated habitat; material: faeces | place: China | collected 2012
TATTAGCAAATCAAACACACATGAGCAAGTAGGACGATAGTCCGGAATGCGAATGAGTGTCACGGATTCGAGAGCACGAAGTGCGGAGAAGCCGTGTTGATATCCCCTTTATTTTATGGTAAAATATCGCTATCTATAGCAAAATGCGCACACCTGCGCAGAACGGAGAGAAAATGAGAACTTATCTGGTAACAGGCGGTGCCGGTTTTATCGGTTCCAACTACATTCATTACATGTTCAAAAAATACGATAACGAGATCCGTATCATTAATGTGGATGCCCTGACCTATGCGGGAAACCTGGAGAATCTCAAGGATGTGGAGAAGCGTGACAATTACACTTTCGTGAAGGCAAATATCTGCGACAAGGAAGCCATCGGCAAAATTTTCGCGGAGAACGATATTGACCGCGTGGTACATTTCGCAGCCGAAAGCCATGTAGACAGAAGTATCCGTAACCCGGAGATCTTCGTACAGACCAACGTGCTGGGTACCGCAGTGATGTTAAACTGTGCCAAGGCAGCCTGGGAGCTTCCAGACGGCAGCTTCAAGGCTGGCAAAAAGTTCCTGCATGTATCTACGGATGAGGTCTACGGATCTCTTCCCGATGATGACAATGCTTTCTTCTATGAGACCACGCCTTACGATCCCCACAGTCCTTACTCCGCAAGTAAGGCAAGCTCGGACATGCTGGTGAAGGCATACATGGATACCTATCATTTCCCTGCCAATATCACCAACTGCTCCAACAATTACGGTCCTTTCCAGTTCCCCGAGAAGCTGATCCCTCTGATCATCAACAATGCCCTTCACGGCAAGAAGCTTCCGGTATACGGAGACGGCAAAAATGTCCGCGACTGGCTGTATGTAGAGGATCATGCGAAGGCCATCGACATGGTACAGGAGCAGGGAAGACTGTTCCAGACTTACAATATCGGCGGACACAACGAGAAGCAGAACATCGAGATCATCCATATTATCATCGAGACCTTACAGGAGATGCTTCCCGATTCCGATCCCCGCAAGGCACATATCAACAACGATCTGATCACTTACGTGGAAGACCGTAAGGGACATGACAGAAGATATGCGATCGCGCCGGACAAGATCAAGGCAGAGATCGGCTGGTATCCCGAGACCATGTTCAAGGAAGGCATCCGCAAGACCATCGCCTGGTACTTCGAGCATGAAGACTGGATGAACAATGTGACCAGTGGCGATTACCAGAAATACTACAATGAAATGTATGAGGAAAAGTAAAGAATATCTGCTAAATGGGAACGATGAACGTCGTTCCCATTCGGTGTGTTAAAAAACAAGTATTTTAAGGAGGTTTTTATGAAAGGAATTATACTGGCGGGAGGTTCCGGAACCAGACTTTATCCCCTGACAAAAGCAATATCCAAGCAGATCATCCCGGTGTACGATAAACCGATGATCTATTATCCCCTGTCAACCCTGATGCTGGCAGATATCAGAGAGGTGCTGATCATTTCCACCCCGAGAGATCTTCCGGTATTCAAAGAGTTATTGGGAGACGGCAGTCAGTTGGGCATGCGTCTCGAGTATGCGGTGCAGGACAAACCCCGTGGCCTCGCGGATGCTTTTATCATCGGAGCGGAATTCATCGGTAACGACAGAGTGGCACTGGTACTGGGAGATAATATTTTCTACGGGCAGAGCTTTTCGGCAGTGCTTCGTAAAGTAGCCGCCAGAGAAAAAGGCGCGACCATCTTCGGTTATTATGTGCGCGATCCCAGAGAATACGGCGTAGTGGAGTTCGATGAGAACGGCAAGGCACTTTCCATCGAGGAGAAGCCGGAGCATCCCAAGAGCAATTATGCAGTTCCCGGACTGTATTTCTATGATAACGATGTAGTGGAGATCGCGAAGAACGTAAAGCCTTCCGCAAGAGGTGAGATCGAGATCACCAGTATTAATAACGAGTACCTGAACAGAGGAACCCTGCAGGTAGAGACTCTGGGTCGTGGATTCGCATGGCTGGATACCGGCAATCACGATGCACTTCTGGATGCGGCAGATTTCGTGGCAGCGTTCCAGAAGAGACAGGGATTGTATATTTCCTGTATCGAGGAGATCGCTTTCAAACGTGGATTTATTGATAAAGAGCAGCTGCTGGCACTGGCAGAGCCGCTGCTGAAGACGAATTACGGTAAATATCTGGTAGAGGTAGCAAATGGACTCTAAGCTGCGGAAAATGGCGATTCTGGCCTCCATGGCGGTGATCCTGCTGGTGGCACTGGCGGTAATGTATGTGAACAGGGAACAACTGTCCCCCACATCCGGCCAGAACACGGAGGTGTCCGGAGCACAGAATGCAGGTGACGGCGAAGCAGTGGATCCCGTGCCGGAAGGCACCGGGGAGACGGACACCGCGGAAGCGGATGGCAGGATCGGCAACGACCTGAAAGCCTTTTTAAAAGATAATACTTTTTTTGATCCGGATGTGAATCCGATCCTGGAGGCGGCGAAAGATAACAGCCACCGCCTGTCACTGGTGGCGACTTCCGTGGAAAAGGATCTGCGTATCCAGATCGTGGACAATGAAGGTGTACCGGTGACCGGAGAGAGTTTCTATGTCCGGGTGGACGGTCTGGGAGATTACAAGGATCTGGATCAGGACGGCGTGATCTACATTGCTGATCTGGATTCCGGCGATTATTATATGGAACTGTTACCCATCGAAGGATATAAAGTTCCCATCACCGAGACCAAAGTGCATGTAAAAGAAAAAGTGGAATATCTGGCCATTGATGATATTTCTCTGTTGATCAAGACAGAGGATGAAGTCGATGCGGATGCCGAGGACAGTGCTGTGGCAGGAGCTTTGGCAGATGCGGACAAGACCGAGATCCAAAAGCTGCAGGCTACATCCGGCAATGCGAAGGTCGGCATCGATGTGTCCAAGTGGAACGGCATTATCGACTGGGATAAGGTGAAAAATGCCGGAGTGCAGTTTGCCATCGTTCGTGCGGGCTACCGCGGTTCGGTTACGGGAAGTCTGGTGGAGGATCCACAGTTTGTCGCCAACATGAAGGGTGCAGCCGCCGCCGGAATTCCGGTGGGCGTGTACTTTTTTACCCAGGCTACAGATGAGAAAGAGGCGGTGGAAGAGGCTTCTGCCGTGCTGGAGCTGATCCGTGATTTCCAACTGACCTATCCTGTATTTATTGATACGGAGGGTGCCGGAGGAAACGGCCGGGCGGACGGACTGAATGCGGAGACCAGAACCCTGGTATGTGAGGCTTTTTGCCGGACGGTAGAAAATGCCGGATATACAGCAGGCGTCTATGCCAGCCGCAACTGGTACAACAATAATCTGCAGACCGCCAGACTGGAGAATTATCATATCTGGCTTGCGGAGTACCGCAGTGTGCCGTTATATCAGGGATATTACAAGACCTGGCAGTATACCTCCAAGGGAAAAGTGGACGGTATCGAAGGCAGAGTCGATATAAATATCACCTATGAATGAAAATAATAAAGAGTGAGGATGAAATAAATGGGCAAGATAACAGTAGAAACATGTGAAATCGAAGGATTGAAGATCATTACCCCCACGGTATTCGGTGATGCCAGAGGGTATTTCATGGAGACTTATAATTACAATGATCTTAAAGCAGCGGGAATCCCGGAAGTGTTTGTACAGGATAATCAGTCTGCTTCTAAAAAAGGAGTTCTCAGAGGACTTCATTTTCAGAAGCATTTTCCGCAGGACAAGCTGGTACGTGTGATCCGCGGAGAAGTCTATGATGTGGCTGTGGATCTGCGGGAAGGCTCCAAGACTTTCGGGCAGTGGTATGGTGTACTTTTGTCTGAGGAGAACAAGAAGCAGTTCTTTATTCCGAAAAATTTCGCGCATGGATTTCTGGTACTGTCCGATTACGCAGAGTTCTGCTACAAATGTACCGATTTTTATCATCCGGATGATGAGGGCGGTATTGCATATAACACGCCGGATATCGGTGTGGAATGGCCCATCCCCGAAGGTATGGAACTGACATTATCCGAGAAGGATACCAAGTGGGGCACTCTGGAACAGTACATGAAGGAAAAAGAGCATGAAAAAAAGTGTGAAAATCAGTAAGAAAACAGGCATTGCCCTGTTCGTGACAGCGGCAGTGATCATGGCTCTGCTCATCGTGTTCCATAAGAATCCGGGACCTGCTGTGGATCAGAGTCAGGAGCTGGCGAAAAAGATCATCTCCTGCGTTGTCATTGCGGCGGCATGCTTTGCGTTTATCCGCTGGTACGATAAATTTACCGGACTGCCGGTAGAGTTATTCCAGAATAGACATCTGATCTGGAAGCTGGCGAAAAACGATTTTAAAAAGAGATATGCGGGTTCTTACCTGGGCGCGGTCTGGGCGATGGCGCAGCCGGTGGTAACCGTGGCGATGTATTACATCGTCTTCGACAAGATCATGGGAAATACCAGCACACCCCTGCGGGAGGGCGTGGAAGTGCCTTTTGTACTTTTCCTGACAGCGGGACTGGTGCCCTGGTTCTACTTCAGTGAGGCACTGAACAACGGCACCAATGCACTCTTAGAGTACAACTATCTGGTGAAAAAAGTAGTATTTAAGATCAGCATCCTGCCGATCATCAAGATTATTGCGGCTACTTTTATCCATGTATTTTTCGTGTGTCTCCTGTTGATCGTGGCGGCTATTTACGGCTATTACCCCACAATCTACACTACACAGATCATTTATTACAGTTTTTGCCTGTTTATATTTGTGCTGGCACTCAGCTACACCACGTGTGCGGTAGTGGTGTTTTTCCGGGATCTGTCCCAGATCATCAGCATCGGATTGCAGATCGGCATGTGGGCCACTCCGATCTTATGGAATCTGGACGCGCTGTCTCCGGAGTGGATCATGATCCTGAAGCTGAATCCGCTGGTCTATATCGTGAATGGCTATCGCAGTGCGATCTACGAGAAAGAATGGTTTTTCCGGGATTTCTTCTCCACGATGTATTTCTGGATCGTGACAGTGGTATTGTTCGGACTGGGTGCTGTGATCTTTAAGAGACTGAAAGTGCATTTCGCAGATGTATTGTAATACGAAGGACTGTTACCATTCCGAGAATTCGAGGAACGGAGAAAACATATTGTAAAAATAAACAGAGCATGGCAAAAAGCTTTTATAAATGAAGAACCTTGTGGGGAGGTACTGCATTACGGAACTGTTGTGGGGGAAACAGAAAGGGTGAAAGTAATTGAAGGGTGCTCTTGAAAAGTTAAGAAAAATATTGTTATGGAAGCCGGGCGGGGTACTGCTGGCAGTGGGCTGTTGCGGACTGCTGTTGTTAGCACTGATCCCACTGTTTCGACTGACGATTTATGCGGTTCCTTATTATGACGACTATAACTTTGGAAGATTTGCCAGAGCTGCCATAGAGCAGGAGCAGTCGAAATGGGCGGCAATCTCCGGTGCACTGGATTGTTCCAGAACCCAGTGGTATGCATGGCAGGGAACGTATTCTTCTATTTTTTTCATGACACTGATGCCGGCTGTCTGGGGAGAGCAGTATTATTTCTTAGGACCGGTGTTCATTCTGTTACTGCTTTTGGCGGGAAGCATGGTGTTTACCCACGTGATCCTGCGGAAAGTCTTCCGAATGGAGAAATGGAGCAGCCTGGCAATTCAGGCAGTGATCACTATAGCGGAATTTATGTTTATCTATTCCGCGCAGAGCGGCTTCTACTGGTATAACGGCGGGATCCACTATGTGGGAATGCATGGTTTCGGACTTTTGTTTTTGTCTGTGGCCATCTGCCTGGAGAGAGCAGAGGGCAGAACCGCGAAAGGTCTGTTATTCACTGCATCGGTTCTGCTTGCCATGATTACGGCGGGAAGCAATTTCGTCACGGCATTGCAGGGATTATTGTGTCTTCTGACCATCCTTCTGGTCAGCGTGGTAGTGGAACGGCGCAGGACGGGGCTGTGGCTGCTGCCGTCTACACTGGTGTATATCATAGGCTTCGGCCTGAATGTGGCGGCTCCGGGAAATTCCGTACGTGCCCGCAGTTATGTGGGCTGGGGTTACGGACCGCTGGAGTCCATCGGCAGATCATTTTTGGAAGCCGTGAAACACATTCCAGAGTATACCGGTCTGGTAGTACTGACGGTGATGCTATTGCTGGTACCCATGATCTGGCAGGCGGTGAAGGGGACGGATTACCGGTTTCGTTATCCCGGAATTGTCTTGGCATGGTCCTTCTGTCTGTATGCTACAGGATATACACCGAGTCTTTATTCCCTGGGGCATGCCGGGCTGTCCAGAACGTTGAATGCGGTAAAAATCACCTATCTGCTGCTTTTATTTCTGAATGAGATCTACTGGATCGGGTGGCTGCGACAGTTACTGGAGAAAAGAGCGGAGCAGACAACCGGGCAATTGACGATACAGAAGTGGGCCATACGAAGCGATGCAGCAGCCTGGTGGTTTTATGTGCTGATCGGTGTGGCATGCCTTGTGATCTTCCGGGCATCTCCCAATCAGGCGGGTCACTATTCTTCCTACGGAGCCTATTATTATGTGCACACCGGGGAGGCTTATAATTTCCATCAGGAATATCTGGAGCGGGTGGCAATTCTGTCCGGACCGGAAAAAGATGTGCAGCTGCCGGCCTATCAGTTCCGCCCGTGGTTTTTGTGCATGGGAGAAATCTCCGAGGATGCGGACAATGAGGCCAACCGTTCTCTGGCCATGTGGTACCATAAAGACAGTGTAACACTGAAAGAAAAGGATTAAGACATTATGCAGGATAAGAGAAAACTGGCAATTGAAGTTGATAATGTCCAGAAAATCTATAAATTATATGATAAACCTTCGGACCGTCTGAAGGAAGCTTTCGGATTCGGTAAAAAGACCAAACATAAGCTCCACTATGCCCTGAAAGGCGTGAGTATGAAGATCTATCAGGGGGAAACCGTGGGAATCATCGGTACCAACGGTTCCGGTAAGTCCACCATCCTGAAGATCATCACCGGAGTATTGAATCCGACTTCCGGACGGGTGCTGGTCAACGGGCGTATCTCCGCTCTGCTGGAGCTGGGTGCCGGCTTCAATATGGAATACAACGGTATCGAGAATGTCTATCTGAATGGTACCATGATGGGATTTTCCGAAAAAGAGATCGAGGCAAAGCTGCCGGAGATCTTAAGCTTTGCGGATATCGGAGATTATGTCTATCAGCCGGTAAAGACCTATTCCAGCGGTATGTTCGTCCGCCTGGCGTTTGCAGTGGCGATCAATATCGAGCCGGAGATCCTGATCGTAGATGAGGCTCTGAGCGTCGGTGATGTATTTTTCCAGGCAAAATGTTATCATAAATTCGAAGAATTCAAGAAAATGGGCAAGACGATCGTCTTCGTCAGTCACGATCTGAGCAGTATCAGTAAATATTGCGACCGCGTCTATCTGCTGAACCAGGGCAATATCCTGGGTGAGGGCAGCCCCAAGGCCATGATCGATACTTATAAACGGGTACTGGTGGGACAGTACGATGAATCCGAAAATGCCGGTGAGGAATCGGAGAATCTCTTAGATGATGAAGATCTGCAGAGAGCCGCTGCGAAAAAGGCGGATGGCGCAGCCAAAGATGCTGCTGAGGCTTCCGCGGAGGCGAAGGGACAGAATCCCAATGCCCTGGAATACGGTACAAAGCAGGCACAGATCGAAGAATTTTACATTACGGATGACAGGGGTGTGCCTACCAATGCCATTCTGAAGGGGACAATGTTTACCATCCATATGAAGGTCCGGTTTATGGATCCTATACCGGCACCGATTTTTGCATTTTCCGTGAAAAATGTTATCGGTGTGGAGATCACCGGTACCAATACCATGATCGAGAAGGCGTTCTTAGACAGTGTGGAACCAGGTGATGTGAAAAATGTGACTTTTACACAGAAGATGAATCTGCAGGGCGGCGAATATCTGCTGTCTTTGGGAGTGACGGGGTACAATCAGGATACCTTTGAGGTCTATCACAGACTGTATGATGCCCTGAATATTACAGTAGTATCCGATAAAAACACCGTAGGCTATTATGACATGGATTCCAACACGAAAGTGTGGGATGCGGAGGAGAAATAAAGAATGACAGAGACCATCGGCAAAGTAACACTGAATCTGGATAAGTATCCCGGAGAGGATTATTATTGTGACGGCAGTGTGGAAGACGAGATTCTGGAGATTGTAAAAAAATACAGTACCGTGGAATATGACCGGATCATCGCAGAGAGAAAAAGCTGGCCGATCCTGTATCATCTGTCGGCTCTGCGGGAAAATATCGTGGATTTTCTTCCAATCAAAAAGACGGACAAAGTGCTGGAAGTAGGCAGCGGCTGCGGAGCCATTACAGGAGCCCTGTCCCGGAAAGCCGGATCGGTGACCTGCGTGGATCTCTCAAAAAAGCGCAGTCTGATCAATGCGTACCGGCACAGTGAAAGTGAAAATGTGACGATCCACATAGGCAATTTTACGGATGTGGAACCGGATCTGCCCGCAGATTATGACTATATCTGCCTCATTGGTGTCTTCGAGTACGGCCAGGCTTACATAGGCGGCAGCACACCTTATGAAGATTTCCTGAAAATTCTGCAAAAGCATCTGGCACCGGGTGGACGAATCGTTATCGCTATTGAGAACAAATACGGACTGAAATATTTTGCGGGCTGCAAGGAAGATCACCTGGGAGACTGGTTTTCCGGAATTGAAAATTATCCGAACGGCGGCGTCGTGCGTACTTTTTCCCGGAAAAAACTGGAGAAGATCTTCGATGCCTGCGGTGTGGGAGAACGCAGTTTTTATTATCCGTATCCCGATTATAAATTCATGACCACGGTCTATTCGGATGCATATCTGCCGGGCCGGGGAGAACTGTCCAATAATCTGCGGAATTTCGACCGTGACAGAATGTTGTTATTCGATGAAAAAAGTGCTTTTGACGGAATCGTGGAAGAGGGGCTTTTTTCTGTATTTTCCAATTCTTATCTGGCAGTGATCGGTAAGCCTCTGGACCTGAAATATGTCAGATATTCCAACGACCGTGCGGAAAACTTCCGCATCCGTACGGAGATCCTGCGGGATGACCGGGGGAAGCGGATCGTGCGGAAATATCCGCTGACCAAAGAAGCCGAGGCGCATGTGCGCCATATGATGGAAGCGTATAAAAAATTAAAAGGACGTTATGCCGGAAGCCGGCTGGACGTTAATGTCTGTCATCCGGGAGAAGAGGACGGCATCCCTTATGCGGAATTTGAATTCGTATCGGGCAGACCGTTGTCGGAACTGATGGATGAATGTCTGGACAGACAGGATATCGAAGGATTCCACAGTCTGTTTGCGGAGTATCTGGAGAGGGTAGGATTCGGGGAAGAAGTTCCGGTAGCGGATTTTGACCTGATCTTTGCCAATATTCTGGTGGACGGGGATCACTGGACACTGATCGATTACGAGTGGACCTTTGACCGTGTCATAGATACGAAAGCACTGGCGTTCCGGGCAATTTACTGTTATGTTCTGGAGAATGAAAGACGCAATGCGTTGGAACTGGACCGGATCTTAGATCGTCTGGACATCACGGAAAATGAGGCAAGACAGTACAGAGAGCAGGAGCGGGAATTCCAGAAATATGTCACCGGACAGAAATTGTCCATGGGTGAGATCCGGAATCTCTTAGGCGGTGAAATCTATAAACCCACCGAATGGATCGGGCGTTTTCGTCAGTCAGAAGGAGAACTGCGGGTACAGATCTATGAAGACAAGGGACAGGGATTTTCCGAAGAAAATTCTTATTTCCCGGAAAATGTCTATGTTGCGGAAAAAGAGGCAGAGTTTACCGTGAAATTCGACGGTAACGTACATTATCTGCGGCTGGATCCGGCAATGTGTTCCTGCATCTGTAAGATTCGGGAACTGTCCATGAACGGACAGCCGGTTCCTCTGCAGGATAAGAAAGTGTTCACTACCAACGGAAAAATCCTGAAATCCGAAGAGGGAGCGGACCATCCCAGCGTGATATTTGCCACGGAGGATCCCAATATGACGATCCGGGCAGATGTGCTGAACCGGCAGGCGGAGAATACGTTGTCTGTGAAAATGGAGATCGTACAGATCCCTCAGGCAATGGCAAAAGATATGATGGGAGTGGAGAAGAAGGGAGCGGCAGCTTGGGTATTCGGACAGCGGTGAAGCAGGTGCTGATCGCACAGCAGGATAAAAAATACGAAAAAGAACTGGCGCAGCTTAAGGTCACCTATGAACAGTGGGCAGCGGAGCAGGACCGGGAAAGCGCCGAACCCCGGGAAATTGCGGGACTTGTGGAATTCGTCATTTTCCGACAGACGGCGGGACGACTGGCAGATAATGCGACAGAGCGGATCAACGCTTATTTTACAAAGCATCCGGAAGCAGAAATCGTCTACGGTGATGAAGACCTGATGAATGAGAAGGGAGAGCGTTGCATTCCCTGGTACAAACCCTGTTGGTCACCGGATCTGTACAGAGCCTTTTTCTATGTGGGAAGTGTCGTTGCGGTACGGAGCAGTCTGCTGCAGAGAATGGGAGAAAATCCGGTCGTGACAGAGAACGAGAGCACCGGAAAGGAAATTATTTTTACAGATGCCGGAGAGATCCGTCCGCTGATGGATCGCCTGTTTTTGGGAGCCGGAGGGTTCGAGAGAGATTGTCATTCCATCGGTCATATGGAAACCGTGTTGTTCCATGGAACTTTTTCTGCAGACGGAATAGGAATCCAGGGACCGGATGCACGTGCAGACCGGGACAGCCGGGAGTGCACTCCCTGGGAAAATTACCAACTGACGAAGGAGTCACCGCAGCTGGCGGTGGAACTGGCCTCCAGGGCGGCGGAAGGTGCCAAAGAGTTATTCGCAGGAGAGCTTAAAGTCTCGGTGATCATTCCCTCCAAAGATAATCCGGAGGTACTGGAGAAGTGCCTGCATTCCCTGACGAGAAGGTCTGAGGGCAGGATCCCTGTTGAAATTTTGTTGGTGGATAACGGAAGCAGTGCGGAAAATAAGCAAAAAACGGAAGAACTGATCGGACGGATCCGGGAAAGCGGTGTCCCTGTCCGTTATATTTATGAACCGGCGGAATTTAATTTTTCAACGATGTGCAACCGGGGAGCTGAACTGGCGGAAGGAAAGTTTTTGCTGTTTTTAAATGATGATATAGAAGTGTGCGGCAATGACTGGCTGGACAAAATGGTGATCCGCGCCATGCAGCCTTATGTGGGAAGCGTGGGCCTAAAGCTGTATTATCCGGATTCCGTGAAAATACAACACGACGGTATTGTCAATCTGCCGGTGGGACCGGTGCATAAGCTCCAGTTCATGGAAGACGATAAGTCTTATTATTTTGGCAGAAATCGCTTTGATCTGAATTGCGTGGCAGTGACGGGTGCCTGTCTGCTGATAAGGACAGAGGTATTCCGGGAGACGGGTGGATTCCGGGAGGCACTGCGGGTGGCCTATAATGATGTGGATCTGGGATTTTGTCTGGTGGAAATGGGATATTACAATGTGGTGCTGAATGACTGTTTTGCATATCATCATGAATCCCTGAGCCGCGGAAGCGACGAAAGTCCCGAGAAAATGCGACGCCTGACGGAAGAGAGAGAACTGCTTTACCAGATGCATCCTCAGTTCCGCGGAGTGGATCCTTTTTATCCTATGGGACTGAACCGGGAAGGACTGGACAGCCGTGTGGTTCCGGCATATCTTACAGACCGGAATATTTTACAGGAGCCGGCATGGAGATGTGAGAGCTGGCAGGAGCTTCTGGAAAATGCAAGACAGGATGACTGCCTGATGGCACGGGTGGAGACTGCAGGGCCGGAGCGGATCCAGGGATACAGTGTGATCCTGGGAGATGATAACGCATGTTATGATAAACTTTTAGTATTGCTTCCCGAAGATACGCAGGGACAGCGGGAGGCGGACCGGAAGGTATGGTCCATGAAGATTTTACCTGCATATCGGCAGGAACTGGAGGAGAATCTTCCGGACCAGAAAAATGTGGCGCTGGGAGGTTTCTGTGTGAAACGGAAAACAGGGCAGTTGCCTCCGGGGAATTATGGAATCGCCGTTCTTGCGGTCCATCGGATCAGTAAGCTGAAACTGTGGAATACAACGGGAAAATATTTGACGGAGGAAAAACATGTCTGAGATCAATTATCAAGAAGCCTACGAGAGGGAGCACGAAAAATGTGCGGATCTGGCAGACAAGATCGTAGTGCTGGAATCGGAAAAAGAGGACCTGCAGTTCAAACTGGACCGGATCAAAAAGAATAAATTCTGGAAAGCCACGGGTCCGGCGAGAAGTCTGATCCATTTCGCACAGAGACAGAGGGATCGCTTGTCCCATTGTGGCGGACCGAAGGATATCCTGCGTAAGATCCGCAACAAGAGTCGCCAGAAGAGCCTGATGGAGTCCTACGGAACCGGAAGCTTTCCTGATGCGGAGCAGCGGAAAAAGGAAGAAGAGACGATATTCCCTTATATGCCGAAGATCAGCATTTTGGTTCCGCTGTGGAACAATAAAAGAGAATTCCAGATCCAGATGCTGGACTGCGTCATGAATCAGACGTATCCCAACTGGGAACTGTGTCTGGCGGACGGTTCCGACGCGGAGCACTCCTATATCGAGGAACTCTGCAGGGAGTACGCGGCGAAGGCGAATGGTCGTATCGTCTATAAGCACCTGGATCATAACGGCGGTATCTCCTATAACACCAACGAATGCTACAAGCTGGCTACCGGAGATTATATCGGCCTGTTTGACCAGGATGATATTTTACATCCTTCCGTACTGTATGCGTATGTGAAGGAGATCAATGAGCAGGGTGCGGATTATCTTTATTGTGATGAGACCACTTTCAAGGAAAATGATATTAATAAAATGCTGACCATGCATTTTAAGCCGGACTATGCACCGGACAATCTGCGGGCGAATAATTATATCTGCCATTTCAGCGTTTTTTCCCGAAAACTGTTAGAGGGAGAGGAACTGTTCCGCACCGCATTTGACGGTGCCCAGGATCACGATATGATCCTGCGTCTGACCGACAGAGCGGAAAAGATCGTTCATGTTCCCAGACTGATGTACTACTGGAGAAGCCATGAGGGCAGTACCGCAGCCAGCATTGACGCGAAGCCTTATGCCATTGAGGCGGCAAAGGGAGCTGTGGCAGATCATCTGAAAAAGCATGGTTTTAAGCATTTTCAGATCACCAGTACCAGAGCCTGCGCCACGATCTTCCGGATCCGGTATCAGATCCTGGGAGATCCGAAGATCTCCATCGTGATCGCCAATAAGGATCACGTTGAGGATCTGAAGCGTTGTATTACCTCGATCCAAAAGAACAGCACCTGGAGCAATTACGAGATCATTGTCGTGGAAAATAACAGTACCACACCGGAGATCAAGGACTATTATTCCCAACTGTTGGGATTGTCCGGCGATGATTCTTATGAAGAAAGATGCAAGCTGCATACAGTCTGCGGCCATGACGGCGGTATCCTGCACAGCGGGGACGGACGGATTTCCATTGTGACATATCAAGGTGACTTTAATTATTCTGCGGTCAATGATCTGGGAGCGTCTTATGCTTCCGGTGAGTATATTTTACTGCTGAACAATGATACGGAGGTTATCACAGCCAACTGGATGGAAGAGATGCTGATGTATGCCCAGAGAGAGGATGTGGGTGCCGTAGGTGCCAAACTGTATTATGCGGACAAGACGATCCAGCATGCCGGCGTGGTCATCGGACTGGGAGCACACCGCACGGCAGGACATACCCATTATCGCATCCCGGTACAGAACTTAGGCTACATGGGACGTCTGTGTTATACCCAGAACGTTACAGCGGTGACCGGTGCCTGTCTGTTGGTGAAAAAGAGCCTGTATGAGCAGGTGGGCGGTCTGGATGAGAGCTTTGTGATCTCTTTAAATGATGTGGATTTCTGCCTGAAATTACGTAAACTGGGACTTCTGAATGTGTGGACTCCTTTTGCGGAGCTGTATCATTACGAATCCATCTCCAGAGGACTGGACGATCAGGGAGAAAAGGCAGAGCGCTACAACAGAGAATCCGGGCATTTCCGTGAAAAATGGAAGGCTGAACTGGAGGCGGGAGATCCCTATTACAATCCGAATTTCTCTCTGGATCGCAGCGATTACGCACTGAAGGATCCGGCAGTTAGCGGACGTTAAATAATTCTTTTCAGTAGAGGGAATCTATGGTAAAATATCACCGGAGAGCGTTTACTGAAGATATTGAAAGATAGCGATAAAACAGGAGGATAGGAAAATGAGTTATATGGACGAACTGAATTTCTGGTTAAATGATGATTATTTTGACCAGAAGACCAAGGAGGAACTTCTGGCAATCCGCAATAATGAAGCAGAAGTGGAAGATCGTTTTTACAAGGAACTGGAATTCGGTACCGGCGGCTTACGTGGTGTGATCGGTGCGGGAACCAACCGTATGAACGTATATACCGTTCGTAAGGCAACTCAGGGTCTTGCCAATTATATCATCAAGCGCGGTACACAGAGTAAGGGTGTGGCAATCGCATTCGACTCCCGCCGCATGTCTCCCGAGTTTTCCGATGAAGCAGCAAGATGTCTGGCAGCCAACGGCATCAAGGCATACATTTTTGAATCTTTAAGACCTACCCCGGAGCTGTCCTTTGCCCTTCGGACGTTAGGATGCACTGCAGGTATTGTAGTTACCGCCAGTCACAACCCTCCTGAGTACAACGGCTATAAGGTATACTGGGAGGACGGCGCACAGGTAACCGCTCCTATCGATAAGGACATCATTACCGAAGTACAGTCCATCAAGGATTATCATACCGTGAAGACCATGAGCAGAGAGGATGCTGTGGCAGCAGGACTCTATGAAGTGATCGGCAAAGAGATCGATGACAAGTACATGGCAGAGCTGAAGAAGCAGATCATTCATCCTGATGTGATCAGGGAAATGGCAGATGACATCAAGATCGTATATACTCCGTTATGCGGTACCGGTAACAAGCCGGTAAGGCGTATCCTGTCTGAGCTGGGATTCAAGCATGTCTATGTAGTTCCCGAACAGGAGAATCCGGATCCTGACTTTACCACACTGGATTACCCGAACCCTGAGGATCCCAAGGCATTTACCTATGCGCTTCGTCTGGCGAAGGAGAAGGATGCGGATATCGTTCTGGCAACCGATCCCGATGCAGACCGTCTGGGTGTGTATGCAAAAGATACCAAGACTGGCGAGTATGTGGCATTTACCGGTAATATGTCCGGCATGCTGATCGCAGAATATATCTTAAGAGAGAAGACTGCGACCGGTACCATGCCCGAGAATCCCGCACTGGTAACTACCATCGTTACCACCAACATGACCAAACCTATTACGCAGGCTTACGGCGTAAAGCTGATCGAGGTACTGACCGGCTTCAAGTTCATTGGCGAGCAGATCAAGCTCTTCGAGCAGACCGGCAGCAACAACTACGTATTTGGCCTGGAAGAGAGCTACGGCTGCCTGGCAGGTACCCACGCAAGAGATAAGGATGCGATCGTAGCAGTGATGTGTCTGTGCGAAGTAGCAGCTTACTGCAAGAAGCACAACATGACTCTGTGGGATATGATGGTATCCATGTATGAGAAGTACGGTTACTTCAAGGAGACCCAGTATACCATCACCATGAAGGGTATCGATGGCGCAAGACAGATCGCCGAGATCATGGAGAAGCTTCGTAAGAATCCTCCTAAGGCATTCGGAGATCTGAAGGTAGAGAAGTTCCGTGATTACCAGAACGATGTTATCATCGACATGGAGACCGGAGAGAAGACTACCACAGGACTTCCCAAGTCCAATGTTCTGTACTTCGAGCTTCCTGACAATGCATGGTGCTGTGCACGTCCTTCCGGAACCGAGCCCAAGATCAAGTTCTACATGGGTGTCAAGGGGACCAGCTTAGAGGATGCAAAGGCTAAGGTAGAGAAGCTGACCGAGGATGTAAAGGCAGTATTATAAGTGAGATTTTATAAATTAGTATAGTTTTTTAAGAGCGAATCGTCCGGACAGGGCGATTTGCTCTTTTGTAGCAACGGAGGTATCTGTGGCAAAGCTAAACAAGGCAAACCTTAAGAAAACTCTATATTATCTGCAACGTAACGGCCTGAGGGAAACCTGGATCTCTGTGAGGGAGCGCCTGACAGAGACAGACCGCTATTTTTTTGTGCCCTGTTCGGAAGCGGAACTGGAAAAGCAGAGTGACAGAAAATGGGACAATCCCATTACCTTCAGCATTGTGGTACCCCTGTACCGGACTCCGGAGACCTATCTGAAACGAATGGTAACAAGCGTTATGGTACAGAGTTATCCCCACTGGGAACTGATCCTGGCGGATGCCACGGAGGATCGCAGTGTGGAGGAGACACTAATGCAGCAGGGATTCCTGAAGGAGCAGCCGACGGATGGGGAGACAGAACCTGTCGCAGCAGATCCCAGGATCCGCTATGTGCATCTGAAAGAAAATGCGGGAATTGCTGCTAATACCAATCAGGCGCTTCCCTATGCGAAGGGAGAGTATATCGGTCTGCTGGATCATGATGATGTATTGACACCGGATGCGTTGTACGAAATGGCTGATGCGATCATCAAAGCATATGACAGAGGTGTCAAAGTCGCCTTCGCTTATTCGGATGAGGATAAGTGCGATGGAGAAGAGACCAGATACTATGATCCAAATCATAAAGAAAACTTTAATTACGATTTAATTTTAAGTAATAACTATATCTGCCATTTCCTGGTCATGGATGCGGAACTGATGAAGAGGCTGCGATTCCGACCGGAATGTGACGGCGCCCAGGACTATGATCTGGTACTGCGCTGTGTAGCGGAAGTGCTGACAGAGGGAGGGCAGACTGCGGAGAAGAGCATTCTTCATATCCCCAAAGTGTTGTATCACTGGAGATGCCACGAGGCATCCACGGCAGCCAATCCCCACAGCAAAAAATACGCTTACGAGGCGGGACTTCGGGCTCTGCGGGATCATGCCGCACTGCGGGGGATCCCTGCGACTGCCTGTGAGACCAGGCATGTGGGATTTTATCGTTTACAGTATACCGATGTATTACAGAACCGCCCGGATGTGGCAGCCGTGGGAGGCAGAGTATTGTCCGGGAAGACTGGCAAGATCATCGGCGGCAGAATGACTGCGGAGGGAAAGGTGTTCTACGAGGGGTTGCCGCAGGGATTCGGAGGATATCTTCACAGAGCGGAATTGTCCCAAGATGCGCAGGCGCTGGATCTTCGCTGTATTCGTATTCAGCCTTCCTGCCAGGAAGTATTCGAGAAAATTGTGGGAGTTCCGTATACTGAGATACGAAGACACCCGGGAGAGCAACCGGTATTCGATGTAACTGTACTGCCGTCAGGAGTGGACATCCGAACCTTAAGTCTGCAGTTGTCCGAAGCGTTACGGCAAAGAGGAAGATTACTCTATCTGCCGGAATATCCGGAGGAGTTTAAACCATTATGAGTGAAATAACGGTTGTTATACCAAATTACAACGGAATGAAATATTTGGCAGAGTGCATGACTTCTCTGTGCAGAGAGCAGCAAAATGCCCCCGGATATGAAGTGCTGATCATCGATAATGCTTCCGTGGACGGCAGCGTGGAATATCTGCAAAAGGAATGGTGTGGGGAAGGTGTGCGCCTGATATCTTTACCGGAAAACACCGGATTCTGTCATGCAGTGAATCTGGGGATCCGGGAAGCGAAGACACCATATGTGATCCTTCTGAACAATGATACAAAGGCAGAAGCCGGTTTTGTAAGAGGCTTATATGATGCTATCCGCGAAAATGAAAAGATATTTTCCGTCAGTGCGAAGATGCTGATGTGGGACAGACCGGAGCTCATCGATGATGCCGGAGACCGTTACTGCGTGCTGGGCTGGGTCTATTCCCGGGGGAAGGGACGACCGGCGGCGGATTATGATAAGTCTGTCCCGGTGTTTTCCGCCTGTGGCGGTGCCGCAATCTACAGACGATCCGTATTTGAAGAGATCGGTTATTTTGATGAAGAACATTTTGCCTATCTGGAAGATCTGGATATCGGCTACCGTGCCCGGATCTACGGCTATGAGAACCGGTATGAACCGAAGGCGGCTGTGCTGCATTATGGCAGTGCTTCCACGGGATCCAGATACAATCCCCGGAAAACGTTACTTGCGTCTGCCAACAGTATTTATGTGATCGGCAAGAATATGCCGCTTTTGCAGTGTATTCTGAACCTGCCGTTTTTTTTGCTTGGATTTGGCATAAAGTTTTTGTTTTTTTGTAAGAAAAGAATGGGAAAACTATATCTGAAGGGACTGGCAGCTGGCCTGAGAAGATCGGTGGGAACCACGGGAAGACAGCACAAAGTTCCCTTCCGGTGGCATCATCTGGGGAATTATGTGAAGATCCAGTGGCAGCTGTATTTCAATGTGTTTCGAATTCTTATGAAATCTTAAGAAATGGCTTCATAAATTCTTAAGTTGAGAAAAAAACATCGTTATTGTAGAATGAAATCGTTAAAAAGAAGCTTTTCAGACTTACAGATTGGGTGACCCATATGATAAAAGACAACCAGAAAGTCTTTAACAGGCTTCTTGTGATAATGGATGCGCTGATCACAGCCATATCCTTTGTCCTTGCCTATTATATCAAATTTTATATATTGAACGACGGTCCCGGAATCGGTGTCCTGCCTGTGCAGGAGTATTATAAGCTGCTTCCTTTTATTGTGCCCGGTTATATGTTTCTATATTACCGGTGCAGCGTGTATTCCCCGAAGCGAACCGTCCGCCGCAGACATGAGATTTACAGCATTCTGCAGGCAAATACCATCGGCCTGGCGGCATTGATCATTATACTGTATATGATCATCCGTGAGATCAACTTTTCGCGATCCGTCATGGCAATTTTTTATGTGCTGAATGTATTTCTGACTTCGGTATCCCGCATCATAATGAGAAAAGCGTTGCGGACACTCCGGAAAAGGGGATACAATCTGAAGCATATTTTGCTGGTGGGATATTCCAGAGCGGCAGAAGAGTATATTGACAGAATCTTAAGCAATCCCCAGTGGGGATATGTTGTATGCGGTATTCTGGATGAGCACATTCCGGGAGGGACTACCTATAAGGGAGTGAAAGTCCTGGGAACGTTGGGGAATCTGGAGTATATTCTTCCGGAGAACAAGCTGGACGAGATCGCGATCACGCTTTCTCTGAAAGATTATGATTATCTGGAAGGTGTTGTGGATATCTGTGAGAAATCCGGCGTGCATACGAAATTCATCCCCGACTACAGCAGTCTGATCCCCAGCAGACCTTACACGGAGGATCTCATGGGACTTCCGGTGATCAATATTCGGTATGTGCCGCTGACCAACACCGGAAATATGATGATCAAGAGAGCCATGGATATTGTCGGCTCCCTGTTCGGCATCATCATTACGTCACCGATCATGCTGTTGTCGGCAATTCTGGTAAAATGTTCCAGTCCGGGACCTGTGATCTTCAAGCAGGAACGGGTAGGACTTCATAATAAATCATTTTATATGTACAAATTCCGCAGTATGGCAATGCAGACTGCTGCGGAGGAGAAAAAGGGCTGGACGGTGCGAAACGATCCCAGAGTCACCGGAATCGGCAAGATCTTAAGACGAACCAGCATTGATGAACTTCCGCAGCTGTTCAACATCCTGAAAGGAGATATGAGCCTGGTGGGACCGAGACCGGAGCGCCCTCAGTTCGTGGAAAAGTTCAAGGAAGAGATCCCGAGATATATGGTAAAACATCAGGTGAGGCCGGGCCTCACGGGATGGGCACAGGTCAACGGTCTGCGTGGTGATTCTTCCATCAAGAAGCGGATCGAGTATGATATTTATTACATTGAGAACTGGACCCTCGGGTTTGACATTAAGATCATTCTTATGACATTTTTTACAGGATTTATCAATAAAAATGCTTATTAACACAAGGAGAAGACAAGATGGCAACAAATTCTAACTACAATGGCGGCAATGGTCAGAGACCAGCCGGAAGCGGAAGAAGACCTTCCGGAAATGGACAGAGACCTGCGGGACAGCGACCTGCCGGATCGAGACCTGCCGGCAACAGTAACGGACAGAGGAGAGTATCTGCCAAGCAGCGTGCTGCCAAGAAGAGAAGAAAGGTTATCATCTTCGGTGTAGAGATTGCGGTTATCCTGATCATGGTAGCAGTATTGTATCTGGTAATGACCCACACAAATAATGAAGGCCCCAAGGTAACGGTATTAGAGACGGAAGAGCTTCGGATTCCGGAAGAAGTACAACAGGACGAAGCAATGAAGGGGTATATGAACATTGCACTGTTCGGTGTGGATGCGACGAAGGACAGCCAGCTGTACAAGGGCAGCCGAAGCGACAGTATTATGATCGCCAGCATCAATATGGATACCGGCGATATCAAACTGGTCAGTGTATATCGTGATACGTATCTGAACATCGGCACGGACTCCTATCAGAAGTGTAACGCGGCTTATTCCTATGGCGGAGCGGAGCAGGCAGTTAAGATGTTAAACATGAATCTGGATATGGATATTACGAACTTTGTAACCGTAGGCTATAAGGGACTGAGTGAAGTGATTGACGGTCTGGGCGGTGTCTATATCGATGTGGACTCCGAGGAGATCAAGCATATCAATAACTACCAGATCGGTATTGCAGAGGTCTTAAAATGTGACTACACACCGGTAACAGAGACCGGAGTACAGCTGCTAAACGGTCTGCAGGCGACGGCTTACTGCCGTATCCGTTATACCGCAGGTAATGATTTCAAGCGTGCCGCACGTCAGCGTGAAGTGATCCAGGCGATTGAAGATCAGGCGAAGAAGGCCGATTACGATACTCTGTCCAAGGTATTTAACAGTGCCATCGATGATGTTTACACCAGCTTGGATTCCAAGGATATTCTGGATCTGCTGGCTAACATCACAAAATATCGTATTGTGGACGAGGGAGGTTTCCCTGAAGAGACCATGCGTGCCACCGGTAACATCGGTGCAAAGGGAAGCAGCGTAGTGCCTATGGATCTGGAGAGCAATGTTGTATGGCTGCATCAGTTCCTGTTTGATGATGCGAACTACACCGTAACCGACAGTGTAAAGGAATACAGTAGAAAGATTGCGTCCGATACGGCACCTTATCTGAATAAATAAGAAAACGAATTGACGAGGGAGTCTTCCGGAGAGCACCGGAGCTCCCTCGTGTCATATGAAAAAGTCTTGTGTAACAGACGGGGATAAAGTATAATAGACCAGAGATTGAGAAAGTAAGGAGCGCTCTGCAATGGAGATCGATGTGATCATTCCCCTGTATAAACCGGGGAAAGAACTATTTACATTATTAGATAAGCTTGACAGCCAGAGCGTGCCGGTACATGAAGTGATCCTGCTGAACACCGGAGAAAAATATTTTGAGCAGCTGATCTATGGAACCAGATTTCTGGAGAAATATCAGAACATTAAGGTATATCATGTCTCCAAAAGAGAATTTGATCATGGCGGCACCAGACGCATGGGTGTGAAAAAATCTTCCGCAGATATTTTTGTCATGATGACCCAGGATGCCATGCCGGCAGATGACAATCTGATCGAACAACTGACGGAACCGCTGCGGGATCAGGTGGCGGTATCCTATGCAAGACAGCTGCCGAGAGAAGATTGTGCACCGGTGGAATGTTATACCAGGGAATTTAATTATCCGGCACAGTCACGGATCAAATCCGCAGAAGATCTTAAGACATTGGGGATCAAGACATTTTTCTGCTCCAATGTGTGTGCGGCATACCGACGGGAGATCTATGAGGAACTGGGTGGATTCGTAAAACATACCATATTTAATGAAGATATGATCTATGCGGCGAAAGCGGTGGAAGCGGGGTATGCGATCGCTTATGCGGCGGATGCCCGGGTGATTCATTCCCATAATTATACCAATGTACAGCAGTTCCAAAGGAATTTTGACCTGGGGGTATCCCAGGCAGAACATCCGGAAGTCTTCGCAGCATATCCTTCGGAGTCCGAGGGAAAACGAATGGTGAAAGATGTGACAGCATATTTGCGGAAAAATCATATGTCCGGCAAGTTGCTCCATTTTTATATACAATGTGCCTGTAAATATGCAGGTTATCTATTAGGTAAGAACTATCGCAGGCTCCCCGGAAAATGGGTCCTTGCTTTTACTTCCAACAAAGAATACTGGAAACAGAACAGAAAGGATGTATGACTATGTGTGGTATCGTAGGATATATTGGAACAGAACAGGCAGCACCGATCATTTTAGACGGTCTGTCCAAACTGGAATACCGTGGATATGATTCCGCGGGTATGGCTATTTTTGATGGGGAGAAGATCAACACCAAAAAGGCTGTCGGGAGACTTAAGGTTCTGGAAAACCTGACACACGGAGGCGAGTCTATGAAGGGAACTTCCGGTATCGGGCATACCCGGTGGGCAACCCACGGTGCTCCCAGTGATATCAATTCCCATCCCCATATGAATAACGCCGGTACCATTGCTGTAGTACATAACGGAATCATTGAGAACTATATTCCACTGAAGAAAAAGATGCAGGATAAGGGGTATCAGTTCATCTCTGAGACCGATACCGAGGTACTGGCGCATCTGTTAGACTACTATTATAAGGGAAATCCCCTGGAAGCGATCACTAAGGTATTGCATCGTGTAGAGGGCTCCTATGCGCTGGGTATCATGTTTGCCGATCAGCCGGATAAGATCTTCGCTGCCCGCAAAGACAGTCCTCTGATCGTAGGCAAGAGTGAGAGCGGCAGCTTTATCGCATCTGACGTTCCCGCAATTCTGAAATATACCAGAACCGTATATTATGTAGATAATCAGGAAGTGGTGGAACTGAAGGAAGACGGTCTTAGATTCTTCTCAGTGGACGAAGAAGAGATCACGAAAACCCCCGTGACCATCGACTGGGATGCCAATGCTGCGGAAAAGGGCGGCTATGAGCATTTCATGCTGAAAGAGATCTACGAACAGCCGAAGACGATCAACGATACCATTTCTCCCCGTATCAAGGATAATGATATCGTCATCGAAGAACTGAATATGAGCGATGAGGAGATTCAGGAGATCACAAAGATCCATATCGTGGCCTGCGGTTCCGCATATCACACCGGTGTTACCGCAAAATATGTCATTGAAGGTCTGGCAAGAATCCCGGTAGAGGTGGATGTGGCCAGCGAATTCCGTTATCGTGATCCCATCCTGCAGAAGGGCAATATGGTCATTGTCATCAGCCAGTCCGGTGAGACGGCGGATACGCTGGCAGCTCTGCGGGAATCCAAGGAAAAGGGCTTCAAGGTACTGGGTATTGTCAATGTCGTCGGCAGCTCCATCGCCAGAGAAGCGGACAGTGTTATGTACACTTGGGCAGGTCCCGAGATCGCCGTTGCAACGACCAAGGCTTACAGTGCACAGCTGACCGCACTTTACATGCTGGCTATGAAGTTCGCCAAGGTGCGTGGAACCATTGACCAGGAGAAGTTCCAGAGTATGCTGACAGATTTAAGATGTCTGCCGGATCAGATCGAACTGCTGCTGGGACAGAAGGAGAAGATCCAGCATTTCGCCAACCGTTATGTGGGCGCAAGAGATATCTTCTTCATCGGACGTGGCATTGACTATGCGATTTCCCTGGAGGGATCCCTGAAGTTAAAAGAGATCTCCTATATTCATTCCGAGGCTTATGCAGCCGGAGAACTGAAGCATGGCACCATTTCCCTGATCGAAGATGGCACCCTGGTAGTGGCTTTGGCAACCCAGCCGGCTCTGTTCCAAAAGACCATCAGTAATATGGTAGAGGTAAAGGCAAGAGGCGCTTTTGTCATGGCGGTTACCATCGAGGGCAACAAAGCCATCGAGAAGGCAGCGGATTATGTGGTATACATTCCCGAGACGAATCCGTATTTTACCAATTCCCTGGCAATCATTCCGTTGCAGCTGTTTGCTTACTATGTGGCAGTGGGACGTGGCTGTGATGTGGATAAGCCGAGAAACCTGGCAAAATCCGTTACGGTGGAATAACAAGAAAAATCCGGAGAGGTGAAAACTTCTTCGGTTTTTTTGATCTTTCATAATTGCTTCAGAAAGTTATCACAATTCGGTCACATTTGGTGGATATACTATGTTCATAAGGTGAGAGGAAGAAATGGAAATAGTAAAAAATTTCTCACTTACAGATAGAATAGGAGGAAGCATTATGTACGAGAATGATAATTTTTCCGGTTACGAAACCGGAGATGAAAATACAACCGGTACATTCAGCGGAGTAAGCGCTGCGGGAAGTGCAAACGGTTACACCACATACCAGATGGGCGGAAGCACCGGTAGCAATACAGAACCTAAGAACCCCAAAAAGCATGGTGGTTATTTCCGAAAAGCTATGGTAAGTGTCAGTCTTGGACTTTTCTTCGGACTGTTTGCCGGCATCGGGTTCTATGCAGTACAGCAGGGCACCGGGATGCTTAAGACCGGTGCGGATACCGCAGTGGTAGATGAGGTCACTTCCGAAGCTGCAACAGAGAGCAGCCAGAGTACACCGCAGCTTGCGACCAACGTTACTTATGTAGAGTCTGATGTATCTGATGTGGTGGAGAAGGTTATGCCTGCTATGGTATCGATTGTGAATAACTTTACTGAGACAGCAAATGTCTTCGGACAGCAGTATACACAGGAAGAAGCAGCCAGCGGTTCCGGTATCATTGTAGGCAAGACGGATGATGAACTGCTGATCGTATCTAACAACCACGTAGTAGAGAGCGCAGATACGCTGAACGTTACTTTTATCGACGGCAGTGAAGCACAGGCACAGGTCAAAGGACTGGATTCCGATATGGATCTGGCAGTGATCGCAGTATCTTTAAATGATCTGAGCGATGATACCAAGAATGCCATTACCGTTGCTACTTTGGGCAGCAGTGATGACCTGAAGCTTGGTGAGCCGGTGATTGCTATCGGTAATGCTCTTGGATATGGCCAGTCCGTTACTAACGGTATCGTAAGTGCCCTGAATCGTGAGATCACTCTGGAGAACGGTGCTACCGGTACTTTCATCCAGACCAACGCAGCCATCAACCCCGGTAATTCCGGCGGTGCACTGTTGAACATGAACGGTGAGGTCATCGGTATCAACTCCAACAAGATCGGTGGTACTGCCGTAGAAGGTATGGGCTATGCAATCCCTATCACTTCTGCAAGTCCCATCATTGCAGATCTGATGGAGCGTCAGACCAGAACCAAAGTAGCTGAGGATGAAGTCGGTTATATCGGTATCTCTTCTCTGCAGGAAGTAACTTCCCAGATCTCTCAGATGTACAACATGCCGGAAGGTATCTATGTAGTATCCGTAGAGGAAGGCAGTGCAGCAGCGAATGCCGGTATCATGAAAGGTGATATCATTACAAAATTCGACGGCAGCAGCATCTCGTCCTACTCTGATCTTCAGAAGACATTACAGTACTATGCAGCCGGTGATTCCGCAACCATAACGGTACAGAGACCACAGAACGGTGAATATGTATCTGTAGAACTGAATCTGACACTGGGCAGCAGACCTGCAGACAAAAAATAAATATAGCGGTTCCCAATACCGAATATTGGAAAGACAGAAAACCCCCGGAAGATCGTCTGAATCTCCCGGGGATTTTGTTTAGAAAAACTTCACTTGTAGCAGTCATTCGAATTAGATATAATAAGCGTAGGCATGAGCAGTGCAAGGATCGTGGATTACGAAAACCGACTGCTTGCAGGCGGGATTACGTAAGACACGATACGTGTAGGGCGAAGCCCGGATATCGAGGTAGCACGAAGTGATACCGAGATAAGCACTGCGCAATAGACAAAGAGGAGAATAACATGACAGATAATTACAATGATGATTATAGAGAAGTGATTCCTGAGGAAGAGAAAACAGAGACCACTCTGAACGAAAAAAAAGATAACGAAAAAAATAGCGAGAACACACAGGTAGCGGATACTGCGGGTGAAAATTCCGCTGAGAAAAAGACAGAGGACAAAAAGGACAGCGGCGAGTACGAGGATGTCTGCTTCATTTGCCGCAGACCGGAGAGCAAAGCCGGCAGAATGTTCAAGCTGCCTAATCATATCTGCATTTGCGATGACTGCATGCACAAGACCATGGAGACTGTGAGCCAGTTCGACTACCAGGGCATGTTGAATAATCCGGGCGATCTGAACCAGTTCGGTGGACAGAACGGATTCCCCAACATCAGCTTTGTGAATCTGGCAGACCTCCAGGGAGACGGCGGCATCCCCAACAAGCAGAAACTCAAGAAGAAAAAGAAAGCCGAAGGTCCCAAACCTGTATTCAACATCAAAGATATTCCGGCACCTCATAAGATCAAGGCAAGCCTGGATGAATATGTAGTGGGACAGGAAAAAGCCAAAAAAGTCATTTCGGTAGCGGTATACAACCATTATAAGAGAGTAGCTACCGACACCATGGATGCGATTGAGATCGAGAAGTCCAATATCCTTATGATCGGTCCCACCGGTTCCGGTAAGACTTATTTAGTTAAAACACTGGCGAAACTGCTGGATGTGCCTCTGGCGATCGCCGATGCTACGTCATTGACGGAGGCCGGATATATCGGTGATGATATCGAGAGTGTAGTATCCAAGCTGCTGGCAGCCGCCGGTAACGATGTAGAGAAAGCGGAGAAAGGTATTATTTTCATTGATGAGATCGACAAGATCGCCAAGAAGAAAAATACCAATTCCCGGGATGTCAGCGGTGAAAGTGTACAGCAGGGCATGCTGAAATTATTGGAGGGTGCCGAGGTGGAAGTACCGGTCGGTGCCAATAGCAAAAATGCCATGGTGCCCCTGGCTACGGTGAACACCCGCAATATCCTGTTTATCTGTGGCGGTGCATTCCCGGATCTGGATGAGATCATCAAGGAGCGCCTGACCAAGACCGCATCCATCGGTTTTAATTCCGAACTAAAGGACAAATACGATAAAGATACCGATATCTTATCTAAGGTGACCGTAGAGGATATCCGTAAGTTCGGCATGATCCCGGAGTTCATCGGACGACTGCCTATCATCTGTACTCTGCAGGGACTGAGCAAGGAGATGCTGGTGAAGATCCTGAAAGAGCCGAAGAATGCCATTTTGAAACAGTACCAAAAGCTCCTGGAACTGGATGAAGTGAAACTGGAGTTCACGGACGATGCCCTCGATGCCATTGCCGAAAAGGCCATAAAACGTGACACCGGCGCCAGAGCCCTGCGTTCCATTATTGAGGATTTCATGCTGGATATCATGTACGAGATCCCCAAGGATGACAATATCGGAAGAGTCACCATTACCAGAGAATACATCGAAGGTACCGGCGGACCTATCATTGACATCCGCAGTAATGAGATCCTGGAGCCTGTGGAGAATCTGAAGCAGATTCCGGTGGAAGAGAAATAAATTGAGAGTTAGTGAAGAAAATTGTATCTAATCCCCGTAGCCCTTGGCAGGGTATAAGAAACGCGGCACGCTCGCGCTCTGTCGCAGAGCGTAGCGGTACATAAGCGGTCACAATACGACCGCTAAGTACCGACGTCTGCTTACGGCACTGCTTATTCTTATACCCAGCCGGGGCTACTGG
>OKSC01001111.1_pt1 | contig 27749 bp, 18 predicted proteins | sample 1601161 | NCBI WGS metagenome assembly OKSC01 (sample SAMEA3541552, study PRJEB24748) | human gut metagenome | biome: human gut; feature: human-associated habitat; material: faeces | place: China | collected 2012
GCAAGGCGGGGCCGAGGCCGCCTCGATCAATTTGCGAAAGAATCTTGACGGTACCTGCTAAATCCAGCCTTCTGGCTCTTAAACAAGAACTATTCCACCGCAACTATTTTGAGTGGTTTCATAGACCATAAGTCACGAAAATAGTCAAGCCATGTCTGTTTAAACAAAATAGCGGCAGTACAAGCGCATTCGCGCTTGCCTAAAATCGATATTAATGAACAGCCTGCTTGTGTCTGTAAAATGCATGGCTTGATGAGCGACGCCTTGTCGTGTAATGAGTCAAAAAGCAGTAACGTAATCAACTTGTAACAAACCTATACGTTTAAACAAATAATCCAGCCTTTTGCGGATTTAGCTATAATTCCACAAACCAAACAGCTATACTCCTTTCATGTCGTGTAGGAAATACGTAGACAAAAAGGAGGTTATGTGATGGTAAGTATTGTTCTTGCTAGCCACGGGGACTTGGCAGCTGGAATCAAGCAGACGGGCTCGATGGTCTTTGGCGATCAGCCGTCTGTTGCCGTGGTCTCGCTCGAGCCGAGCATGGGCCCCGACGACTTCCGTGCCAAGGTCGAGGAAGCAATCGCTTCCTTCGAAGACCAGGAGCAGGTGCTCTTCCTCGTTGATTTGTGGGGCGGCACGCCGTTCAACCAGATCAGCGGGCTCATCGAGGGCCACGATTCCTGGGCTATCGTCACCGGTGTCAACCTGCCTATGCTCATCGAGGCATATTCGCAGCGCTTTGACGCAAAGAACACTGCACATGCGATCGCAAAACATCTCGTGACTGAGGCTAAGGCTGGCGTGCGCGTCAAGCCCGAGTCTCTGGAGCCCGAGGAGAAGAAGCCGGCTGCGGCCGCCGCTGCTCCTGCAGGCGCCATCCCTCCGGGAACGGTCATCGGCGATGGGCACATCAAGATCGCCCACGTCCGTATCGACACCCGTCTGCTTCATGGCCAGGTGGCCACCACGTGGACCAAGCAGATCAACCCCAACCGCATCATCGTGGTTTCCGACGGCGTTGCTCACGACGAGCTCCGCAAGACCATGATCGAGCAGGCTGCCCCTCCGGGAGTCCATGCCAACGTCGTGCCCATCAAGAAGATGGCCGAGGTCGTCAAGGACACGCGCTTTGGTGACACCAAGGCCATGCTGCTCTTTGAGAACCCGCAGGATCTGCTCAAGGCCATCGAGGCCGGCGTCGACATCAAGGAAGTCAACATCGGTTCCATGGCTCACTCCAAGGGCAAGGTCGTCGTCACCAACGCCGTCGCTATGGGCGATGACGACGTCAAGACTCTCGAGGCCCTCAAGGCCAAGGGCGTCAAGTTCGAGGTCCGCAAGGTTCCTTCGGATTCCTCCGAGGATCTCGACGCCATGTTGAAGAAAGCTAAGGCCGAACTGGCCGCTCAAGCATAGTAAAGGAGGGTCCGATACATGTCTGCAATCACTATTCTGCTTGTTGCGATTGTCGCGTTGCTTGCCGGTATGGAAGGCGTTCTGGATGAGTTCCAGTTCCATCAGCCGCTCGTGGCATGCACGCTTATCGGTCTCGTAACCGGTCACCTTCAGGAGGGCATCCTCCTGGGCGGTTCGCTCCAGATGATGGCCCTTGGCTGGGCTAACGTCGGCGCCGCTGTCGCGCCTGACGCCGCTCTGGCCTCGGTCGCTTCTTCGATCATCATGGTGCTCGCCCTCAATGGTGGCGCCACCGATTCGGCCAAGGCCGTTACCGCCGCTATCGCCGTCGCCGTCCCGCTGTCGGTCGCTGGTCTGTTCCTGACCATGATCTGCCGTACCCTGGCTACCGCTATCGCTCACGCCATGGACGGTTGCGCCGAGAAGGGCGACTTCTCCGGCATCGAGCGCTGGCAGTACGCTGCTATCCTCATGCAGGGCCTTCGTATCGCCATTCCGGCAGTACTTCTGTGCATCATCCCGGCCGAGGCTGTTACCAACGCGCTTAACGCTATGCCCGACTGGCTGTCCGGCGGTATGGCTGTCGGCGGCGGCATGGTCGCTTCCGTCGGTTACGCCATGGTCATCAACATGATGGCCACCAAGGAGACCTGGCCGTTCTTCATCCTCGGCTTTGTCCTTGCTGCCATCCCTCAGCTCACGCTGATCGCCCTTGGCCTCATCGGCATCTCCCTTGCCCTCATCTACCTTGGCCTTAAGGATCTGGCCAAGCAGGGTGGCGGCATGGGCGGCGGCTCCGGTGACCCGCTCGGCGACATTCTGAACGATTACGAGTAGGAGGGGAGTGATACATATGGCAGAGAACAAGATTCAGCTCACCAAGGCTGACCGCAAGAAGGTTTGCTTCCGTCATCAGTTCCTTCAGGGCTCGTGGAACTACGAGCGTATGCAGAACGGCGGCTGGTGCTTCGCAATGATCCCTGCGATCAAGAAGCTCTACACCAGCAAGGATGACCAGATTGCCGCTCTTAAGCGCCACCTGGAGTTCTATAACACCCATCCCTATGTTTCCGCCCCCGTCATTGGCGTTACCCTCGCTCTCGAGGAGGAGCGCGCCAACGGTGCTCCGATTGACGACGTCGCCATTCAGGGCGTCAAGGTCGGTATGATGGGCCCGCTCGCCGGCGTCGGCGACCCCGCCTTCTGGTTCACCCTTCGCCCGATCCTGGGCGCTCTGGGCGCTTCCCTGGCCCTGTCCGGCAGCATCGCCGGTCCGTTGCTGTTCTTCTTCGCGTGGAACATCATCCGTTACGCCTTCCTGTGGTACACGCAGGAGTTTGGCTACAAGGTCGGCTCCTCCATCGCCAAGGACCTCTCCGGCGGCCTGATGGGCAAGGTCACCGAGGGTGCTTCCATCCTGGGTATGTTTATCATCGGTGCCCTGGTCGAGCGCTGGGTGTCCATCTCCTTCACCCCGGTCGTCTCCAAGGTCACGCAGTCCGCTGGCGCCTTTATCGACTGGGCTAACCTGCCCTCCGGTGCTGAGGGCGTCAAGGAAGCGCTGACGATGTACAATTCCGTCGGTGCTACCGCCCTTGATCCGGTTAAGGTCACCACGCTTCAGGCTAACCTCGATCAGCTCATCCCCGGCCTTGCCGCCGTGTGCCTGACCCTGCTGGTCTGCAAGCTCCTCAAGAAGAAGGTCAGCCCGATCGTCATCATCCTGGCTCTCTTCGCCATCGGCATCATCGGTCGCGTCTGCGGCTTCATGTAAGCACGTTTCGGCTTAAGACCGAGAATTGCTAGGCAAGGGCTTTTGAGCCATTGAAACGGACCGCACCCAGTAGGTACACTGGATGCGGTCCGATTGTTTTATTTGGAGGGCGAGGCGCGCATGGCGCAATCTCAGAACAGCACGGTCGATTTGGCAACGCCGGCAACCTGCCTGATGGGGCTTACCAGCCACGGTAACGTGATGGTGGGCAATAAGGCGTTCGAGTATTATAACGAGCGCAATCCCGAGGATTTTATTCAGATCCCGTGGGACGAGGTCGACTATATTGCCGCCGAGGTTTTGCGCGGCACCAAGAAGATTACGCGTTTTGCCATCTTCACCAAGGACAACGGTCACTTTACGTTTTCGACGCGCGACGACAAAGAGACGCTTCGTGCGGTTCGTAAGTACGTCGACGAGGATAAACTCGTGCGTTCGCCCGACTTTATCGATGTGACGGCCAAGGGCGCCAAGAGCATCCCCTCCGTTATCAAAAACCTCTTCCACAAAGGCAACTAGCTTTTCACAAGTTGCGGTGAAATAGTTCCTAAATACGGCTTTAATGCTTTAGGCAGGAACTATTCCACCGCAACTTCGAAGTCTAGTCATGCGACGTATGGCGATGCAGTAAATCTGCTACACTAGTACAACATGCCTCCGTAGCTCAGGGGATAGAGCACCGCTCTCCTAAAGCGGGTGTCGACGGTTCGAATCCGCCCGGGGGCACCAGGGAATATGACGGCGTCGCGAGAGCGGCGCCGTTTCTGGTTTGTGGAAGCTGTCGGCGGATTCGGACCGTCGACACCCGCGTCACCAATTTCCCCGCGGGGGGAGTTTTCGAATCCGCCCGGGGGCACCAGAGATTTGCCGAGCCCGGTACCACCACGGTGCCGGGCTCTTCTGGTTTAAAGGCATGTCGTAGTTTTCGCTGCTTCGGATAAAGAAAGCGCCCGTTTGCCGGGGGAGCAAACGGGCGCCATTGAGCGAATGTGTTTGCGGCATCAGCCGCTGTGGGCAACGTCTTGATGACTAGTTGGTCGTGCCGGAATCGTTGCCTGAATCAGTACCAGAGCCAGAAATCGAAACCGTCAGCGTGATCGTGCTGTCGGTGGACTGCTTGCCGGTGGGGGAGACGCCCGTAACGGTGGCATTTTCATTGCCACTCACGGGGTTGCCGTTCTGATCGCGGAATGCGATGTTGTAGAATCCGGCGTTGTTGAGCGCGGTGACGGCGGAGGAGATACTCTTGCCGTACAGGTTGCTCGGGACGTTTGCCTTGCCGGACTTCTTGGCGATGACGACGGTGATCGTGGCGCCGGGCTTCTGCTTACCGCTGGGGTTCCAGCTAATGACGGTGCCCTCGGCGACGGAATCGTTTTCCTGGTAGCTCACGTCGACGCCAAAGCCGGCCATGTCGAGGGCGTTGCGTGCCTGAGCCTCAGTCATGTCGGTCAGATCGGGGACGGAGGTGGTGTCGGGTCCGCTGGAGACTTTGTACGAGATGGTCGTGCCCTTTTCGACTTCCTTGCCGGCATTAGTGCCCTGCTCAAAGACCTGGCCTTCTTCGGCCTCGTTGGCCTCCTCGGTTGCGTCGCCCTTGAGTCCCACACTTGCCAGCGCGGCCTCAGCCTGGTCCTTGGTCAGGCCGACGAGCTGCGGAACCTCAACCTTCTCGGAGGGCTTGGGGCCCTTGGAGATTACCAGGTTCACCTTGGTACCCTTAGGCTTCTTGGTGTTGCCGTTGGGGGTCTGCTCGGCAACCTTGCCCTCATCGACATCGTCGTTGTAACTTTGGTCGACGGTGCCGACCTCAAGGCCTGCCTCCTTGATCTGCTCGATAGCGGTCTCTTGGTCCTTGTTCAGCACATCGGGTACCGTGACCTGCTCGCCCCCAAAGAGTCCGGTGGCGAAGGCCACCACAACGCCAACCACGGCGATTGCGGCGACTACGGCAGCGATAATCTTGTTCTTGTTGGACTTGGGCTGATCGACCTCGTAGGAGCCCGTGGAACCCGAAACGGCGCTGTGGGCGTTGCTCTGGCCGCTCACGCCCGAGACGGGACGAACCATGGCGCGCGTGGAGTCAGACAGCTCGCGGGTCTTGGTGGCGCCCAGGTCGCCGGCGGCGCCAATGATGCGCGTGGGCTCGGAGACGTTGACAGCGCGGCCAGACAGGTAGTTGTTGAGCACCTGACGCAGCTCATCTGCCGTCTGGAAGCGGTTCGCCGGATCCTTTTCCATGCACTTTAGGATAATGCGCTCCAGATCGGCATCGACGCCGGAGTTGACTTGGCTCGGCGGAACCGGCAGTTCGTTTACCTGCTTGAGTGCAACCGAGATGGCGTCGTCGCCGTCAAAGGGGACGCGACCGGTGGCGCACTCGTACATCACAACGCCCAGGGAGTAGATATCCGAGGTGGGACCGAGGTCCTGGCCGCGCGTTTGCTCGGGGCTTACGTAGTGGGCAGTGCCCAGTACATTGTTGTCCTGCGTGAGGTGGCTGTTCTTGGCGCGGGCGATGCCAAAGTCCATGACCTTGATGTTGCCGTCGGGCAGCACCATGATGTTTTGCGGCTTAATGTCGCGGTGGATGATCTCGTGCTTGTGGGCGACCGAAAGCGCAGAGCTGATCTGCGAGCCGATCTGCGCCACCTTCTTGGGATCGAGAGCGCCGTGGCTCTTGATGCCGCTCTTAAGGTCGGTACCGCGCAGGTACTCCATGACGATGTAATAGGTATCGCCGTCCTTGCCCCAATCGTAGACGCCCACGATATAGGGGGAGGAGAGGCCGGCTGCTGCCTGAGCCTCCTGCTTAAAGCGTGCGGCAAAGGTGGCGTCGCCGGCGTACTGCGGCAGCATGATCTTGACGGCAACCGTGCGGTCGAGAACCTGATCTTGCGCACGGAAGACGGTCGCCATACCGCCCGTTCCCACTTTATCCTTGAGGAGGTATCTTCCCCCGAGGACCCTCTGTTCCATTCCTGCTCCTAACTAACTTATTCGCTCAACGATGTGTGTAGTACCAAATCTATGGCCGCTGGGGCCGCGTGCCGCCTTGCCGCTAGCCTGTTGGCTGCGGTGCACCACATGCTCGTGCTTCGATCACGGGCATCACGCTCCTTGGGCGGCGAGCGCCGCGGTCAGGACGATGCCGGCAATCTTGGCCGCCTTGACGTCGTGTTTGTCGTAATCCTCCAGGGCCACCGAGATGGCGACCGTGGGTGAATCGTAAGGTGCGAAGCCGACGAACATCGAGTTGACGTTGGTGCCGCCAGTCTCGGCCGAACCGGTCTTGCCGGCGACCTTGACGCCCGGAATCTGGGCATCGGTGCCGGTGCCGGACTGGACAACCGCGAGCATGGCCTGCTTGACCTGCTCGGCCGTGGTGGCGCTGACGGCCTGGCCGAGCGAGCGGGACTGCGTGGTCTTGACCACGGTTCCGTCGGGGGCGAGCACTTGGGCCACGAAGAACGGGTCCATGACCACGCCGCTGTTGGCGATGGCCGCCGCTATCACGCAGTTTTGCATGACGGTGGTCTGCGGACCTGGCGTGTGGTCCATGCCTACTGGCTGGCCGGCGCCTGCCCAGGCTGTCTCCCACTCGGTCATGAGCGAGGGGTCGGCCATGATGGAAGCCGCGGTGGTCAGATCTTGACCGAGCTTTTGGCCGTAACCAAAGGCGTTGGCAAACTGGACGAGCGAGCTAGCACCTACCTCGGTGGCAACTTGGCCAAAGACGACGTTGGACGATACGGCAAAGGCCTGCTGCAGGCTGATGGTGCCGTAGCTCTCGTTGGCATAGTTGGTGACCGGCGCGTTGCCGATATCCATGGAGCTGGGCGCCTTGTAAGTGCTCGAAAGGCTGGCGGTGCCGGTCTCGAGCGCCGCTGCAAGCGTGACGACCTTAAACGTGGAGCCCGGGGTGTAGAGCGCGTTCATGGCGCGGTCGTACATGGAGCCGTCCTCGCCACCACCCGATTGCATTAGGGCGTCGATGTTGGTGTTGTCGTAGGTGGGCGAGCTGGCGCATGCGAGGACCGCGCCGGTGCGCGGATCCATAACCACCACGGCGCCCTTAAAGCCCTTGAGTGCCTGCTCGGCAGCCGTCTGGATGCGCGAGTCGATGGTGAGCTTGGCGGTGTTGCCCGGTTGGTTTTGGCCCGCGAGCGACGCGAGGGCGTTGTTCCAGCTGGAATAATCCTTGGAGCCAGTGAGCGTGTCGTTCATGACGCTCTCGACACCCGCGGTGCCGTACTGCTGGCTTACATAGCCCACCACGTGAGCGGCCATGTTTCCGTTGGGGTAGGAGCGGGCGTAGGTTCCATCCTCCTGCTGCAGCGACTCGGCCAGCGTCACGCCGTCGGACGTGATGATGGAGCCGCGCTGGATGTACTTGGAGCGGGCGATGGTGTGGTTGTTGGTCGGCATGTCCTGATAGTCCTTGGCCTTGATGACCTGGACATAGGTGAGGTTGCCGATAAGGATGGCGAACAGCGCCGTAAAGGCGAACACGGCGCGGGTCAGTCGATTGGCGAGCGCCACGCGGCCGAGCACGCCGGATTCGGGCGTGTCGAGCAGGCGGCGGCGCATGCGCGAGGCGGCGGAGTGGCTGCCACGGGCGTACGAAGATGAAGTGGCGAAGCGCGTGCCGGCCGGGGAGGACGCCGAGGCGACCTGGTCGTCAGTGATGGCGGCCATGGTGCCGGTGCCGGTAAGCTCGGCCTCGCGACCGGTTGCCTCGTCACCGGCGCGCAGCAAAAGCGCGACGATGATAAAGCTTGCCAGCAGCGAGGAGCCGCCCTGGCTCATAAAGGGCAGAGTGACGCCGGTCAGCGGGATCAGGCGGGTAACGCCGCCAACGATTAAGAAGGCCTGGAAGCTGATAGCGGCCGTAAGACCGGTGGCGCTAAAGGCGGCAAGGTCGGACTTGGCACGGGCCGCCGTGGTCAGGCCGCGTACGGCAAAGAGCATAAACAGGATAAGAACGGCGCCGCCGCCCAGAAGGCCCATCTCCTCGCCGATAGCCGAGAAGATAAAGTCGGACTCGACGACGGGGATGTTATTGGCCATACCGTTGCCAATGCCGACGCCAACAAGGCCGCCGTCGGCCAGCGAGAAGAGGGACTGGACAATCTGGTAGCCCTGACCCTGCGCGTCCTTAAAGGGATCGGCCCAGATCTGGAAACGCACCTGGACGTGCGACAGGAACTTGTAGGCGCCCACGGCCCCCACGGCCAAGAGCGCAAGGCCGATGATGACATACGAGAAACGACCCGTGGCAACGTAAAGCATCAGCAAGAAGATGGTGTAGAACAGCAAGGCCGAGCCCAGGTCACGTTCGAAGACAACGACGAGCAGGCATACGCCCCAGACTGCGAACAGCGGCAGCAGCAGGCGCAGACGCGGAATCTTAAGACCCAAGATCTTGCGGTTGGAGATAGAGAGCAGTTCGCGGTTTTCGGCCAGGTAACCGGCTAGGAACAGCACGATAAAGACCTTGGCGAACTCGCCGGGCTGAATGGTAAAGCCGGCGATGCGAATCCACAGTTTGGAGCCCGAGATCGTGGTGCCGATAAAGATGGGCAGCATCAGCAAGATGATGCCGATGATGCCAAAGGTGTACTTGTAGCGCATGACCACGTCGAGGTTTTTGACCAGCGCAAGCGTACCTACCATCAACGCCACCGAGATAAACAGGATGACGAGCTGCGAGATGGCGAGCGTGGGCGCCAAGCGCGTCACAAACGTGATGCCAATGCCCGAAAGCACAAAGACGATGGGCAGGATGGCCGGGTCGGCGCCGGGTGCCAGAATGCGCACGGCGATATGCGCCGCGGCGAAGGCGGCAAAGAGACCGATCGGAACGGCAAGTGTTTCAAACGAGATGGCGGCGCCTGCGGTGAGCACGTACATCGCATACAGCAGGATGACGGGGAACGCCGAGGCGATGAGCAAAAGCAGTTCGGTGTTGCGGCGACTCATAAGCGGCACTCCCTTTCTAATTCTTATCGGAGGCTTCGGCCTCGGCGGACTGTTCGGCGGTTTTCTCGGAATCCGATTCGGAGGTCGAACTCTGGTCGGTGTTATTGCGAATTGTTTGCGCGTCGATCACCTGACGGGTCTGCTCCTCGTCGATCTGATGGCGGTACTTGGAGATAGTGTCCTGCGCATCGTTGATGCTCGTCTGCTGAATACCCGCCTTCAGGCGATTTTGCGTGTCTTCGGGCAGGTCGGACAGCTCGATGGTGGTCGTGCTCTCGAGCCAGTGCAGCTTAAGGCCGAGCGGCTTGCCGGGAATGCCCCGGTAGACCGCGACGGTGTCCTTGTAGGTGCCCAGGTAGTACGAGCTGGTGATACCCGTGTAGGCCCAGATGGCTGCCGCCAGCACAAAAGCGATGCCCAAGACGGCGGCAATGGTGATGTTGCGGCGGCGGACGCGCTTTGCCTCGCGCATGACGCCATCGTCGACCAGGTCAACGACGACCACGGTGACGTTGTCGTGCCCACCGGCGACCAGTGCCGCGTCAACAAGGTTGTCGACGCAAATCTGCGCGGTCGAGGACTGTGTGGCGATGTTTTCGATATCGCTATCGGGAATCATGCTCGAAAGGCCGTCCGAGCACAGGATCAGGCGGTCGCCTTCCTCGACATGCAGGGTAAAGTGGTCGGCATACATGGCGGGATCCGAGCCCAGGGCGCGGGTGATGACCGAGCGGTTGGGGTGGACGCGCGCCTCGTCTGCCGTAATCTCGCCGGCGTCCACGAGCTCCTCCACATAGGAGTGGTCGCGGGTCACGCGGATGAGCGTGCCCTCGTGGAGCAGATAGGCGCGCGAGTCGCCCACGTGGGCGATAGCGAGCATGTCGTTTTCGATATAGGCGCAGGTTGCCGTGCAGCCCATACCGGGCTTGCCAAGCCCGTTGAGCGCGGCTTCGATCACCGCGGCGTTTGCCGCTTCGACGGCTGCCGCCAGTCGTGCGGCGTCGGCTGCCTGCGGCGCTGTCTTGGCAATGGTCTCGACGGCGATGGAGGAGGCTACCTCGCCGGCGGCGTGGCCGCCCATGCCGTCGCATACGCAAAAGAGCGGCGATTGCACCAGATAGGAGTCTTCGTTATGCGGGCGCACGCAGCCGACATCGGAGCGGGCGCCCCACATGAGCTGCGTGGTCGTGCCGGCGTCGTAGGTCGAGTCGGTCTCGATGCGCTCGTCGGTCAGCGGCTCAAAACTCATGGTCGAGCCGGGGTCCTTAAGTTTGGCCTCCACGGCGGCAACGTCAATCTCGGCCGTATCGCCGGGCGAGACGGTGTCGGCATCGTTGCTCGGGTCGTCAACGTTAGGCGTGGTGGGCTCTTCGGTTGTGCGGTAGACAGGCTCGTCGTCTTGCGGGGCGACGGCTGCGGGCTCGGGCGTCGCGAAGTGCGCGGGCGTGCCGTGGGGCTGGGAGACATCCTCCGTCGTTGCTGCGGGCACGTCTTCGGCCACAGACTGCATGGCCTCGGGTGCCGATGCGGCCGCGGGGGAGGGAGCCGCCGCGGACTCCGGTGCAGATGCGGGCTCGGGCGCTGCGGCGGGTACCGGCGCTACGGGAAACACCGGTGCCGCGGGCTCGGGAGCCGCAAACACCGCGGAGCTCTCGGTAATCGCCGTGGCGACGGGTTCGGCAAAGTGAGCCGGTGCGGGCGTGTCTTGCGGGACCGCGGGCTGCTCGGCAGCGGCGTGCACACCGATGGGGGCGGTGCCGCCGTCAGCGTTGTCCTCGACATCCTCGTCGTCGGTCAATGTCGGATATTCTTGCGTCACATGCGAAAGAGGCAGGGAGAACACAGTGTCCTCGGGCTCCACGGGCGCAGGGCCCGCCGGGGCGGCATGAGCCGGCGCGGCTGCGGGGGCAGCCGACGTCTCGGGCATGTTTGCGGACTTGTTCTCCTCGTCGATCATCGACGGTTCACCTTCATGACCACGTCGCCAATCTGGACTTCGTCGCCCTCGCGCAGCGTTGCGGGCTCCACCAGCTGGCGGCCGTTGACGAGCGTGCCGTTAAGCGAGTTGAGGTCCTCGATAATAAGTGCCGGGCCCTGCAGCGAAAAGCGCGCATGCGAGGCCGAGACAAACGGTTCGTTGATGCAGATGTCTGACGACGGCGAACGGCCGACGATGACGGGGCCGAGCATATCCACGTGGATGCCGCGGATGCCGCGCGGGCCCTTGTCCACATCGATCGTCCAGATGGCCGAGTCACGGCGCTGGCCGCGGACGAGCCCCACGCCGGTCTTCATAACGGCAAACAGGAAGATGTAGAGCAGGACGACCAGGACAATGCGGCCTGCAAACAGGACGATATCGATGTTCATAAGCGACTATCCCCTAAATTCGAACGTGCTCAGGCCAAACGTCAGCAGGTCGCCGTTGCGCAGCGGGCAGCGCGTGATGCGGCGGTTGTTGACGAGCGTGCCGTTGGTGGAGTTGAGGTCCTCGATCGACCAGTCCGAGCCGGTAAAGGTGAGCTGGGCATGACGGCGCGACACGTTGGGGTCGCGCAGGGCGATGTCAGAAACCGAGCGCTCGCGACCGATGGTCACCTGTGCGGAGGTGATGCTGTGGCTCTCGCCGCTCACGACGTCGACGAGCTGGGCAAGCGGACGCTGCGGGGCGCGAGGGTTTGCCATGTTGGAGGCGATGCTGGTTGCGGCGCCAAGGCCCACGGCGGCGCCGGTCGCGGCGGCTCCACCCATGCCGGCAAGCGCGTCGCGCGAGACGGTTTGGGGCACGGGAATGGGTGCGGCGGCGGGATCGGGCACATTTGGCGCAAAGGGATCGGCCGCGGCAAGCGGATCGGGAGCGGCGGCGCGGGGTGCCGGCTGCTGCTGCGGCATGGCAGCGGGGTGCTGCTGCGGGGCGGCAAACTGCTGCTGGCCGGCGCGCGGGGCACTGGCGGCACGGCTTGTGGCCGAGCTGTTCTGGCCTAGGCCGTTTTGGTAGGCGCGCTCTTCCTCGTACAGGCGACCGAGCGTGGGAGCATCGACGTTCTCGGCAAAGACCGAGAACTTGCCGCCGCGCAGCTGCGGGTCGATCATAAAGCGAACGAGGGGCTCGCCGACAAAGACGTAGCGGCGCTTTTCGGCCTGCGCTTTCACAAACTCGCGGACCTCGCGCGAAAGCTCGGGGTAGAACGGGGCGAGCATGGGGTCGTCGTCGGCGGCAATCAGGATGGTATAGAGTGCCGGCGCGGTGTTGACGCCGTTGATCACCAGAGTCTGATCCTCCATGTCGCGAGCGGCCTGCTTGGCAAGCTTCTTAAAGGAGAACGGGGCACGGGTGGCACCGAAGATGCCGGCCACGTGGTCCTCGAAGATGTTCAGGAAGTTCACGAAAGATCACTCTCCGTATAGGTTCTTTGGTATCCGAGCAAATAAAGGCATATCCCAACGATTATAGAGGATAGGATTCCCGCAACCGCCGCCTTGGCGACGACCGGGCTCGCAAGGCTGGCAATTTCCATATGGTGTGCAAGACAAAACGATACGGCCGAGCCAATGCCGGCGACGGCAATTGCGACGATGGCGGCAAGGTTCGATCCCTGCTCGGCGCGCTTGGCATGAGCGTTGAGCAGCAGCGATGTTGCCGCGGCCGTTGCTGAAACCAGCACGATTGCAGCGAGAAGGAGCGCGTCTCCCAGCGCTACGGCGACACTGCTAAGCCCCAGTACGCCTCCCGCAGAGAGGGCTGCTGCGGCAAGGCGGGCAAAGAGTGCGCCCATGCCCGTAGCCGCCGCGGCACTTGCCGGAGCGAGCCAAAACGCCGCGAAGCCCCCGGCGGCTCCGGCGGCAAGGAGGGCGTCGCCGGTTAGGCAACCCAGCGCAAGCGCGCAGGTGAGCGCCGCGCTTGCAGCTGCCTCGGAGCGTCCCCAGGCAATCCACCAACCGGACATGGCGGCGGCAAAAATGACCGCGACCGGCAGCATCGACAGGATGCCCTGCGTCTGCATGGTGGCGTTGGCCATGAGCACCAAAAAGCCCACGGCCGAGATGGCCGAGCCGATCTGCGGGGCCAAGCCTGCCGCCGCGCCAATAGCGATGGCCGCCACGACCAGCCCGGGAAGCGCCGCGACGCCCGCTGTCTGCATAAGCAAAAAGCTAAAGGCTCCGCATGAGAGCGCCGAGATGGCGCGCATGGTGTAGTTGCGCGCGCAGCTCCAGCGCGTGCCCGCCCAACCAAGTGCGGGGTCGACCTCGACGGTGTCATCCGCGTAACTCGATGGCTCGATACCGTCTGCCGCGCGCTCGTCATCCGAAAGCTCGCCCACCATCTGCTCCAGGCTGCGACGGCCTTCGCGCACGCTGCCCAGACCGGCAAGGAGCTGGTCGCAAAATGCCTCGATGCTGTTGGGGCGGTCCTGCGGCATGGGGGAGAGCGCGCTCATGAGCGCGGCCTCGGCTCCCGGGGGAAAGTGTGGTATCAGCTCGCTGGGATAGGTGGCGCCGCCGATGATGCGGTCGAGCGAGTCGGCGGGCGTGGCCGCCATAAAGGGAGCGCTGCCGCACAGGCCCTCGTAGATCACACAGGCGAGGGCAAAGACATCGGCGCGCTCGTCGACCGTGCCGGTCTCGATATCGAGCTGCTCGGGCGGCATGTAGCCGATGGTGCCGCCGCGCGATCCGCCAAAGCCGCCGGCAGACGACAGTCGCGCCATGCCAAAGTCGGTGAGCTTTACATTGCCCGAGTGGCCGATAAGCACATTGGCGGGCTTAATGTCCAGGTGGAGTACGCCATTACTATGGGCGAAGGTGAGCGCCTGGCCCAGCGCGTCGGCAATGGCAGCGGCCTCGTCAAAGGTGAGCGAGTGGCCGTCCACGCGATGCAAAAACTCGGCCAGCGACATACCGTCGACATACTCCATGACCAGGTAGGCATAGGCGGTGTCGTGCGTAAAGTCGATAACCTGCACGATATTGGGATGTTGAAGCATGGCGGCGGTATGCGCCTCGCGCAGCACATCCATGATGTCGCTGGCGGGCATGCCGGCGCCGTTGATAAGGGGGATGCGCTTAATGGCCACGCGACGGCGTAGGTGCGTGTCGCGGCAGATCTCGATGGAGCCAAAACCGCCGGTCGCAAGCGTCTCGAGCGGCTGGTACCGCTTGAGCAGCTCGCGAGAGCTGGTGCCCTCCAAGGGAACGTCCGGCGAGAACCGGGCGGTATGTTGCGAGAAAAGCGGCATGGCCAACCCTCGTGCGTTTAAAGTTCGTTTGCGAGCGGCGGGCGCGGGGCCGAGCCGTTCACGGTGGCATAGATGCTGCTAGTGTAGCACGCTCAGGTGCATGGTGAGGATGGCGGGATGCGAGGCTGCCTGTCTGGCTTGGCCTTAGCGCTTCTTCTTGCTCTTCTTCTGCTTGCGCTGCTTGCCCTTGTTGTCCTGGGGCTTGTCGGCCTTGTCGCCCTGCTTAGCTTCGGCTGCGGCCTTCTCGGCCTTCATTTTCTTCTTCTTGGTCTCGATGCGGAGCTTTTTGTTGATGCGCGCCTTAAGGAAGGGGCCAAACTGCTCGGCATCGCCGCGGACAAAGGTGTCCTTAGGGATCGTCACGCCCTGGTCGGCGAACATGGCCACAAAGATGCGCTCGCCGTCGAGTACGTGGTCGAGCTTCTCAAACGGGAAGAACTGCGACTTGCCGCTCTTGCCCCAGACCATCAGGCCGTCCTCGTTGGCGGCGACGCGGCGGTAGCGGCCACCCATGGACTCGTCGGCCTCGACGGCGTCGATAAAGTCGCGGGCGAGCGTGTGGTGCAGGTTTTTGCTCCACCAGGCCAAAAAGGCGCCGAATACGATCAGGACGACGCCGAACTTGATCCAGTTGCCGCCGGCCACCAGCATGCCAATACCCAGCAGGGCGGCAATGGCGGCGGCGACGTACAGGGAGCCGCGGCGCCTGGGCGAGGCGACTAGGCGGGCGAAGTCGGTGACCAGGTCGTTTTCGTACTGGTACTCGTTGAGGTACAGGATGCCGTCGTCGGCTGCGGCCTGCTTCTCGAGCGCGACCTCGACCTGGTCGGCTGCTTCGGAGGGAACGAGGTTACTCTCTGCGTCTACCATGCTCTTTGGACTCCTATCGCGGCGGGCTCGCCGTACGGGTTATTATGAGTGCAGTATGCCGTGCGACCGCATGGCCGTCGCGGCAACAAGACTCAGTATACCCGGGGGAGCACCCATGGAATCGTTGTACCGAAAGTATCGCCCGCTCACCTTCGACTCCGTGGTGGGCCAGCAGCATATCGTCTCGACGCTCGAGCACGCTATCACCGAGGGGCGCCTGTCCCATGCGTACCTGTTCTGCGGACCGCGCGGCACGGGCAAGACCACCATGGCGCGCATCCTTGCCAAGGCGCTGCTGTGCCGCAATGCCGAGGCCGCTCGCGCCGAGGGCGCGAGCGGCTGCATGCCCGACGGCACTTGCGAGGAGTGCGAGCTCATCGCCGAGGGCAACCACCCCGATGTCTACGAGCTCGATGCCGCAAGCCGCACGGGCGTGGACAATGTGCGCGAGGAGATCATCAACTCCGTCAACTTTGCCCCGGTGCGCGGCAAGTACAAGATCTATATCATCGACGAGGTCCACATGCTCACGACGGCGGCGTTCAACGCGCTGCTCAAGACGCTCGAGGAGCCGCCGGCGCACGTGATCTTCGTGCTGTGCACCACCGACCCGCAAAAGATTCTGGAGACCATCCTCTCGCGCTGCCAGCGCTTCGATTTCCACCGCATCGGCAACGAGGATATCGAGCATCGCCTGTCCTACGTGTGCGAGCAGGAGGGCTTCGATTACGACGACGAGGCGCTCGCCATCGTGGCGCGCCATGCCAAGGGCGGCATGCGCGACGCGCTTTCCACGCTGGAGCAGCTGAGCGTTTTTGGCAACGGAGCCGTGCATGCGGACGATGCCCGCTCGCTTTTGGGCGAGGTTTCGGACCAGATCCTGGGCGAGTTTGCCCGCGCCATCGCCGAGCGTGATGTTGCTGAGCTCTATGGGCTGATTCGTGCGCAGGTCGAGGAGGGCAATGACCTGCTTGAGTTGACGCGCGACTTGGTGGCACATGCGCGCGACGTGTATGTGGCCTGCGTTGCCGGTGCCCGTGCCGAGTTGTTTGAGGGCGGGGCCGAGCAGGCCGAGGCACTTGCTGCCGAGGCCGCTGCCTTTGGCGAGCATCCGGCCGACCGTCTGGCCCGCGTGCTGACGGTGCTCGACGATGCCGCGCTGGAGATGAGGGGCGCGAGCGACGTGCGCCTGGTGCTCGAGATCGCCTGCACGCGCCTGGCACGTCCCGAGGCCGATTTGACGATTGAGGCCTTGGCGGAGCGCGTGGCGCGCTTGGAGGCCATGGTCGCCAACGCCGCGGTGCCGACGAGCGTGGCTGCTGCTGGTGCCGCGCCTGCAGCATCCGTACCTGCTACTGCCCAGCAGCCGACGCTCATTTCGGGCGCCCGTGCTGCCGCTCCGGCGGCATCCGCTGCCCCTGCTGCTACGTCCGCGCGCCAGGGCGGTATGCCTTGGGACCGTGGTGCTGCCGCTCCGGCGGCTCAGCCTGTGCCCCGTTCTGCGTCCGTGTCAGTTTCCAAGCCTGCAGCGCCTGCACCTCAGCCTGCGCCGGCTCCGACGTCTCAGCCCGTTGCGGCCCCCGCGCCTGTCACCGCTCCGGCACCTAAGCCCCAGTCCAACAATGCCGCCCAGGTTGCCGCCGCCGGTGCTGCCGAGACGCCCGCGGTCGAGGATGCCGGAGAGCTGCAGCGCAAATGGGTCGAGGTTGTCGAGCGCGTCAAGGCGCGTCAGGCTTCCTACGCAGGGCTTTTGCTCAACGCCCGCGCCACGGCCGACGACGGCTCCAAGCTCACCGTCTCGTTCCCTGCGGGCTCGACCTTTGCCATCAAGATGCTCGGCCGCGCTGACACGCAATCGGTGGTCCTGCCGACGGTCTGCGCAGTCTTCGGTCGTCGTACCGTCGACTATGTCCTGGATGGGGGTGGCACGCCGGCTCCTCAACATGAGGAGCATTCTCCATCTGCACGGGCTGCGGCATCTGCGGACCCGCAACCCGTGTCCTCGGCGGCCCTTGCATTCTCGAGCGCCAGCGCGTCGCAGCAGCAAACGGCACCGGTAGCGGCATCGACCCCGTCGGCGCCTAAGCCCGCGGCGCCCAAACCGGCTGCTCCGACACCCGCGCCCAAGCCCGCCTCGCCCGCGCCCAAGTCGTCTGACCTGGGCAAAGCCCCCTGGCTACGCTCCGACAACCCCGCCGGCGCTCCTGCCACGGGTAAGCTCCCGACTGAGCCCGCACCCCGTGCGCCCGAGCGCTCGGCTGCCCCCAAGGCCCAGCCTGTCGCGCAGTCCGCGCCGTGGGAATCCGAGCAGGTGCCCTACGACGACGCTATGGTCGGCGGCTTCGCTGGCGATGCGAGCGGGGACGATCTGCCTCCGTTCGACGTGCCGGGTGCGACGCCCGCGCCCAAGCCCGCTGCGGCGGCATCCACGGCCCCCGCAAGCGACGACGCCCCTGCGGCTCCCTGGGAGTCTAACCCCGGTGCCGGCAGCCCCTTCGGCCACCAGGGCGCAGCCCCGAGCATCCCGCAGACCGAGGACGAGGCCAAAGACCTCATCCGCAGCGTCTTCGGTCAGGCCACCATCTTCAAACCGGTGGAGTAGCTGCGCAGGCGGGTATACTGCTCAAGAAGAGAACCCCTTGCCCGGGCGCATCTGTATTTCGGACATGTGCAACGTGGTGCCGCGTATATCGCATTCGAGCAGACAGGTGCGTGACGGTCGGCCTAGGATGCTGAGGTCGATACGATACGCCGCATAGCTGTCCGTGTACTCGACTTGCTCGGCGTTGAGGGTTGCTCCGATTGTCAAGAAAGCGCCTGGTTCGGCATCGACAATCTTGGAGTCCTTTATCTTGACCTTGAACTCTTGGTAGAGGGACGGGCTGTTGTAGTAAACGGTTCGGGTTCCGTCGGTGCACTCATCGGTCGTCTCCCATTTGACGACGGGCTGGTCCGAGCTGGCTATCAGCAGTTCTGCTCCAAAAGCTATGGCATGGGTGATGACAACCAGCAATGTCCAGCCGACAAAGAGATAGAGAACCAAATATGCAACGGGGTGTTTTGAGCGGATGTTTTGGAGCACGTCGGGGGCATTCATGGGGTACCTCCAAATTGCTATCTATAGCAATCAAATTATACCCCACCGCCATGTGCGCCGCTTCGAGTAGTGGCTCGGCATTTAGCCATTTAGTGGTACGCAGAAAATGTCGGATTCCGGCTCTACAAGATTTAGCTTTCAATATTATGCAGATGCGAATTATTCAACTTCGCATAATCTTTGAGTGCAGCTTGCACTCCAGGACGTGTATATCGACTGAGGTAACACGTCCGCCCCGCTTGCTTGCCCCGCGCCGTGGTACGATTTTTGAGTTTGAAAGTCCCGCCGTGCTCCGGCTGCCCTTGCAGCTCGGCGTGCGGCCGCACGTAAAGGAGCCATCATGGCCGGTATGAACATGCAACAGATGATGAAGCAGGCCCGCAAGATGCAGGAGCAGCTTGCCGCCGCGCAGGAAAACCTCAAGTCCCAGACCGTCGACGCCTCTGCCGGCGGCGGCATGGTCAAGGTGACTGTCAACGGCGAGATGGAGCTCGTCAACCTCACTATTGACCCCGATGCGCTCGATCCCGAGGACGTCGATATGCTGCAGGACATGATCATGGCTGCCGTCAACGAGGCCGTCCGCGGCGTCAACGAGCTCGCCAACAAGCAGATGGGCGCCATCACCGGCGGCCTCAACATCCCGGGCATGCCGTTCTAAGACGCGCATATATATGATTGCCAACCATAGTCTGCAGAAACTGCTCGATGAGCTGGGGCGCCTGCCGGGTATTGGCCCCAAGTCGGCCCAGCGCATCGCCTACTACCTGCTCGAGGCCGACGCCGAGGAGGCACGCCGCCTGGCCGAGGCCATTCTGGAGGTTAAGCAGGAAGTGCATTTTTGCAGCCGCTGCTTTAATTACGCCACCGCTGACGAGTGCTCCATCTGCCAAGACTCGATGCGCGACACCACCCGCATCTGCGTGGTGGGTGAGCCGCGCGATGTCCAGGCGATTGAGCGCACGGGCAGCTACCACGGCCTCTACCACGTGTTGGGCGGTGTGATCAGCCCCATGGACAAGATCGGCCCCGAGCAGCTGCACATCCGCGAGTTGCTGGCGCGCTTGGGCCACGAGGATATCCACGAGGTCATTATCGCCACTAACCCCAATATCGAGGGCGAGACCACGGCGAGCTACCTTGCTCGCACCATCAAGCCGCTGGGCGTCGAGGTGTCGCGCCTGGCGAGCGGCCTGCCCGTGGGCGGCGACCTGGAGTATGCTGACGAGCTCACGCTCGGCCGCGCCATCGAGGCCCGTCGCGCAATCTAGGATCTAGATATCGGCCCGCCGACCTCGCGTTTCCCTGCGCGTTGCACGCGGTTGCCATAATTGGCCCCATGTTTGTGCATTTGTTGTGCAACAAATGCACTTTCCATCCGCTTATCGCGTGGATGCCCCTGTTCGTGTCCCGTATTTGCGCGTTCGTTGCGCATCCTTTTGTGTTCGCTGATACACTCAACTATGGGTTTGAATGAATGCGCCGCTTTCGAGCGGCGTGTTTTTGTTGGAGGAGATCGCATGCGGCCCGGGGGCACTCAGACAAAGCATGGCGCCGCGGTGCGTATGCGGCGCCGGTTGGGCCTGGCGCCTCGGGCGTGTGTGCTGCTGTCCTGTTCGCTGGCGCTGGTCGTTGCCGGCGTTTCTGCCTACGGTTTGGCTGTGCCACCTATGGTGCAAGCGCGTACCGCGCGCGAGCTGCGTGTGGGGCACAAGGCCAAAAGCGATTTGGGCACCACAACCGGATACGCCTGGGCGAGCGTAGTCACGCACGTCGTGTTTGGTGTCGACGACGCGGGCAGCGCCGAGGCGTCGGACAACGAGATCGCGCTTGCCAACGGCAAGACCATCGTGCTCACCAATACCAAGATCATCCATCACCTTTCCGATAACAGTGTTTCGGCCGTCGTAAACAAGGCCGAGCAGCAAAAGGGTCAGGATACGCAGCAGCCGGGGAAACCTGGCGGCTCCGGTTCGTCTGGTTCCAGCTCCGATTCGTCGAACTCGAGCGGTGGCTCCGGCTCGGGCTCCGCCTCCGGCGGGTCCGGGAGCAACAGCTCGGCGGGCGGCAGCACCGGTGGCAATACAAACTCCAGCGGCCTTTCGGCCGCCGAGGAGGAAAGCATACACAGCTGGCTCGTGACCAAGTGCAACATGCTCGATGGCTATGTCTCTCGGGCCAATGGCGCGGTCTCGACCTATAACGCAACAGGCGATACCGGGCCGTGCGATAGCCTGGCCAACGATATGTTTGTCATTCGCGCCGAGTTTGGCCGGCAAACGTTTTCTCCCCAGTCAAAGTGGTATCAGCAATACGCCAACCTATGGGGCTGCTACACCAACCTGTGCCAATGGGTGGGGCATTACGGCGATGACGACGTCGCGCTCAACAACTTCAATACCAAAGTGGCGGCGATCGCCCTATGACGAATAGCCTTGCTTCTAGCGCATCGTGCGCGCTAAACCGCGACCCCATGGTGGGCCTGCGCCTGGTGCGCGTTGGAGGGTTTGAGCCTGCTATTGCGCTGAGCCCGGATGAGCTACCCGTCTACCAGCGTCGATTTGCGATGCTGTTTGCCGACGACGGCACCATGCGCCGTGGCGGCATCGGCCGCGTGACGCGTGCCGTCAATGCCCAGGGCGAGGCCGTGGCGCTCAAGCAGCTCATCTTGCCGACGCGCGACGAGTTCGATGACGACGCCGCTTATGAGGCGCTGGTCGCTAAGTTTAAGGCGGCGTTTCGCGAGGAATACGAATGCCACCGCGCCCTTTCGGGCCTTAAAGGCTTTCCCCGCCTGTATGGATGGGGCGAGGTCGACGGTGTGCCTGCGATTGTCATGGAATGGGTCGAGGGCGAGACGCTTGCCCGCCTGCGCCCGCGCCTTGCCGTGGACGATGCCGGCCGCCTGTCGCCGCTCGTGGCCGCTCGCCTGGGCCGCGACCTGTTTGACTTGCTCTGCCGCATGAACCTGGTGGGGGAGGGCTTTGTCCATCGCGACATCTCGCCGGCCAATATTATGGTTCGCACGGCGCGCCTGCCGCTCGACCAACAACTTGCCGAGGGCACGTTCGATTTGTGCCTCATCGATTTTGGCTCGTCGCTGGCGCTCGAGCCCGCCTCTGCGGTAGCGGGAACCGGCGGCAAGGAGTCCTTTACAGAGCGCTACGCCACGTTGCGCCGCGCGACGGTTGCCTACGCTCCGCCCGAGATGCTCACCGACGATATTGCCGACCTGCGCGTCTTGCGTATGTCGCCGGCAATCGACGTGTATGCCACGGCGAGTACGGTCTATGAGCTCATCGCCGGCGTTGCGCCATACGAGGTGGCGCCGAGCGCCTCGGGCACTTCGGGTTCGCGCAAAAAGACGCGCGATATTGCCAGCCCCTATCGTCTCAAGATGGATACGCGCCCCGACTATCCCGTTGGCGCCCACGCACCCGGTTGCGACCTAACCCAGCTGCTCCGGCGTGAGCCCGATGTTGCGCTCGCCGCCGCCGAGCAGGCACAGCAGATGGGGCTCGAGCCGGACTCCGAGGAGCTGCGCGATGCGCTGGCGTTTGTCGACGCTCAGCTGTTCGATCTAGTGATGGCCTGCCTGTCCTGCCATCAGGAAGATCGTCCCGAGCCGGCTGCGGTGGAGGCGGCGCTCTCGGCATTTTGCGACCACTATGCGCAAAATGTCGCCCGCTCGCTTCGCGGCGAGCCGCTCACACCCTGTCCCATGGACGCGTCCGGTCGCGTGGTCCGTCGTGCCGCGATGATCGGCACTACGGCTGTCTCCGGTCTCGTATGGGCCGTTGTGGTGGTGTCGGCGGCGCTGCTGGCGTCTGGTGCTCGTGCGACGGTCGCCGTGGGGTACATTTCGTGGTCCGGTGCGCTGCCGGGTATCGTTGCCGCGCTCGCGCTGGCGCTGCCGGGCATGGCGGGTATTGCCGCCGGCGCCATGGCACACGATCGTCGCACGGGGTTCCTGCATGGCGTACTAGCGCTTTCTGCCTGCGAGGTTCCGGTGCTGATCGCGGTTGCATGCACCGTGTTTTCCCAGCGCGCCGTGGCGAGTGGTTTCGTTGCCGCCTTAATTGCAACCTATGCGCTCACGTGGTTTTTGCTGGCGATGGGGTTTGCCTTTGAGCTTCCCGTCGCGGCGCCGCGGCGCGCAAAAACTCAGACGGCGACGCCACTTGCCGGTGGTGCCGCGGCGGCTCGCGCCTTTGTCGGGGCGGCCGAGGCGTCGTCCGAAACGAGTTCAACGACCAAGGAGGTCTAGGCCATGGCATCTCAAATCGAGCTCACCCCGTGCGGAGCCATGTTCGACATCTTTAAGCGCGCAGCGCACCTGAGCCATATCGAACTATGTGGCATGGTGCTTTCGAGCCGTCCGCTGGCCGATGGCCGCAGCCCCCAGAGCCGCGCCGCCGATCGTTCCTGGGTCTCGCGCTTTATCGTGCGCGCGCCGGTCGGCACGCTGCAGGAGCGCTATTTTGCCGATTACGGCACCTCGGCTGCGCGCATCATGTCGCATCTGGCCCTGCGTCGCCGCAATCCCATGAATGCCATGGCGGTGACCAACATGGTGTGCGGGCCCGCTGGCGAGCCCATGGTACGGGCGCTCGAGGAATGCCATCAGGATACGAACCTCTACCGTAATGCGGTCGAGCGCCTGTCGCAGGCGGCGGAGCTTATGCCCGCCGAGCGTGCCGAGGCCGTGCTGGTGCTGTTTGTCGCCGTCGGCTGCTCGGCGGATGTTCGATCCTCGGTGACCTATGCCATCGACTATGCGCATGCGACGTGTGGCGGTGCCACGTCGACCCCGCGTTCGCTGAGCACCTCGACGGTGACGGGCGAGCACGAGGCGGCGCCTGCACACCCGCTGGGCCTGCTTCGCGTGCAGGACGGTTACGTGGTGAGTGCCCCGCGCTGGATTCAGCCGAGCGAGCAGGGCGTGGAGATCGGTGCGCTGGCGACGGGGGAGGGCGATATCACCGATGTGGGCGATGACGTTTCGGCTCGCCATGCCCACGTGTGGTGCGATGACCAAAATGTCTGGTACGTCGAGGACCTGTCGTCCACCAACGGAACCGTGGTGGTAAACGGCGCGACGAACGTCTGCACCCAGGTCGAGCCCGGCCGCTCCGCTCAGCTCAACCCCGGTGACGAGCTCAGGCTCGGCGAATCCACCACCTACGCCATCCTCCTCGGCGCCCTCTAACTCATCTCCTAAATAAGTTGCGGTGAAATAGTTCCTGATGAGGCCCTTGAGGCGGGCATCCAAGAACTATTTCACCGCAACTGCTGCGTTGTCCCCGGGGATTGCGTTCGCTGACATCGGCCGTGTGGTAGTCACCCGGGGTAAACCTTTACCGCCCACCTATATTTGCCGAAATATGGCTTGGCGGCGGGGTACAATAAGCCCGCATGCGGATTTCCGTTGCGGGCGCTTCCCATCGCCGGGGCGTGCCCGGGGGCATCCGGCATGCGGCCTTTGCGGCGCTCGGCCATGTGCAAGACGGGTAGCTGGGCCTGTGGAGCGCATTAACCGCCCCGCGCCTCGGCATGCCTTCTCTCCACGCCATGTACCTGCTGCTCAGTCTGCCTGCCAGATGATTGGAAGCAACAGCGAAAATCCCATCACGCCAACATCCCGGCGATCGCCGGGGCCTGTATACCTATATGAGAGGAGAGGGGTATATGGCGCGTAAGTTTAAGTCTATGGACGGCAACGAGGCGGCCGCATATGTTTCGTATGCGTACACCGAGGTAGCGGGAATTTATCCCATCACGCCGTCCAGCCCGATGGCCGACCATGTCGACCAGTGGGCGGCCCAGGGTCGCAAGAACATCTTTGGCACCCCGGTCAAGGTCGTCGAGATGGAGTCCGAGGCAGGTGCAGCCGGTACCGTTCACGGTTCGCTGGGCGCCGGTGCTCTGACCACCACCTACACGGCTTCTCAGGGCCTGCTCCTGATGATCCCGAACATGTACAAGATCGCGGGTGAGCAGCTCCCGGGCGTCTTCCACGTCTCCGCGCGTTGCGTCGCTTCCCACGCCCTGAACATCTTCGGTGATCACTCCGACGTCATGGCCTGCCGCCAGACCGGTTTCGCCATGCTCGCCGAGGGCAACGTCCAGGAGGTCATGGACCTCTCGCCGGTGGCTCACCTTGCCGCCATCGAGGGTAAGACCCCGTTCCTTAACTTCTTCGACGGCTTCCGCACCAGCCACGAGATCCAGAAGGTCGCCATGTGGGACTACAAGGATCTTGCCGAGATGTGCGACATGGACGCCGTCCAGGCTTTCCGCGACCACGCGCTCAACCCTGAGCACCCGCACACCCGCGGCAGCCACGAGAACGGCGACATCTTCTTCCAGAACCGCGAGGCCTGCAACAAGGTCTACGACGAGCTCCCTGCCGTCGTCGAGGGCTACATGAAGAAGATCAACGAGAAGCTCGGCACCGATTACGGCCTGTTCAACTACTACGGCGCTCCCGACGCCGATCGTGTCGTCGTGTGCATGGGCTCCTTCTGCGACGTGCTCGAGGAAGTCATCGACTACCTCAACGCTCACGGCGAGAAGGTCGGCCTGGTCAAGGTTCGCCTGTTCCGTCCGTTCTCCATCAAGCACTTCGTCGACGTTCTTCCCGAGACCGTCCAGAAGATCGCCGTCATGGACCGCACCAAGGAGCCGGGTTCCATCGGCGAGCCGCTCTACCAGGACGTCGTCTCCGCTCTCTACGAGGCCGGCAAGACGGGCATCAAGGTCGTCGGCGGCCGTTACGGCCTGGGCAGCAAGGACACGCCTCCCGCGTCCGCGTTCGCTGTCTTCGAGGAGCTTAAGAAGGACGAGCCCAAGCGCGAGTTCACCATCGGCATTGTCGATGACGTGACCAACCTGAGCCTGCCCGAGGCCGAGGATGCGCCCAACACCGCAGCCCCCGGCACCATCGAGTGCAAGTTCTGGGGTCTGGGTGGCGACGGTACCGTCGGCGCCAACAAGAACTCGATCAAGATCATCGGCGACCATACCGACAAGTACGTTCAGGCCTACTTCCAGTACGACTCCAAGAAGACCGGCGGCGTCACCGTTTCGCACCTGCGCTTTGGTGATTCCCCGATCCGCTCGCCGTACTATGTGACCAAGGCCGACTTTGTCGCCTGCCACAACCCCAGCTACATCGTCAAGGGCTTTAAGATGGTCCGCGACGTCAAGCCGGGTGGCACCTTCCTGGTCAACTGCCAGTGGAGCGACGAGGAGTTCGCCGAGCACATGCCCGCCGTGGCCAAGCGCTACATCGCGAACAACAACGTCAACGTCTACCTGATCGACGCTATCGACCTGGCTGCCAAGGTCGGCATGGGCAAGCGCACCAACACGGTGCTCCAGTCCGCCTTCTTCGCACTGGCCAAGGTCCTGCCCGCCGAGGACGCCCTGCAGTACATGAAGGACGCGGCTACCAAGTCCTACATGAAGAAGGGCCAGGCCATCGTCGACGCCAACCATAAGGCCATCGATGCCGGCGCTACCGCCTTCCGTAAGTTCGAGGTTCCGGCCGACTGGGTAACTGCCGAGGATGCCGCTCCCGTCGAGCTCTCCGAGGAGACCAAGTCCGCTATCGCCCAGCAGGTCAAGAACCTGCTCGAGCCCATCGATCGCATGGATGGCGACAGCCTGCCCGTTTCCGCCTTTGTCGATTGCGCCGACGGCCAGTTTGAGCTGGGCGCCTCTGCATACGAGAAGCGCGGCGTCGCCGTGGTCGTTCCTCACTGGGACGAGACCAAGTGCATCCAGTGCAACCAGTGCGCCTATGTGTGCCCGCATGCCACCATCCGTCCGTTCGCGATGACCGAGGACGAGGCTGCCGCCGCGCCCGAGGCTACCCGCACGCTCGACGCCATGGGCCCCAAGGCCAAGGGCATGAAGTTCACCATGGCCGTGTCCCCGCTCGACTGCATGGGTTGCACCAACTGCGTCAAGGTTTGCCCCAAGGGCGCCCTCGAGATGGTTCCCACCGAGCAGGAGATGGACCAGCAGCCCGTTTGGGACTACATGGTCGAGAACGTCTCCGAGAAGAAGGAGCTCATCGCGGCCAACGTCAAGGGTAGCCAGTTTAAGCAGCCCTACCTGGAGTTCTCGGGTTCCTGCGCCGGCTGCGCCGAGACCGCCTATGCACGTCTGGTGACCCAGGTCGCCGGCGACCGCATGTTCATTTCCAACGCCACCGGTTGCTCCTCCATTTGGGGTAACCCCGCTGCCACCGCTCCTTACTGCAAGGACAAGGACGGTCACGGCCCGGCGTGGAACAACTCCCTGTTCGAGGACAATGCCGAGCACGGTCTGGGCATGGCCGTCGGTTACGAGGCCGTCCAGCACAAGTTGATCGCCGCTACCCAGGACATCATCGCTGCCGATGGTCCGTCCGATGAGCTCAAGGCTGCCGGCCAGGCTTGGATCGACTCCGTCAACGACGCCGAGGCCTCCAAGACCGCTGCCGCTGCCTACGTTGCCGAGCTCGAGAAGTGCGGCTGCGACGCTTCCAAGGCGATCCTCGCCGACAAGGCTTACCTCACCAAGAAGTCCTTCTGGATCTTCGGTGGCGACGGTTGGGCCTACGACATTGGCTTCGGTGGCCTGGACCACGTCCTGGCTTCCGGCCACAACGTCAACGTCTTCGTCTTCGACACCGAGGTTTACTCCAACACCGGTGGTCAGGCCTCCAAGGCCTCGAACCTGGGCCAGGTCGCTCAGTTCGCCGCTGCCGGTAAGGTGACCAAGAAGAAGTCCCTGGCCGAGATCGCTATGAGCTACGGCTACGTCTACGTGGCGCAGGTCGCCATGGGCGCCAACCCGGCTCAGACCCTCAAGGCCATTCACGAGGCCGAGGCCTACGACGGCCCGTCCCTCATCATCGGCTACAGCCCCTGCGAGATGCACTCCATCAAGAAGGGCGGCATGCAGAACTGCCAGGCCGAGATGAAGAAGGCTGTCGAGTGCGGTTACTGGAACCTCTTCCGCTTCAACCCCGAGGCTGCTGCCGGCAAGAAGTTCTCGCTCGATTCCAAGGAGCCCGCAGGCGGTTATCAGGAGTTCCTGATGAACGAGGCCCGTTACGCTTCGCTGACGCGTTCCTTCCCCGAGCGCGCCGAGGAGCTCTTCAAGGAGAACGAGCAGGCCGCCATGGACCGCTACGCTCACCTGCTGAAGCTCAAGACGGTGTACAACGAGGCCTAGGTCTCTCACCGCAGGATCTGAGGGCTGACCTTCGCGGACGTCCTCGGACATGAAAGAACCCCCGCTGCGCACTACGTGCGGCGGGGGTTCTTTCGTCCTGCGGAGTGTCCGCGAAGGTCAGCCCTCAGATCCTGCTACG
>OKSC01001116.1_pt1 | contig 27689 bp, 24 predicted proteins | sample 1601161 | NCBI WGS metagenome assembly OKSC01 (sample SAMEA3541552, study PRJEB24748) | human gut metagenome | biome: human gut; feature: human-associated habitat; material: faeces | place: China | collected 2012
ATCATATTTCCCGTTGGAAATTCCCCCGGACCGGAAACTAATCTCAGTTCTACTGCAGGGGAATTACTAACAGGTTTTCCCGCTGCATTCAGGACCGTAACCATTAATTGCACATCGTCCGTGCCGTCAGTAAGGATATTATCAGTGCGAGATGCTTCTAATCGCAGTTGCGCAGGAACGCCTTCTCCCGCCCATTCCGGTGGTGCCACCCGGGTATATTCGTTTCGATACCAATACCAGGAGCGTTTGGGAATACGGAAATAGTCTACAATTCCCATCTTTCCCAATTGACTGCCGGCAATACTTCCATGATCAAAGCCACACCATATCGCTTGCCCGCTGCGCCATGGAGTTCCTTTCCACCCATCGTTCATTTGCAAATCGCCGCCCCGAAGAGGAGGAGGACGCAAAGAAGAAAGACCGCTTCGAATTCCTGCGCAGCGAGCGGCAGCCCCGGGAGGCGGCCAAACCCGAGTCGATCGAAGAGGAACAGGTTCTTCCGAAACCGGCCGGGGAGGGGGAGCTCGGGAAGAAGAAGCTCGAGGCGCTGAGCTACAAAGGCGGGAAGCCCGCGCCGCCGGAGGCGCCGAAGGCGGAGGATACGCCGCATTTTTACGATGACTTCCTGCTGATGAACGGGGACGAGGAGATTCCGGTGTCGCTCGTGTTCAACAGCGCGCCGCTGCTCGACGTCCTGCCGGCCTTCGCCGATGTGCTCGGCTTCAACTTTGTGGCGGACAGCGACCTCAAGGGCGTCGTGACGCTGAATCTGAATTCGAACATGACCCGGCGGGAGCTCTGGAACACCTTCGACCGCATGCTGAATCTGGCCGGCGCCGGCGTAACCGTCGAGGATTCGCTCCTGAAGATCATGGCGCTGCCGAAGCTCGCCCAGCAGCCCGGCGCGCGAGTCGGCAGCGAGATCTTCTACTATCCGCTCAAGAATTCGACCGCCAAAGACGTTGTGACGCAGCTCAAGCCGTTTCTCGGCAAAGACAGCGTCTGTGTCGAACTGACCCGGCCGAACGCGATCCTGATCTGCGACGATGCGGGCAATATCGCGAAGCTGCGCCAGATTCTCGAAGTCATCGACCAGAGCGCGCGCCGCAACTGGCCCCGCATGCCGGTGCCGTGCCGCAACATCCTGCCGACCAAGGTGGTCGAGGAGCTGCAGAATGTCCTGCCCGTGCTCGGTTTCACGGTGACGCAGACCACCGACAAGACCGAGCTGCCCGGAGCGATCCAGCTGGTCGGCATCGACCGGCTCCAGATGATCGTGGTTTCGGCCGCGACGCAGGATGCGATCGAGGAGATCCAGAAGTGGATCGACATTTTCGACAGCGCCGATTCGATCGACCAGGAGCGCGTTTTCGTCTACAAAGTCAGCCACAACCGCGCGGCGCAGCTGGCGCAGGCGCTCTCGATCATCTACAACACGCAGGGTGCGACCCAGACCATCGATACCTCGACCGGAACCATCCGCACCGATACGCTGAGCACGGTCTCCTCCTCGAACCGGAACACCGCGCAGAACAACAACCGGAACCGGAACGCGAACACCGGGTCGACGCTCTCCAACAGTACGCAGACCGACCTGAGTTCGAGCCTCTTCGATACGCCGGTCCGCATCTTCGCGGACGGAATGCTGAACCGTCTCGTGGTCCGCACCACGCCGCGCACCTACGCGAGCATCAAGGCGCTGCTCGACCGGCTCGACGTGGTTCCGGCCCAGGTGCTGCTGCAGGTGCTCGTGGTCGAGGTCACGCTGACCGAGTCGACGAAGTTCGGGCTCGAGTTTGCGGCCAAGGGCAGCGGCAGCGGCCTGAACTCCATGCTCGGCACGAATTACGAGAACCTGACGCCGTTCGGCGAGAGCAAGCAGGAGGGCTTCACCTTCCTGCTGAACGACCCGAACAACCCCGAGAACAAGTTCGGCTATATCCGGGCGCTGGCCGGGAACAATGCGATCAAGGTCATTTCGAGCCCGCAGCTGCTGGTTGCGAGCCATACCGAGGCGCGGATTCAGGTCGGCAGCCGGGTGCCGGTCATCACCGGCGGCATCACGGACTCCTCCTCCGAGGGACGCGTGACGCAGACTTATAAATACGAGGATACCGGCATCATCCTCACGCTGACGCCGCAGATCACGAGCACCGACCTCATCACGCTTGACGTCACGCAGACGCTGTCGGACGCAATCAAGAACACCACGAGCTCCACGATCGATTCGCCGGAGCTCACGGTCCGGGAGATCGAGACCGGCATGACCATCGCCAACGGCCGCACCATGGTCATCGGCGGGCTGATTCAGGAAAAGCGCAACGACGAACTGCAGTCCGTTCCGTTCGTGAACGACATCCCGTTCCTGCGGCGGCTCTTCGGCAGCACCGAGGCGAAGGTTGAGCGCTCCGAGATCCTCGTTCTGATCACCGGCTACATTGTGGATGAACGCAGCCCGGTCGAAGAGCTGATCAAGCGTTACAACGAGGCGCTTTCGAGCCTGAACGACTTCGACCAGACGATCGGCGACAAGGCGAAGCCGCGCAAGGGGGCCAATAAATTCGACAGTTCGGAGTTCTGGCGATGAGTGCGGACGGATACGATTTCGCCGCCGCCCGGAAACGGCTGCGCGGGATGCTGGCGGAGAAGAGTCCGGACTACCCGGCTTCCCCCTCCCGCGAGGAGGCCAGGGCGGCCGACCGCGCGTTGATCCAGTCCGGCGCGCTCTCCGAGTCACAGCTGGTCGCGCTCTATGCCGCCGCCTACGGGACGGAGCCGGTCGAGGAGGAGGAGTTCCGGACGCCGGAGCCGTTTCCGGATGCGCCGTACGACTTTTTCAACGCGAACGGCTGCCTGCCGGCCGAGTGGGACGCCGATGCGATCACGTTTCTCGTCGTCGATCCGTACGACCTCGAGCAGCTGACGTTCCTCGTCCGCCGCACCTGGAAGACCGGCGCGAAGTTCCGTTTCGTCCGCCGTACCTTCCTCGAGCGGCTTTCGAGCAAGCTCCAGAGCCTTGAAGAAGAAAACGAGGTGATGGAGCTCGAGGATGAGAACACGCTCCGTTCGATGGCGGGCGAGGCGCGGATCGTCCGGCTTGTGAACGACATTTTCACGCGCGCGATTGAGCTCGGCGCGTCGGACATCCACATCGAGCCCGGCGAAGAGAACGTCGCGGTCCGATGCCGGGTGGACGGTGTTCTGACCGAGATCATCAGCACGCCGCTTTCGCAGTTTCCGGCCATCGCGTCGCGCATCAAGCTGCTCGGCGGGCTCAACATCGCCGAGAGCCGGTTGCCGCAGGACGGCCGCACGAATATCCAGCTCGGCCGGCAGGAGCTCGACATGCGCATCTCGACGATTCCGATCCTGACCGGCGAAAGCATCGTGCTGCGGCTGCTGAACCAGGAGGCGATTTCATTCGACCTCGGCATCCTCGGCATGTCGCCGACCCATCTCGCGCAGTTCAGAAAGCTGATCCAGATTCCGCACGGCATCATTCTCGTGGTCGGTCCGACCGGCAGCGGCAAGACGACCACGCTGTACAGCGTGATCAACCAGCTGAACGACAATCGCAAGAAGATCATCACGGTCGAGGACCCGGTCGAATACAAAATGGCCGGGCTCTGCCAGATGCAGGTCAATTCGAAGATCGGCGTGACCTTTGCGACCGGACTGCGCAGCATTGTGCGGCAGGACCCCGACATCATTCTGGTCGGCGAGATCCGCGACCGCGAAACCGCCGACATCGCGATCAACGCGGCGCTGACCGGCCACCTCGTGCTTTCGACGCTGCACACGAACGACGCGGTCGGCGCGGTGACCCGCCTGCTCGATATGGGCGTCGAGAACTTCCTGGTTTCGTCGGCGCTGTTCGGCGTGCTTTCGCAGCGGCTGGTCCGCAAAATCTGCCCGGTCTGCCACGGGAAGACGACCGATGCGGCCGGGAACAGGTGCCGCAGATGCAACGGCTCCGGCTACAAGGGGCGCTGCGGCATTTTCGAGCTGCTGACGGTCAGCGACGAACTGCGCGCGGCGATCAACCGCAGCGCGTCGAGTTCGGAGCTGGAAGCGATTGCGGTCAGGGAGGGCATGGTGACGCTGCAGGAGGACGGCCTGGCGAAGGTCCGGGCCGGCATTACCACCCCGGAAGAGCTGAACCGTTCCACGGCGGAGTTGTAGACAATGGGACTCTATAAATACCTTGCTGCCGCGAAAGGCGAAGCGCCGCACGAGATCCTGATCGAAGCCGACAGCATCGCGGAGGCGCAAAGCAAACTGCGCAGCCGGAAGATCGTTCCCGTGCGTTACTGCGGGGAGGCGACCGTTTCCGGCGGCAGGTTCACGTTGCGCCGCAGCAAGGTGAACACCTACGAATTCACGCGGCAGCTCGCGCCGCTGCTCGATTCGCACATCCCGCTCGAACGGGCGCTGGCGATCATTGCGGACAGTTCGACCGAAGCGGAACAGCGCGATTTCGTGAACGCGCTGCGCCAGGGGCTGCACGAGGGCAAGAAATTTTCGGAGCTGGCCCGAAGCCACGGGACGCTCTTTCCGGGTTACTATGCGAACCTGATCGAGTCCGGCGAGGAGACCGGCTGTCTGCCGGAGGTCGTGAACGAGCTGCACAAGTTCATGGGGGAGAGCAAGGAGCTGAAGGACTTCATCGTGTCGAGCTCGATCTATCCGCTGGCGATCCTGACGGTCACGATGATCGTCACGGTCGTGCTTTTCACGGTGTTCGTGCCGCGTTTTGCGAAGATTTTCATCGATATGGGGCGCGAGATGCCGCCGTCGATGGAGTTCCTGCTTGCGATGAGCTCTTTCTTCTCCTGGGCCTGGTGGCTGATTCCGCTCTGCTGCATCGGCGGCTGGCTGCTGCTGAAGAAGATCATGGGCGAGCGGGAGCTCAAAATCGCGCTGTCGCGGCTCGTCCTGAAGCTGCCGCTTTTCGGGCGGATCGTGGTCGATCTCGAGATGTGCAAATACATCCGCACGCTTGCGATTCTGATTGCGAACCATGTCGAGATCATCCGCACCGTCCGCATTTCGGGGAAGATCATCTCGAACCCGACCGTGTCGGCCGGATTCGCGGAGATCGACCGCAAGCTCAAGGGGGGGGACAAGCTCTCGGCCGCGCTGGCCGGGAACCGGTTCATTCCGGCCGGCATGGTGCCGATGCTGCGGGTCGGCGAGGAGTCCGGCACGGTCGGCGAGATGCTCTCGAAGATCGCGTCGCATCTCGAGAACGATACGAAACTTAAAATCAAGCGGCTGCTCAGTTTGTTCGAGCCGGCGGTGATCATTTTTCTCGCCCTCATCGTGCTGGTCGTGGTCGTTTCGATCTTTGTCGCCATGATGGAAATCAACTCAATCAGTCAAGGAGGACCTGCGATATGAGAAAGCATTGTTTCAAGAGAAGCCGTTTCACCCTGATCGAAGTTGTGGTCGTGATCATCATTCTGGTCACGCTCGCTTCGATCGCCACGCCGATCTACCTGAACTACGTGAAGAAGGCCAACGTCGGCGCGGCGACGACGCAGGTCAAACTGCTCGAAGACGCGCTGACCGGCTACAAGCTCGACATCGGCAGCTACCCGGATACGGCGACCGGCCTGCGCGCCCTGGTCGAGAATGTCGATCAGAACGAGAAGTGGGACGGGCCGTACATCAAGCCGGCGGTTCCGAAGGATCCGTGGGGCAACGATTACGTTTACACCAGCCCCGGCGAACACGGCGACTTCGATCTGGTCAGCTACGGCGCCGACGGCCAGCCGGGCGGCACCGGAGAAAACGCCGACATCACGAATTACGTGGAAAAATAATGGTGTGCCGGAGGTTTACGCTGCTTGAGCTGATGGTGGTGATTGCGATCATCGCGATCACCACCACGCTTGCGGTGTCGACCTTCCGCGGCGAATCCCCGGCGCAGAAGCTCCGGAACGCCTCGCTCGGTTTCGAGGCGTACTGCGCGCGGGTGCGTTATGCGGCGATGGAGAACGGTTCCGACCGCGTCGTCGCCTTCGATCCGGCGGCGCGCCGGTTCACGGCGGAAGAGCCGGAATTGCCGGCGGAGAACACTTTTTCCGGAGACGGGCGGCCGCCGCTTGTCTGGGAGCTGCCCGCCGATTTTGAGCTCGATACCGAAATGCTGAACGCCGAAACCGGCGAAAACGGCACGGTTGAAGTGTTCCGTTTTTTTTCGGACGGCAGTGCGAATGCTTCGCGCGAATTCATTCTGCGGTTTCGGAAGCTGCAGCGCCGCTTTGCGGTTTCGCCGCTGACCGGGCTGCTGCTGGCGAAGGAGGAGGAGGCCGTGCTGTGAGAAGGGGAGCATTCACGCTGATCGAGGTTGTGGTCGCCCTCGGCATCCTGGCGCTGGCGCTGGCCGGGCTGCTGCAACTGCTGACCGCCTCGCAGGGGCGGCTGGCCCGCACGATGGAGAAGTGGCGCGAGACGCACATGCTCATTCAGGTGGCGGAGTACTGCCTGCTCCAGAAGGGGGAGGACCCCGGTTCGGTGCCGGTCGATTTTTTTCCGTACGACGGCTATACGGCGAACTGCACGTTCCGCGACGCCGAAAATCTGCCGGAGACCTATACGAACATCGTCGGACAGATTCCGCTGAAAGCCTGCGAGATCGAGCTGGTCCGGCAGCGGGACGGAAAAACCGTGGATTCAATCATTGTGGATAAATTCAGCTATGAGTCGATCGTACAGGGTGAGTAGACACAACTTCACATTGGTGGAGATGGCGATTGCGATGGCGATTCTGGTCGTTGTCGCGCTCATCATCGGCACTGCCTCGGCCACGTTCTACAACGGCTACCGGCGCTCGGCGAAGGTCACCGAACAGCTCAAGGCGTATCAGGCGATCGACCGGATCATGGATCAGAATATCCGGAACCTGATCCCGTTCCGCTGGAGCGACGAGCTGGAGGAGTCGCGCCTCGTCTTCGAGGGGAAAACCGATTCGCTCCATTTTGTGACGCTCCGCCGCACCTATGGAAACGACCGCGGCGCGCTGCTGTTCGTCCGGCTCCGGGTCGAGGACGGCGAACTCGTCGCCGAATATTCGAGCTATCCGAGGCTGCCGTGGGAGGACGAGGGCAAACAGGAGTATGCGCGCGAGGTGATTGCGAAAAATGTCCGCAGCATCCGCTTCCTCTACGCCGAGGAGGTCGATGAGGAGATCGAGTTCGAGGATACCTGGGAGGAGGATGACCACGAAGCGCCTCCGCTCGCAATCCAGATGACCGTCGAGTGGAACGACGGAACCAGCGAGCGCTGGCTGCGCCGCACCGCCGGCTCCGGTTCGAACAGCACTTTCGGCAATCGGCAGACTTCGGGGTTGTAGGATGATGGCAGGACGCAACGAACGCTCGTCGGAATCGGGTTCCGCGCTTGTCGCGGTGCTCTGTCTGGTGTTTATGGCCGGGCTGCTGGCCGGAGCCGTGCTGGCCATGTCGAAGTACGGCAGCTTCACGATGGCGGCGCACCTTGCGCTTCAGAAATCGATGTACGTCAACGAAGGGGCGGCAGCCCGGATTCAGTACCTCATTGCGGCCGACCGTTCGCTCTATGCGAACGTGCAGCTCGGGGAGACCGAGTACGCCGACTACGACACCGACCGCTTTTTCGCGGACGGCGTGATTCATGTGATGGACTATTACGGCACGCCGGTCGAATTCACGATCACCGATGCCCGCAGCGGGTTCGATCTCAGTGCCGCGCAGTACAACAGCACGCTGACCAATGTCGCCGGCTCCGATCAGCTTGATACGGAACTTTACGATACCACCGAACGGCTCAAAGCCCGGATCGCCGACTATGTCGATGCCGACGATACGGTTACGACCGACGGCTTCGAGGAGGCCGACTACGAGGCGTTCGGCATGTCGCCGCTGCCGCGCAACGCGGCGATGCAGTTTCGCGAGGAGCTCGCATGGATTCCGGGCGTGACGGAGATGTTTCCGGCGGACGGAAGCGGCCGGCTCAGCGCGCTCCGGCTGATTCCGCCGGACGGGATGACCATTCCGAACGGGTCGCCCAGCATTTTCACCGCCGACCGGCTTTTGCTTCAGACCTACTGCCAGGGGCTCGAGGACGAGGAGATCGAGCAGGTGCTCGCCGCGCTTGAGGTTTACCGCCGGGAGCGGATTCTGCTTTCGGATCAGCTGGATGCGCTGCTGACGCCGCGGCTGAACGGGCTCTCATGGGAGGAGAGCGGCATCTACACCGTCACCGTCGGGCCGCGCATGACGCAGCTGCCGGAGACGATCGCCGCTGCGGACGCGGGAGAGAGCGCCGTTTCCGCCGTCGGGCTGCCGGCGCAGCGCAGCCCGTCCACCCGGCTGACCTTCACCTATCCGGGGTTCGACAGCGGCGGCCCGTCGGACAACAAGGTACAATATCTGGAATGGATGTTCCATTAAGGAGAACACGCGCCATGAAACGAGGAATCCTGATTCTGCTGATTTTGTTCTGCTTCGCCGCGCCGCCGTTCGTGCGGGAGGCGCAGGCGATGGACCCGGTGACCATCGCGATCCTGACCCCGATTGCGATCAAGGGGGCGCAGGTCGCTGCGCCGTATGTCATGCGCGGGCTGGCCAGCGGAGCGCGGCATATGGTGTCGATGGGTTACGACCTCATCAACTTCTTCCGGCTTCCGCTCGGTTTCCTGCAGGTCACGGCCGGAATTCCGTTCGGGCAGCTCAAGGGAGGATTGAACAACATTGTCGCCGGCTTTACGGCGCCGGTCAAATTCACGATCAAGACCCTGATTCTGCCGGTGGCCTTCTGCAACATCGGCGGAGGGTGACGGCGCTGTTTCACCGAAGCACGCTTTCCGCTTTCGGTCCGGTCTTCCGGAAAAATCGCTTTTTTTCATTTTTCGGCTTGAAATTGTATTATATCAATAGTACAATAGTATCAGTAAGGCAGTACGGAAAGGAGGCGGCATGAAAATCGATCCCGACAGCGGCACGCCGATTTATCTGCAGATCATCGACGAGCTGAAGACGGCGGTTCTCAGCGGACGGTACCGCGACGGGGACCGGGTGCTGCCGGTGCGGGAGCTGGCGGTTCAGCTCCGGGTCAACCCGAACACGGTTGCGAAGGCGTACCGGCTCATGCAGGACGAGGGGCTGCTGGTCAGCCGGCCGGGCGGAGGCACCTTCATCGCGGTTCCGGAGGCGTTTTCGCTGCGCCGGGAACGGGAGGAGGCCATCGCGGCGCAGCTCGGCAGGCTGGTTGCGAAGGCAAAGGCGTTCGACATCGGGCCGGAACGGCTCCGCGAGCTTCTTGACGATGCATGGAAACGGCCGGCTGGCGATCAACATGGAATGGAGAGGTGAAGTATGGATTCGACGATGGCAATGATCCTGTTTGAGTGGAAACGGATTCGCTGGTCGCTGCTTGCGGCCTGCGGCATTCTGGTTCTGCTGTTTGCCGCGGCCGGGCTGTGGCCGGGAGAGAAAAGCATGCGGTTGGTCGGCATCGTGATTGTGGCGGTTCCGGCTCTGCTGGTTCCGGCCCTGTTCGGTTCGCTGGCGGCGGACCGCGGCGAGTGGCCGTTCCTGCTCGGGCTGCCGTACCCCGCTTCGAAGCTTTTCCTGCTCCGGCTGCTGCTGCGGGTGTTGATTCTGCTGCCGGCGGTCTCGCTTTTTTCCCTGACCGGCGTGCTGCTGCTGGAGGAGGGCATTACGATGGCTTTCCTGCAGGTTTTGCCGATCGTGCTGCTTGAGAATCTGGCCATCGCCGCGTTTTTCGTGTTTCTCGCCCCGGTGCGGAACGGGCTCGGTCTCCTGATGGGGGCGATCATCGGAATGCTGGTTCTGGTTCCGGCGCAGCTGCCGGCGATCGCGGCGGTGGAGAGTTTCGGCAGCAATGAGTTCCGGGTACTCGCGTATCCGGCGGTTCAACTGACCGTGCTGCTTGCGGCGGGCGGATATGTGTTGTGGAGGAAGCGGGTGCTGAACCGGCCGGTGCGGCGGGCGCTGATATTCTGGAGTCTGGCGATCGTTCTGGTTCCGTGGATCGAATGGGGCGGCGCGTGGCTGGCGGGATCGGTTTCCCTCGCCGTTGCGAAGCAGGAAGCGCGGGAGGCCGGAATTATTCTGGTGGAGCCGAAGCGACTTTTCCGGGAGTTCGATTCATTCACCCGAGCCGATCTCGACGACTATCTGGCGCAGTTCGGATATTCGCCGGACGAGGAACCGTTTTACTGCGTGCCGGTCGAAAGCCGCCGGACGAGGAAACAGATTTCAAAGTTTGTGACCGGTGCTGTGGCGGAGCAGCTTCAGCGGGACTACCGGGCGAACGATATTGAAAACCTGCGGCGGGATGTCAATGCGGGCGTGTTTTGCGGTTATGTCGCGCTCGGCCGGATTCTGTACGACGGCGGCAGCCTCGAGAAGTACGGCAAAACGCTCGAGGCGCTGATCGGGCAGCTCGAACGGGCGCAGAAGTACGATTTTTCACATCGGTATGCCGTGAGTATCCGCGATGCATGGCAGGAGGTCCGGCCTCTTTTCGGAAAGCGGGACAGCTTTCTCATGGCGCCCGGCCGTAAAGGGGCCGAAGCCCGCTTTCTGAGGCGCGAAACGGCCGCATTCCGCGATATTGCCCGGATTCGGGCAATGAACGGCGATGAGCTGGCTGCACATCTGAGGCGGTCCGCCCGGTTTGAGGCATCGCGTTTATACGGCCTGGTTCTGCGGGAGCGCGAGGTGCGGAAGTGGTTCAAGTTGTACGCCGAAGCATTGAAGCTGAAGCTGGAGCTGTACCGGACCGGCGCTTTGCCCGAAACACTTGATACCGGGCTGCCGTTCCGGTATGAGCGGACGCGGAACGGCTTCCGGTTCGTCGGCAAAAAAGGAATGACGGTTTTGAGTTATCCGGTTCCGGAGCGGGCCGGTTCGGTGAAAGGGCGGTGATCATGAGCAGGGATAAAGTAATCGAATTTTCCGGTGTCGCCAAGTCCTACGGCAGCCGGAGAGTGCTGGAGGGGTTCGACCTGACCGTATTCCGCGGCAATGTTTATGCGCTTCTCGGTGAAAACGGCGAGGGCAAGACGACGGCGATCAAAATGGCCGCCGGGCAGATGGAGCCGGACGCCGGCGCGGTCCGGGTATTCGGCCTCGACCCGGTCCGTGACGGAGTGCGGGTCAGGGAACGTTTTGCCTATGTCGCCGAACTGATGAAGGTTTACGACTGGATGACGCTCGCGGAACTTCATGATTTTCTGAAGCCGTTCTACTCGAACTGGAACGAGGATGCATTCATCAGGCTCACCCGCGGCTTCGGGCTGCCGTTGGACCGGAAGCTCGGAAGCTTTTCGCGCGGCATGTATGCGAAGAGCGTTCTCGCCGCCGCGCTTTGCCGGGAACCGGAGCTGCTGATTCTCGACGATCCGTGCCTCGGGCTCGACACGGCGTCGCGCCGGAATTTCATGGAGATGCTGGTCGATTCGCTGACCGGGTTCGGCTGTACGGTGTTCCTCTCCACCCACCTGATTCCGGAGGCTGCCGGAATTGTGGACCGAGTCGGCATCCTGAAGAACGGCCGGCTCGTGGCGGAGGAAGACGCGGCGGCGCTTCTGGAACGGACCCGGCTGCTGCGAATTCCGGCCGGTATGGAACCGCAGTTGCCGGAACTCGATGTGCTGCGGCGGAAGAGCTGCGGTCCGGAGCTGCTCCTGACCATCCGGGGAGATGAAGAGGAGACCGGCGCGGAATTGAGCCGGATTCCGGGTCTCGCGTTCGAATTGGAGCCGCTGCCGCTCGAGGAAATTTTCCTCGCCTGGACGGAGAAACAGGAGCCGCGGCAGGAAGACGCAGCCGGATAAAACCCGGTGCAGCGTCGCTGTCCGGCGAAAAAGCGCGATATGCGGCCGGTACGTGCACTCAAGGCATTGCCGCCGCCAGGAGGCCGGGAAATCGTGTTCGGGGAACCGCATACGGTATAAGAGTGCCCCGGTCAATGCCATGGCTTGGGGGATGCGTGCCCCTTCCGGGGCGCGGTCTTACTGCGCGTTCGCGCAGCAGACCGTGCGTGCTCCCCGTCCGAATCTTCGATTCGGTTTGTGAGCTGGTCGTTCCGCCCGCAGGTAGCCTCCGGCGGCCGGGGCGCTTCGCCCTCGGACCCCAGACCGGCAGGGTGCCGGTGCCGACGGCGGCTCCGCCGCCTTGACTTTTACTTCATCATCTCTCGGAGGCTCCGCTGTCTGTTGCGTGTGTGCTGGCACGCAGCTGCCGAAACACTTCGTAGTAACGTTTGCCGAACTCCTTCTGGCTCTCGGCATCGAAGTGAATATTGTCGGGATTCTGGGTCAGGCCATCCGATTCGGCAAAGCCGACATTCGGCAGTTCTTGCGTCATGGCCCGGTGGGCGGCATCCACACGCTTTTTTCCTTCGCTCCACGGCTTCGAGCCGGGGAATTTACTGAGCTGCCCGATTATGATCGGCACCTCCGGCGCATCAAGCTCGGTCCGCAGCGACTTGAAGAACGTCAGCAGCCGGTCGTGATAGAGTTTGCTCGGGGCATCGCCGCAGTCGGCTTCTCCCTGATGAAAGAGAATGACTTTGAGCGTTCCGTCCTGCATCGCCTTCCGGGCGCGGGCGATAGCGTCGTCATACGGATGACTGTTCGTCTGCTCCCACTTTTTCCCGGGCTCCCAGCAGGAAATCGGGGAGCCGCCGCAGGCTGCCGGGACAAGCCCGACAGTGATGGAGGGGTCGCTGTCGGCGAGCAGGTTTGCAAACGTCCGGGCCGGGCCGACGCCGGCCATGGATTTGTCGTAGTGAACCGGGTCGACCGCCGGCACCCACTCGCCTGCTTTGTTCTGCATGAGGACGCGCGGATGCGGCACCTTGTCCTCCGGCGTGACGACGCCGCGGCCGGCCATGTTGGACTGTCCGGTCAGGAGGACGAGATGGAATTTCTCCTTCGGCGGCAGCTTGACCGGTTCTGCGGCGAAAAGCATGGCTCCGAGCGTGAGGAGGAGAATGGCAGGAATGATTTTTTTCATGGGGTCGACAATCCTTCTGGCTGTTTCGGAAATGCGGTTTCGTTGGAGTAAAGATAGCATGAACATTCCGAAAATCAAGGCGGTTCCGGCCGCCCGGCCCGGAATTCGCAGGAACCGCGGACGCGGCAGATACAATATTCCGGGCGGCGAAACAGGAGTTGCCCTGCGGCATATTTGAGGAAGGAAGTTCGGTTTGTTTTCATATAAATTTATGAAAAGTTGAAGGGAAAAACTTGTTATTTTCGCGGGAGGGTGTATTAATATGTAAGTGAATCGTGTTTCTGTACCCGGCTGCCGACCGGTTTCCTGTTGCGGTTCATGTGCGGTTATGTGTCGAACAATCAGTAGGTTGCAATTTAAATAGCGAGGTGGAGCGTGGAACGTAGAACGGATGTCCGCACGGAAATCGACAATGCCAGGCTGGTGACGAAACTGTCGGTCATCGGCGGGATCGTCACCATTGTGGTGCTGCTGATTCCGACCCTGGTTTTGGGAGTGATCAACGGGGAGTTCGTCGGTTCCGACCTCTTTTCGCTCGGTGTGATTCCGTACTCGCTGGCGGTTGTGTTCGCTTTCGCTTCGATGATCTACGGTATGCTCGGCACCTCGGCCGCCGTCGAGACCGAAGAAAAGCAGCTGCTGGAGAAGCGCAGCGACACCCACGCGCTGAATGTCGAGGAGGATGTCCGTTTCACGGCCGGGCGTTCGTTCGATAACTATCGGAAATACGCGCCGTATGTGCTCTCGATTCTCGGTGCGCTGATCGTTGCCGGCGTGTTGTCGGCGTTTCTGCGTCACTGGGGCGCCCGGCTGGAGGCTCCGGCCGGCGTGAATCCGGTCAACGGCGCGATCGTCTCGGCGGTGATGGCGGCGCTGAGCCTCTTTTTCGGCGCATTTTTCGTCGGCCAGTCGCGGCAGCCGGCCTTCCGCTGGCTCCGGGCGTTCGGCGCCTGGCTGCTGGCCGGCTTCGGACTCATGTTCGTTTCGGCGTTCGTGGCGGCCTTCTCTTCCGGCGGCAGCATGCTCGATGCGGTGGTTGCGAAAGTGGCCGTCTGGGTGTTCGGGCTGCTCGGGGTCGAATTCGTCATCAGCTTCATCATTGAATTTTACCGGCCGCGGACGGTGAGGGAACTCCGGCCGATCTTCGAGAGCCGGCTGCTTTCGCTCTTCACGGAGCCGGGCGGCGTCATGCGGAACGTTGCGCTGGCGCTCGACTACCAGTTCGGTTTCAAGGTGTCCGGCACCTGGCTTTACAGCTTCATGGAGCGTTCCTTCTTCCCGGTCGTGCTGTTCTGGGCGGCGATTCTGTGGGGATTCACGATGATCCATGAGGTCGGCCCGAGCCAGGTCGGCATCAAGGAGCGGCTCGGCAAGGTGGTCAGCACCGAGCTTCTGGAGCCCGGCATCTACTGGACGCTGCCGTATCCGTTCGGCCAGGTCAAGCGTTTCAGCTGCACGGAAGTCAAGCAGGTGATCATCGGCGAATCGGAAGACGACCATGCGGACGAGGAAGAGGAGGTTCCCGACGACGGTCATGGCCATGCGAAGCCGGAGTCGAAGAAAAAAGGTCATGAACCGATGCCGGTGGTGCTCTGGACCGCCGCGCACGGCAGCGATGCGAACAATTTCATTGTTGCGGTCAATCCCGACGGGCCGCGGAAGCAGGCGGACGGAGAAAAGACGGCCGAAAGCGATACCGCTTCGATCGCCTTCATCCGCATGATGATTCCGATCGAGTACCGCATCCGTCCCGACGGCGTCATGGACTACGCATACCGCAACGCCGACCCGGTGGCGACGCTGATCCGGATCGGCCAGCAGGCGGCGACGGAGTATCTGGCGAGCGTGTCGATTATGGACATCATGTCCACCGGGCGCGCCGAAGCCCAGCAGAAGCTGCTGGCCCGGGTGCAGAAGCTCGCCGACGAGCATCATCTCGGGATTGAAATCACGAAGGTCATGATTCTCGACTCCCATCCGCCGGTCGAAAAGGTCGCCCCCGCCTTCCAGGACGTGATCGGCGCGATGGAGGAGAAGGAGTCGACGATCCTGAAGGCCGAGAGCTATGCGGCGCGTACGGTTCCCGAAACCGAGGCCGCGGCGCTGCGGATCATCTCCGATGCGAAATCCTACAGTTTCCGGACGACCACGGTCGCCAAGGCCGAGTCCGGCCGGTTCAGCACCCAGTTGAAAACCTACAATCTCATGCCCCGGATGTTCCGGCTCAAGGCGTACCTCGATTTCCTCGAGAACGACTGCAAGGATATCCGCAAATTCATCGTTGCCGCCGGTCTGGACAACGAGGTGTACGAGCTGAATTTTGAGACCAAGGAGCGGCTCGATCTGATCGACGTCGATGCGGGTGCGCTGAGCGGCAATTAACGGAATCGATTCATTTCACATAATCTATTGAGGGAGGTTTTCGAGGTATGGCGACGGGTAACTTTTTCAAACATTGGCCGACGATGCTGTTGGGCGTCGTAGTTGCGGTGATTCTTCTGATCGCGGTGTTCTCCTACCAGTTGAACCAGACGGAGAGCGCCGTGGTCACGACCTTCGGCAGTCCTGCCGCGGTGACGGACCCGGGGCTTCACTTCCGCTGGCCGTTCCCGTTCCAGAAGATTTATAAGTTCGATCACCGCATCCGCTGCTTCGAGGGCGGCTCCGGCAAGATCGAAGAGACGATGACGGCGGACGGGCAGAATATCCTGGTCGGCATCTTCATCAATTACCGGATCAGCGCGGTGGAGAAGTTCTTCCGCACGCTGGAGGATATGACCAAGGCCGAGGAGCGGCTGAACAGCCTCATGCGTTCGGCGAAGAACGCGACGTTCGGCCAGTATAAATTCAGCCAGGTCATCAACACGAAACCCGAACTCATGAAGCTCAACGAGATTCAGGACCGGATCAAGGCGGCGCTGGAGAAGGATACCGCCGAGTACGGCATCGAGATCGTCAGCGTCGGCATCAACACGATCAACGTTCCGGAGCGGATCACCGACAAGGTGTTCGACCGGATGATCGAGGACCGCAAGCTCGTGGCCGACCGCTATCTCGCCGAAGGCACCGTCCGCGCGTCGGAGATCCGCAACGACGCCGACCAGAAGAAGGCGGTCATGCTGGCGAAGGCCGAAGCCGAAGCGCGTGAAATCCGGGCGCAGGGCGACGCCGAAGCCGCGACCTTCTATGCGGTTTTCCAGGAGAATCCGGAACTTGCCGAATTCCTCCGCAAACTCGACTCCCTGCGTCTCATCATGCGGAATCAGACGACGCTGGTCCTCGATACGAATGTCGCGCCGTTCGACCTCCTGAAGCCGGGTTCGGAAGTGCTCGGCCCGGTCAAAAGCGCGGCGAAGGATGGAGAGTAAGTCAAGATGGAAGAAACCAAGAGTGTAATCAAAGGCGAGTTCGACCGCTCCGGACAGTACGATTCCGGGTTGAAGTCGCTGGTCCGGAGCCTGCAATGGGCGTTCGGCTTCCTTCTGGTGATCATCATCGGCCTCATGGTCTATTTCCTGACGGCGGGCGGCTACTTTTCGGTGGAACCGCAGCATGCGGTCATCGTTATGAAATTCGGTGAGATCGAGCAGGTTCACACGACCGGCGGCCACTGGTATCTGCCGTATCCGGTCAACCGCTGGGTCGAGGTCCGCACCAACCAGCAGTCGCTTCAGATCGACTTCCTGCCGGCGGAACGCCCGGACGGTGCGCCGCCGCAGGCGCTGGCCCCCGGCCGCGATTCGTATTTGCTGACCGGGGATGCGAACATCATTCACGCCTCCTGGCGCGTCAACTACCACGTCTCGAATCCGGAGACCTATTACACCACCCTTGCGACGCCCGAAGATCCGTCCGGGGCGGATGTGACCGAAAAGGACGTCAACGGCTTTGTCGGAACCCGCGGGCCGCAGACCATGATCCGCAATCTGTTCCGAGAAGCCGTGATCCGGGTCACCTCCAGCCTCAAGGTCGATGATATGCTCTACAGCAAACGGACCGATTACTCCGATGCGGTCCAGGCCGAGTTCGCCCGGCTGCTGGCCCGCGCGGAATGCGGAATCGAAGTCGACAACATCACGCTTGAGCAGGTGTTTCCGCCGCTCAAGACCAAGATGGCGTTCGACGAGGTTGCGGCGGCCGCGAATACGGTCGACTCGATGCGCAGCAAGGCCGAGCAGTACGCGGTTCAGGTGGGGAACGAGGCGATTGCCGGCCGGACCGAGCTGGTCTCCAGCGCGAGAACTTACAAGGAGCTGGTGGTCTCCGAGGTCAAGTCGGAGAGCATCTACTTCAGGAACATCAACGAGGAATACAGGAAGAATCCCGCCACCGTTCTGATGACGCTTTACACCAACACGCTTGCCGACGTTCTGCAGCAGCAGCAGGGCAAGTACATCCTCGGAACCTCCGGTACCGGGAATAAACAGGTCCGCATCAAACTCAATCCCGAACCGAAGCGGCAGAAATCCGCCGGCGCAGCGGAGGAGAAGTAAATCATGGCTGAAATTGTGAAAAAAGAACATCAACACACGGAAAACTGCTCCTGCGGCCATGATCATGAGCACGAGCATGAACATAAGGGCGGCTACTGCCCGTGCGGCCACGATGCGGTCGACGGCGGCGTCGGCCACGACCGGGCGATGGGGCGCATCTTCTTCGCGATTCTCGGCGGTCTGCTGACCGTGAACTCGTTTCTGCTCGAATGGGCGCTGCCCGGGCAGGAATTCGCTTCGCGGATGAGCGCGCTTTTCGGCGCGTTCATCCTGGCGATGCCGATCATCATGACCGCGATCAAGGATCTGATCAACGGCAAGGTCTATATGAACGAGCTGGTCGCGCTGGCGATTCTGGCGGCCCTGGCGAGCGCCGACTTCCAGACCGCGGGCATCATCGCGTTCTTCCTGCTGCTGACCATCATCATCGAAACGCGGACCGCCAGCGGCGCCCAGCGTTCGATCGAAGAGCTGATCAAGCTGACGCCGAATACGGCGCGCCGCCTCGAGGGGGACGGCAACGCCGAAGTCGAAGTACAGGTGACCGAACTGAAGATCGGCGACCGGATTCGGGTCCGCCCGGGCGAAAACTTCCCGGTGGACGCGCGGATCATCGCCGGCGAGAGCACGGTCAACCAGGCGTCGATCACGGGCGAATCGCTCCCGGTCGATAAGAGCGTCGGCGACGATGTGTTCGCCGGCACCCAGAATCTGACCGGCCTGGTCGACCTCGAGGTGACGAAGGTCGGCGAAGACACCACGCTCGGCAAGGTCAAGGACATGATTCTGCAGGCGGAGCAGAGCCGTACGCCGGTGGTCCGCATCATCGACCGTTATGCCGGTTACTACACGCCGACGGTGCTGATGCTGGCGCTGATCACCTGGTATTTCTCGAACGGCGACATGAACCGCGTCATCACATTGATGGTCATTTCGTGTCCGTGCGCGGTGGTTCTGGCGACGCCGACCGCCGTGGTTGCGGCGGTCGCGGCGGCGGCCCGCCTCGGCATTTTCATCAAGAATGTCGGGCATCTTGAGCTGGCCGGCAAGATCACGGCGTTTGTGTTCGACAAAACCGGCACGCTGACCGACGGGCTCCTGTCGGTCGTGAAACTCAATCCGTTCGGCGAGGTTTCGCCGGCGGAGCTGCTGAAGGTCGCCGCATCCGCCGAGCAGTACAGCAACCACCCGACCGCGATCGCGCTGCAGAAGCTGGCGGCCGAAGCGACGCTCGATCTCGATCCGGCGACGGATTTCCAGGAAACGCCGGGCAAGGGCGTCAGCGCGAAGATTGACGGCGTCGTCTGCATGATCGGCCGCGCCAAATGGCTTGAGGAGCACGGCGTCAGGCTGCCCGAAAAGCATGATGCCGATACCGAGGGCATGAGCGTCATGTATGTGGTCCGCGACGGCAGAATGCTCGGCTGGATCGGTTTGAAGGACAAGCTCCGGCGCGAGGCTCCGGCGATGATCGCCGATTTGCGGCGCCTCGGCGTCCGCTTCATCGCAATGGTGACCGGCGACCGTGAATCGGTGGCCGAATCGGTGGCCGCGCAGCTGCAGATCGATGAATACAAGAGCGAGTGTCTGCCGGAAGGCAAGGTCGAATTCGTGGAGCGGGTCAAGGAGAGCGCCCGGGTGGCGGTGGTCGGCGACGGCGTGAACGACGCTCCGGCTCTGGCTGCGGGCGACCTCGGCATCGCGATGGGGGCGATCGGCAGCGACGTGGCGATCAACAGTGCTTCGATCGCGCTGATGACCAATGATCTGCGCCGGATTCCGATGCTGGTGTTCCTGTCGCGCAAATCGCGTATGATCATCAACCAGAACCTGGTTTTCGGCATGCTGTTCGTCTTCGGCGGCATGTTGCTGTCGGTGTTCGGCTGGATGACGCCGATCTGGGCTGCCGTGCTCCATGCCGGCAGTACGCTGATCATCATTTTCAACAGTGCGCGCCTGGTGCGTACCGGAGAAGAGCTGACGCTCGAAGAGCAGTCGCAGAGCCGGAGCGAGGCCGAGGCGGAAGAATAACGGATCCATATCATACCAATATTTGAGGAATCGATCATACGATGGCTGAACAGCGCGAATCAATCGTGAGGGCCGTAGGGCTTACCAAAGTGTTCCGGGATTTCTGGGGCCGCCCGAAGGCGAAGGCGGTGAATGACATCTCGTTCACCATCGAACCCGGAGAGGTGATCGGGCTTCTGGGGCCGAACGGCTCCGGCAAGTCGACCACGGTCAAGATGCTGCTGGGCCTGCTCTATCCGACCGGCGGCATTCTGAACGTGCTCGGCCGCTCTCCCCGCGCGGTGGAGACCAAGCGGGAGATCGGCTATCTGCCGGAGGAGTCGTATTTGTACAAATACCTGACCGCCGAGGAGACGCTCGACTTTTTCGGGTCGCTCTTCAACCTGTCGCGCGCCGATCGCAAAAAGCGGATCGATCAGCTGCTCGACATGGTCGGGATGGCGCATGCCCGCCGCCGCCGCGTCGGCGAGTACTCGAAGGGCATGGCGCGCCGGATCGGCCTGGCGCAGGCGATGATCAACGACCCCGAATTCCTGATTCTCGACGAACCGACCTCCGGGCTTGACCCGCTCGGCTGCAAGGAGGTCAAGGACCTGATTCTGACGCTGAAGGCGCGCGGCAAGACCGTGTTGATCACGAGTCATCTCCTGAGCGATATCGAAGATGTCTGCGACCGGGTCATCATTCTCTACGGGGGCAAGGTGCGTGCGATGGGCGGCCTCGGAGAACTGCTGACGGTTTCCGACGAAAACCGTATCGTGACTCCGGCCCTGCCGCAGGCCGCGATGAATGAGGTCCTGAAGATTCTGCGTGAAAACCTGCATGGCGAAGAGTTCACGGTCGACCATCCGCGCCGTACGCTGGAGGAGTTCTTCCTCGACGTGATCACGAAGGCGAAGTCCGACAATATCGAGACTGCCGGTGTTTCCGGCGGCGGCAAGATTGCCGAGTATCTGTCGAAGGGCGATGAGAAGTCCGCCGTGCTCGAGTCGCTGGTGCAGGAGATCAAACCGCCGCCGCCGCGCGAGCCGGCTGAGCCGCTTCCGGAACAGAAGGAGGAGACGGTGGACCGGAAGCTCGAACAGCTGACGGAGGAGCCGAAATCGGCTGCGCCGGAACCGGAAACTCCGCAGGCAAAGCCGGATGAAAAGCTCAAAGAGGCTGATGCCAAGCTCAACGATATTCTGGGAAACCGTAAATGAAGTCATATTGGGCAATCGTAAAACTGACCTTCCGGAATGCCCTGAGGTCGCATATTTTTCAGTTGCTTCTGCTGTTGCTGCTGCTGGCGGTGATCGTCATTCCGACGACCGTCTCCGGTGACGGGACGGCCGGCGGCTTCATCCGGGTTTCGCTGCTTTACAGCCTGTCGACGGTCAGCTTCATTCTGGCGCTGTCGTCGGTCTGGCTCGGATGCCATGCGATGACACAGGACATCGATAATTATCAGCTGCACATGGTGGTGACGAAACCGGTGTCGCGGATCAAAATCTGGCTTGCGAAATGGACGGGGGTTTATCTCGTCCACCTGATTTTGCTGCTGGCGGCCACGATGGCGATTTACTTCATCATCCTGTACAAGTACAACCAGCAGGATTTCCCGCAGAGCGAGCGGGAGAAGATCCGGAACGAGGTCATGGTGGGCCGCCGGGTGTTCTGGCCGGAAAAGACCGATTACGAAGCGGCCAGCCGCGAGCTGGTGAAGGAGAGAATCAACCGGCTGCGGGCGCGCGGGCAGGAGGTCGATTCGTCTCCGTCGACGCAGGAGGCGATGCTGAAGGAGGCGCGGCGCGATGTGGTGACGAGCGACTCCGAACTGGAGTTCGACCGTCCGAAGGAGTATCAGTTCAAGGGACTGCCGGCCGATCTCGACAAGCCGCTTTTCCTGCGCTATCGTCCGTATGTCGGCAAGGTGGCCTCCGAGGGACAGCGCATGACGCGCTCGATGTGGATTGCCGGCATTCCGAGAGTGGCGGAGAAGAAACCCGCCGCCAACGTTTTCGAGCAGGAGCAGAAGGAGCGGTACGAATATTATCCGCAGCCGCTGTCGGAGTTCCCCGAGCAGGTCATGTCCGGCGAGTTTCACGAGAAGGTGCTGCCGGCGAGCTGGAAAGTGATCGCTCCGGATCAGACGGTCCGGTTCATCTACGTCAATGCGGACGATATGCAGGAAAAGCAGTATTTCCAGCCGATCGACGGCCCGAAGCTGCTGGTGGAGGTCTCCGGGTTCTTCGAGAATTATATGCGTTCGGTGGCAATCGTCGCGCTTGAACTGCTGATTCTCTGCGGGCTCGGCTGCGCCTTCGGCGGCATCCTGACGCTGCCGACCGCGATTTTCGTGGCGGTCAGTTATCTGATGTTCGGCAGCTTCGCCGTTTATATGACGAATCTGAGTTATGTCGCCGGGACGGCGGACCATATCGGGCAGTTTATCGCCAAGGTTCTGCTGCTGGTGGTGATTCCGGTTCAGGCGTTCGAGGTCTCCGGGCTGGTCGCCAACGGCGAGATCGTCGAACTGGCTTATTTCTGGATGTTGTTCAAAAGCTATTTCATTTATCGGGCGCTTCCGTTGTTCCTGCTCGGCATGATTCTTTACCGGCGGCGCGAACTTGGATTGGTGATACGCAAATGAGTAAATTCCGAACCCTTGTCATGTATTTCGCGCTGATCTGCGTGACGCTCGTACTGCTTTTCGGCGTGAACCGGATGGAGCGGCGGCTCGACGGCGCCGTCGCGGAGCATAATCTGCGCTTCACCGGCCAGATCAAGAATGCTCCGCCGCTGGTGACGTTCACCACGGTTGCGCTGGGCAGTTTCCGGGGACTCGTGGCGGACTTGCTCTGGCTGCGGGCCGGATCGCTGCAGGAGAAGGGCAGCTATTTCGAAATGGTCCAGCTGGCGCGCTGGATTACCGACCTGCAGCCCACGTTCTCCGGCGCGACCGCTTATCTGGCATGGAATATGGCCTACAACATTTCGGTCACCTGTTCGAGTTTCGAGGACCGCTGGCGCTGGGTGAACGAAGGGATCAAGCTGATCCGCGACCAGGCGATCGAGTACAACCCCGAGGACCCGGTGCTGTACAAGGAGCTCGCCTGGATCTTCCAGCACAAGCTCGGCAACATCATGGATGATGCGAACCTCTTTTACAAGAACCGGCTCGCCATCCTGATCACGAATGTGGCCGGGATAAAGCCGGACTGGGAGGCGATGGCGGCGGCGCCGGAGAGCGAGCGCGCCTTTATGAAGGAGTATCCGGAAGACAGCCGGGTCTGGAAGGCGGCCCGGGCGGCCGGCTTCGAGGACTATGCCGCCTTGTACACGGCGTTCAAGCAGCCGGAGCCGTCGGCGCTGCCGCAGGCGTTCCTGAACCGCATCGCCGACGACGAGGAGCTGACGAAAAAGCTGAACGCCTATTTTCACGCCGAATACCTGCGGGAGCGGCTCAAACTCGACCCGAAGGTGATCGTCGAGATCAACAACGAGTACGGCGAGATGGACTGGCGTGTCCCGGAGTCGCAGGCGATCTACTGGGCGACGATGGGCATCAAGCGCACGCCGGGCCATAAGGACCTGAGTTGCGACCGCATCATCACGCAGTCGCTTTACGAGGCGTTCCGTTCCGGCCGCATCCTCATGATCGACGAACAGGCTTTCGAGTCGATCACGCTGGTGCCGAACCTGAAGCTGGTCGACGCGGTTTTCGACCGGTTCGTGAAGGTTCAGGAGATCTATGAGAAGGACAATCCGATGTCGACCTTCCGCAGCGCCCGGATCAACTTCATCAAGGATGCGATCACGACGCTGTACAACTACGGCAGCTTCTCGAAAGCGGCCGAATACTACAAGAAGCTGCAGGCCGAAGAGCCCGGCACGCACAAAATGCCGCTGGAAGGGTTCGTCATGGAACAGTGGGCAGAGGAGGTGCGCGACGCATCGGTCAAGAAGGCGAGCGAAATCGTTTCCGGCCTGATTTTCCGCAGCGTCTATTATCTGATCTACAACGATCACGATGCCGCAGTCGCGAACGAGCGCATGGCGCGCTATATCTATAACAAATACCAGCGTGAGATGGGGGATCAGCCGCGGACGTCTCTTCCGCCGTATGCCGAGATGAAAAAGGCGATGGTCGAGAACCTGAGCAAAACGCTGAATCCGGCGCTGGTCGAAATTCTGAAGCAGAAAATCAAAGAAGATCAGGCCGAACCGGCGGCGGGCCCGCTGAAGTCGGATCAATAGAAGGGGGCGCGGGGAGCGAGAGGGCATCCCGCTGCCTTGCGACCGCTTCCCGGTCCAAATCAGCCCGAGTCGGGCGGAAGTGAGAATACGTTGGAGGAATGGTTTCTATTTTTCGGGTCCATCGCGGTGGCGATGGTCCTGTCGCATGTCTGTTCACTGATGGAGGCGGCGCTTCTGAGCATCACGCCGAGCCAGCTGGCCGAGCTGCGCCAGAAGAATCCGCGGATCGGGCAGGTCTGCCAGTCGCTGAAACACGATATCGATAAGCCGATTGCGGTGATTCTGATCGTCAACACGGCGGCGCATACGATCGGCGCCGCCGTCGCGGGCGGAGCCGTCAGTGCGACAATCGGCTCGAAATATATGGGGCTCTTCTCGCTTGCGTTCACGCTGCTGATGGTGCAGTATACGGAAATTCTGCCGAAAACGCTCGGGGTGCGGTTCAATCAGAAAGTTCTGAAATATGCCGCCCGCCCGTTGCAGGTGGCGATCTGGATCATGCTGCCGCTGATCCGGCTGACGCATTTCATCAACCGGCCGTTCGAGCGGCGCCGGCCGGAGAGGCCGAGCACGGCCGACGAGATTTCGGCGCTGGCGGCGCTGGCGCGCAGCTCGCAGGTCATCTCGACCCGGCAGGAACGAATCATCCGGGCGGTGCCGCGCCTTTCGTCACAGACGGCGTCGAGGGTCATGCTGCCGGTCGACAACATCTCGTTCCTGAGCTCGGACCAGACGGTGTCCGATGCGATCAGCGCGACCGGGACCGACTTTCACACCCGGTATCCGGTCTGCGAGGAGTGGAACAGAAACAAGGTGCTCGGATATGTGAATTTCAAGGAGCTTGTGGCGACGCAGCGGGCGCATCCGGGTTCGCAGAACCTGACAGATATTCTGCGTCCGATCGCATTTGCCGAGCCGGACGATACGGCGTCTGAGCTGCTTGAGCGTTTTGCGAGCCAGCACTGCCACATGACCATTGTGCGCGATCCGGCGGACGGCCGGACGCTCGGGCTGGTGACGCTGGAGGATATCGTCGAGGAGTTGCTCGGCGATCTGGACGACGAATTCGATCCGCTGCCGAGGACGTTTTATTCGCCGAGCGAGTTTTTCTGGGTGGTCGGCGGCGGTGTGCCGATGACGCTGCTGACCCGCGACACGCACCTCGACCTGCCGCGTCGCGCGGAGCCGGTCGCCGTCTGGTTCGCGCGGATGCTGAAGCGTCCGCCGAAAGTCGGTGATGTGATCCGGCACGGGAACGCCGAATTCTACGTGCGTAAAATCCGGCGCGGACAGGTGTGGGAGTTTAATTTGAAACGGATCAAGTTTGAAGGATAATCCTATGCATCGTCTCTCTCTTCCGGCCGTTCTGGCGGCGCTGCTGCTGGCGGCGGGGTGTGTCGATTTCGATTATGTCGGCCGCGAGTTTCCGCCGACTCCGGAGTCGGAACCGGTGGTGTATTTCATCAACCGGGAACAGATTCCGCCCGGTGAGTACCGGATCATGGGCCGGGCCGTCATCACGGCTCCGGACGGCACTGACGGGTACGACATTCAGGATCTGCTGATGAAGAAGGCGCGTGCCTACGGTGCGGATGCGGTCTGTCTGGTCCGGACCCGCAAGGTCGACGTCGGGCTTTTCAGCCGGAATGACAACACGCCGGCCGGTCCGCAGCAGCCGCTCGACCCGGCGAATGTCGATTTCAAGGGGGCGCCTTCGACGGCGGAAGCCGAGCGGGAGGAGTATGGCGAGCCCGTGGTGCTGGCGGGTGAAAAAAGAGCTCGCCAGGAGGTTGTGGTTGAAGCGCTCTATTTGAAGAACAAAGCGGAACTGGAGAAGCTGGCTGCCGAGCAGGACCGCGAGCTCAACGAGATTCTCGGCGAGAAAGCGGAGCCCGCCCGTCCGGGAAAACAGAGCGTGACGGTGCCGGAGACCGGGGATGAAGAGGCGGTAACCGGGAGGGAGCCGGAGGAGAAGGATTCTCCGGCGGCGCATGAGGCGGAACCTGCCCCGGCGGCAGCTCAGGAGTGAGCTTCGAGCGTCAGGGCGACCTCTTCCGGTGTCAGTTCCCGGAAAGCTCCCTGCGGCAGGTCGCCGAGGGCGAGCCCGCCGATCCGGATGCGGCGCAGTTCGAGCGTCGGAGAGCCGACTGCGGCGGTGAGGCGGCGGATTTCCCGTTTTTTCCCTTCGTTCAGAACGATCCGGTAGAGACAGTTTCCGGCCGGCGCGATTGAGATGACCCGCAGGTGTTCGCCGCCATCGGTGATTCCGGTGCGGATGCGGGTGAGTTCCGGTTCCGTGAATTCCCGGGTGACCCGCACAAGATAGGTTTTCCGGATTTCGTACCGTGGATGGGTGAGTCTGGCGACGTAATCCCCGTCGTTGGAGAAGAGGATCATTCCTTCGCTCTCCTTGTCGAGCCGCCCGGCCGAGAAGAGCCGGACCGGCGGATCGAGCCGGATAAGGTCGACGGCTTTTCGCGGCGCGTGCGGGTCTGCATTCGTGCAGACATAGCCGCGCGGCTTGTTGAGCATGATGTAGTGAAAGCGGCCGGCCGGTTCGACCGGGCGGCCGTCGAGCGTGACGGTGTCGGCGGGCAGGATGCGGAATCCGGGCTCGCGGATGGTCCGGCCGTTCACGGCGATGCGTCCGGCTTTGACGAGATCGCCGGCGGCGCGGCGCGAGGCAACTCCCGCCGCACTGAGAAATTTAACAAGTCGTTCTTCGGAACCGGTCATGGTCAATCCAATTTCAATTTGATGTTCACATAGTTTACACCGGGAAACGGAATTTTGCAATGAGTACGGAAGGAAAACTTTATCTGGTCAGCACGCCGATCGGCAATCTGGAGGACATTACGCTGCGGGCGCTTTCGGTCCTGAAGAGCGTCGATCTGATCGCAGCCGAGGATACCCGCCACACCCGGCAGCTGCTGAGCCATTTCGACATTCACACCAGGCTCGTCAGCTTCCACGCCTTCAACGAACACCGCAAGGCTGAGGGGTTGATCGGGCAGATTCTCGGGGGGCTCAAGGTCGCGTCGGTTTCGGATGCCGGAACACCGTCGGTGGCGGACCCCGGCTTCTATCTCGTGCGCGAGGCGGTTCGCAACGGCATTGTTCCGGAGGTGATTCCCGGGGTGTCGGCCGTGACGTTCGCTGTGACGGCGTCGGCGCTGCCGGTGGACAAATTCGCGTTTCTCGGTTTCCCTCCGGTCAAATCCGGTCGGCGTCGCAAGTTTTTCGAAGCGATCCGGGAGGAGAATAAGACGGTGTTCTTTTTCGAATCTCCACACCGCATAGCAAAGACGCTGCCGGAACTGGCGGAGATCGTCGGACCGGAGGCGCAAATTGCGATCGTCCGTGAGGCGACCAAACTGCACGAAGAGGTGTTGCGCGGCACGGCCGCCGAACTGGCGGAACTGGCGGAGAAGCGCGATTGGCGCGGTGAGTTCGCGATCGGCGTCTACCCGGTTGGCGCATCGGCGGATGACGGCGACGCGGAAGAGTGACGAATGCGCAGCAGGCGCCGGAAATACGGCGCCATTGCCGGTTTCGGCAGGGGAGCGAAGCGACCGGGTTCAGGGCCCTTCGGCCCTGGCGCGGATTCTTAAGGACGCGTAGTCCTTAAGTGGAGTTTGAGGCAACGCCTCAAGCAGACCCGTGCGAAGCCCCAGCTTAGAAGACCGCAACGAAGTTGCGGTGCTTTGCCCGGTGTGAGCGACGCGGCGAATGCCGCGGAGCGGTCAAAGGGTCTGCCGCGTTGCAATTCCGGTCAACCATGATTGACCGGAGCCGCGAACATTGTTTGAATGCGCGTCCCTGATGTCACAACACGCCTGTGGGGAGCGAAGCGACCGGGTTCAGGGCCTTTCGGCCCTGGCGAGGTTCCAAGGGG
>OKSC01001123.1_pt1 | contig 27535 bp, 29 predicted proteins | sample 1601161 | NCBI WGS metagenome assembly OKSC01 (sample SAMEA3541552, study PRJEB24748) | human gut metagenome | biome: human gut; feature: human-associated habitat; material: faeces | place: China | collected 2012
TCCTTGCAGCACAAACATATACCACAGTTCGACGGAAATAGCTACTGAAACTTTTAAGAAAAATAGCGGCTGGAACATTGCGTTTCAGCCGCTATTGGGAATGTGGGGTACTCGTGGTGCGGGCTCCCAGCTGAGCTATACCCCCATGTAAGGGGTGCGCTGAGTAATTTCTTATTCAATTAGTGTGGGGGTTGTTTACCGCTTCAACCGGGCTCGCAGGTTAGCTACACCCCTGCATTATTTTCCATGCTCTTAAACCGCTTTGCCAACTGGCACCAGCACAATGGATCCGCATCTATTTATTGGTATTTTCGTTTTAATCAGTCGTTTTCATTGAGAGCTCTTTTACAAGTTTAGTATCCTGATATCCATCTTTGTATTTTCAAGATAATGGCGATAAACGGTCTCTGCGGGCAACAATCGTACCTGAATATCCTGCAATCCCAGATTACTTAACATGGAGAGAGACACAGTTCCTTTCTCAACTACTTCTACAGAATCGGTTGGCATGAGAAAGCAATTTCGTACCGCATTAATCTGGTGTGCTTCCGCAAACCGCTGATATGCCAACTGGTACAGATACTGTTTGGCGATGGACTCAATGCCAGGCTGACCACGCAACTTTTTGTTATGCTCCAATTGAATATTGTAGTATTTGGCATCAAAGATAATAAACTGATAGTCACCATCGACATCAATAATAGAAATAAGATCAGGGATAAGCGTCTCCTCGGCTTGTTTTGCAAATGGTTCGCCACTGGGCGCAGTTCCAGCCCATTGCGGTTTATCAATCAAATCAATGAGTTTTTTATGCCGCATATCACGATACTGCTCAGCCAACGGTACGGGCAGGCGCAGAGCGCCGATTGGTTTCTGCAACTGGTTGTCCATCACTTCTGCACAGACTTTCTCCCACACCAGGTTGAAGCTATTCGTACCGAACATACTGAAACAGTCCAAATCGTTCAGTGTGCTGCTATTCGCTATGTAAGCATAGAGGGTTTTCAGCAGGAGTTGTTTTCTGGTGTTAAACTGAACATTGAGTTCCTTTGCAATACGATCCAGAATATACTCCTTGTCACCGAAGTCTTCAATCTGCTCGTCAGAAATATCGACACCCATAATATCGAAGAGTTCCAGCAAATCGGCATCCCGCAATTCCGTTGTGCAATGGGTAAGAATGCACTCATGCAGTCGCTTAAAGAAATCAAAATCGTCATTCACCCGCTTCATGGTCAGCAATTCTGGGTAATAGGGCCGGTTGTTGCTTAAGAGAGTGAATGTTTCGTTGATGGTCTTATCCCAAAGGATGTCACCGGATCCGTTGGATTCGATGATGTCCTGTGTGTTGGTATAGGCACCATACTCGAAATAATCCTGGAGGAGGAACAGCATAACAGCCAACATATTAAATGCGTTGCTGTCACTCGTATCGTTGTACATACGAATAATCTGTTCTTTGGAATTGTACTTTTCCAGAACCTTCAGCACTTGTTTCAGTTCTGCTTTGGGGGTCGTGGCATCAAGCAGATATTTCGGATAGCATTTCAGCACACGCCCCTCAATTGTAATTACACCTACAAAAGTGAATACATACAGATATTCATTTTCGCCAACCTCAACATCAGCGATTTCGATGTCCTCATCCAACAAATCGGTGAGGTCCTTCTGTGTGTCATTTGCTTTTACGGTCTTCAGAACGCCATATTCTTTCAGGCGCTTCAGAATGCGGACAGTCTTTTCCTCGGAGCAATGAAACTCTTTAACCAGGTCTTCCTGGGTATAGCGTTTTTGTTCTCGTAAAAATACTGAAATCATTCTCCATCATCCTCTGGGACATTATCAATAAACTGGCTGCTGATTCCTTCGCAGAAAATGTAAACACCCTTGGTGTCAAATTCTCTGCATATCTTGGAATACTGGTTCTTTGCCTTCTCATCGCAGCCGCCGAACAGCGTAATGCGTTTCTGTTTTGCGGCATCATCGAACAGGTACATAATGACCTTGTTCTTAAAGATACGAGTGAAGATGGCAGGGTCAATCATTTCGCCCTCCGGCAGATTCTTCTTGGAAATGAAATACGGACCCATCAGCTTATCCTCGTTCACCTTGTAAGTGAGCAGCTCATTGTTGATGGCCTTGCGAAGCGCGTTCCATTCCACAATGCGGCGATAGTCACCTTGACCGAGGACGACCTTTTTGCCAACGATTCCGGCTTCACTGTCATCGATACCCAAATAGGTGAAGTCCCATCTGCGCTTAAAAGCGGTATCCATCGGGAATACACCCTGGTCAGCACTGTTCATGGTAGCCCAGATGAACATATTGTCTGGGATGCGGATTTCAGCGTAATCGTCGGGATTGCCGCCGAGTTCTCTTGCCAGATACTTTTTGATGTCCTCGGATGCTTGGATCGGATATTCACTAACCTCGTCATCACCACGGTCAAGCAACTGGAATACATCACCGAACACGGCAGCAACATTGGCACGGTTGATTTCCTCGATTACAAGCAGGAAAGGTTTAGGGGCATCGGTTCTGCTGTTCTGGAGGGCTTTCACATAGGTACGCATGAACGGACCGGGTACATAAGAATAAGTGATGGCGTCCTTGCCATCGCTGTCCTTGCAGGGCACCGGCTTGTATGTCCCGACAAAATTAGCGTAGGAGTAGTCCGGGTGGAAGGTAACGCGCTCGTACTCGCCGCCATCTGCAAGCAGCAGATCCTTTTCGTGATTCAGCGTAAAGCTCTTACCAGTGCCAGGAGCGCCGAAGAGGATACGGTTACGAGGGAATTCACTCTGATAACCTGTGCTGAATTTAATTTCCTGCATTAGTGCAAAAATCCAATCTATTAATGGCTTTCTTGCATCCTCTCTGTCGGGTCTCCATTCGGAGGAAACAAAATATTCATTTTCGGCAATCATATACTTTTCGGAATAGTAGCGGGCATTGCCGTTAGCATCCTTGCGCTGCTCATCGTCTGGTTGGTTAGGATTCACGCACAAGAGAATGCCCTTAAGCGAGTTGTGGCGGAACAGAACTGCACATTGCTCTTTGTCCTGGAGTGTTTCAAGAGATTTATCTGTGAACAATCCGTGTGTTTTCATGAAATCAAGACATGAAAGAATAAATTCCTGGTTGTCCTTATCCATCCACTCCCGACGAAGAGCATCAAAATCAATCGTTGGCTCTGTAGCGGGAGTTGTGAGATATACCTTAGGCTCCAGCTGATGGAATACAGCCACTCTGTCGGCATAATGTCTCAAAGCATCTGCGTCAATTGCTGTTACTGCATTGTTGTGGGCAGAAATATTTGAAATAAGGTTTTCTGCAAGGGCGGATTTCAAAATACGCAAAGAACCCTTTGCTTCCTTGTCACCAGAGATATCCACAGCATCGGTATGGGACAAGACTGCTTTATACACACTTTCCAGGTTAAACACCACATCAGCTTCGTTGTCGATCAGCTTGTAGTATGCTGATTCCGAAATGATGGTCAGAAAACGAATAATATTACTTTCTTTTTCATTATCAGCATTCAGATCAAAGCCAAGCCACGAAAAAAAGACTTTTATGTAATCAGCATCATCACCACAGACAGCGTCAAGCAGATCCATATTGAGTGTAAACCATACTTTTTTAGGGAAACGAGAACCGCCCGTTCTTTCGGCACTATTAGGCCTACCATCAGAAAATCTAATTTTTGCAACTTTCCATACAAGTTCAAAAGCAACCAACAATGCTTCAAGCTGCGCTTTGAGCATCAAATTGTTGTTCACCTTATCTCGGAATTGCTCTAATGTTACCCCGTCAGAAACCTCCTGCAGTCTCTGATACAGCGCTTCTTCAATATCTGTTCGCAGTACAATTGCGTTTCCCTGCGCAGTTGCATACTCTAACTCAGACGGACGCCCCATTTCACGCCACATAAGAAAGAGCAATGCTAATGTCGGCTTAACGGATGGCAGAGAGGATTTGATTCCTAATTTCAAGTCTATTTGGTCATATACAGGAGCAGATTCTGGTCTGATCATAATTCATTGTCCTCCATATCTTTTTTTATCACTGTTGCAATGGCGTTTGCAAGACGCGGCGGAACGGCGTTTCCAACCTGTTTCATTTGGGAACTCTTTGTCCCAGTGAAAATGAAACTATCTGGAAATGACTGAATACGTGCTGCCTCTCGCACGGTAATGGCACGATCCAAATAAGGGTGCGTGAAACGCCCAGAGGATGGCGTGTCGAATCTGGTCGTGATAGTAACAGAAATATCGTCTTTTATCATTCGGGACCAGGTACCACTATAAATGGATTTTGTCAAATGTTCATCCGGCAAAACTTCCTTTCCGCAGTTCGGCGGAATAAGCGCCAGTCGTTCTAATGCCAATTTTGAATGCTTGGTAGCGACGTGATTATGAAGCACACACATATTTCCACGCAGAGATTTTGCATAATCGCTGGCTGGAAGGTCAGCATATTGCTGTTCTTCTTGACCCTCGCCTGATTCAAGATAAGCCAAATCACCGATTGCATCCCAAATTGTTACTCGTTGTTCTGTTTTTATCGGTAACGCAGGTGCTTTACCGTCTCTTTTACCGATAATCACTGCACGCCTTCTGTTTTGCGGTACACCATAGTCTGCTGCGTTAAGGACACCAGTGTTCAGGCTGTACCCCATTCCATTGAAAAGGTCAATAATCTCCTTCTGAAAGTATCCATTCTCGGCTGTCAGCAAATTCGGAACGTTTTCCATTACAAAATATCTGGGTCGAACAAGATCTACGACTTTGACATAATACTTGAATAAGAAGTTACGCTCATCGTGAATTGTTTTGCGCTGTCCTTTTTGGGAGAATCCTTGGCATGGGGGACCACCAATAATTACATCGATTTTTCCTGCAAATGTACCGAAGGTATTTTCGAGATCTAACGCAGTGATATCACCGACCACCATTTTAGTTTCATGGTGATTTTGTCGGTATGCAGTTGCAATTTCGTTATCATACTCATTTGCCAGTACAACATGAAAACCGGCTTGCTCAAAGCCAAGTGACAAACCACCAACACCCGCAAAGAGGTCAATGACTGTAGGTTTCATTCAGTTCGACCTCCTTCGATGCGTTTCTTTGCCATATCAAAGTAATTCTCATCCAGTTCAATTCCAACAAAATTGCGACTGGCTCGTTTTGCTACGACTCCGGATGTACCGCTTCCCATGAAAGGATCGAGAACCCAATCGTCTACGTTGGACAAAACTTCAACAAAATGACTCATGAGCACCTCTGGCTTTTGCGTAGGGTGTTTACCATATTTGCGCTCACTGGCAGGGGTTACTGCGGTTTCAATAAAATCGTGCAGTACTGCACCATTGTTGTTAAAGGTACCGGTGCGTGTTTTGTATGTGAAATAAATCCATGTTTCCGTTGAGTTTACAAAATGCAAATTCATATTACGGGGCATAGGATTCAGTTTGTGCCAGATTCCGGTGGTCTTATAGTAAAATCCGTGCTTTTCAGCCAAACTGATGGTGGTTTCGACTTTGATGGCTGCCATAAAGACAATCATAGACCCGCCCTTTTTCATAACTCGAGCAGCCTGCGCAAAGAAACCGTCCATAGCATTTGCCCACTCATCATATTCGAGGTTATCCCAACCCGCAGCCCCAAAGAAATTATCACGCATTCTTTTGAGGTTGGTATCTCTGCTTATCATAAAGTTGCCGAGATTATACGGCGGATCAGTAAGAATCAAGTTAATAGAGTGATCTGCAATTTCGGTCATAGCCTGTATGCAATCACTGTTATAAAGTATCACTTCAGACATATCATTGTTCCTTCCCGGTGAGTTATTATTCCATCGCACTCTTACCGCTTTTTACCCATTCTTCCAGTTCGGAGCGTTTGAACTTCCACTGTTTGCCGATTTTGTGGGCGGGTACATTTTTATCCTTTATCCATTTACGCAATGTAACAGGCTTGATATTAAGAAACAACGCTGCATCTTCAATACTGATATAGTTCTCATTAATTAAATTAGACATATTTGCACACCTCATCTTCGTATGTTTGCGCAGTTTCGCTCTTATATTATACCAGATATTTGTGTCTTTTTCAAGTCGTTTGGGCATCTTTCTTGCTTTTTCCGCTATTTCGTGATATTTGCGATACCGTAGGGTGTGCTTCAAGCCACTCTAATTCTACTGCAAACACAGTCCGATAAAACGGATACATCGTGTGCGCCACAAAAAATTCAAAAATATTTTTTCTCTTGGTGGACATATCGTGTCCGGCAAAACGAGGTGAATTTGACACCCGCAGCATCTTTGCGCCCTCTCCGATGAGCCGATCTGCTCATTTGGAGAGGGATTTTTGTGTTTTTACGCCCAGAACTGGCGGACACGCCGTGTCCGGGTCAAATGGTGTCCTTTCTTCTATAATTAAATCACAGTTAGGCGGCAAGTCCGTTGGCTGAACAATTTAATTATTCAAAGCCTGATTTGCAATAAGGGCCGAGGATACAAATATTGTCTTCCCACCACTTTTCGGTGGGACTGCAATATCGGTACCCTGTTCTTGTTGCGCCCAAATTAGGCTCCAAGGGTCTGTGTATCGAATTGCACAGACCTTTTTGTGTCCTTCCGCCCTCCGCTGACCAGGCGGAAAGGACAACCTATGAAAACCAATGAAAATCAGAAGTCAACCCGTGAGTACAAAGTCTACATCCACCGTCTCAAGACCTGGGTGGAAGTAACCGAAGAGCAGTATTACGCCTACTACCGTGATATTTGGGCCACCCGCAAACGCGCCCAGGCGCACGGTCAGTGTATGTGTCCTAAATCCAAGACCTGGATGTGCGATGGCGACTGCCTTGCCTGTGAGTTCCGAGCTGCCGGAGATAACCTCTCTCTGGATTACACCGTTGAGGATGGCGAGGGCAACCAGAAAAGTTGGGCAGATGACCTGCCGGACGATACCCCCAACGCGCAGTCCATCATGGAGGATCGTGAACTGCTCTGTGCCCTGTATCAGAAGTTGCAGGAACTCGACCCCGAAGGTCGCCGTATCTGCGAACTGATTATGGAAGGAAAATCCGAAAGAGACATTGCTTCGACTCTGGGCATTTCCCGCAACACCTATACTTACCGCAGAGACAAACTGCTCCGCGTTCTCCGTGAACAGCTTGGTATGTACATCTGAAATTCCCGCCCTTCAGTCACTCGGCTGAAGGGCAAAAACTTTTTTTACAGATTTTTCGGCCAAACGCGCATCTCACCTCCAGTGGGTAGTGGAAAGAGCAAAACACACACCGCTCCTTCCAAGGAGGTGAACAGAATGTACGAAGCCCATAAGAAACACGGCACCGACCAGGAACTTATCGAAGTTCTCACGGCCATCAGCGTGGTGTCAAAGCGACTGGCTATGAAGCTGGCACTGATTCAAAGTCAATCTACGGAAGGAGGAAAACAGAATGAGCAAAATGAGCGATATGGCTGCGACCATCGAAGAACTGCTGCTGCCGCTATTAACGATGCCGCCAACTGGCTTGCAGAGATGTTCAGCGGTGCCGGAGATGCAGAACCGACTGCTCCCGCCGAATCTGCACTGACTTTGGAACAGGTCAGAGCCGTTCTCGCAGATAAGTCCCGCCAGGGTCATACCGCAGAGATCCGCTCCCTTCTCCAGAAGTATGGTGCCGCCAAGCTGTCCCAGATCGACCCTGCCCACTACAAGGCACTGCTTGCCGATGCGGAGGTGCTGACCAATGGCAAATAAACACGCTGTTCTGTCAGCATCCTCTTCCGAACGGTGGCTCAACTGTCCGCCTTCCGCTCGGCTCTGCGAGAACTACGAGGATAAAGGCAGCGACTACGCCGCCGAGGGCACCGATGCCCACACTCTCTGCGAGTTCCGTCTAAAGCAGGCTCTGGGGATGCCCACAGAGGACCCCACCGATAATCTCTCCTGGTACAACGAGGAGATGGAGGAATGTGCCGCCGGATATGCCGCCTATGTGGTAGAACTCCTGGAAACGGCAAAACAGACTTGCACTGACCCTGTGGTCATGATTGAACAGCGGGTGAACTTCTCCCGTTGGGTTCAGGACGGCTTTGGCACTGCTGACTGCATCGTTATCGCTGACGGTGTGATGAACATCTGCGATTACAAACATGGCAAGGGTGTCGAGGTCAGCGCTGTGGCAAATCCCCAAATGATGCTGTATGCCCTGGGAGCCTTGGAAATCTTCGATGACATCTACGACATCGATACCGTCCGCATGACCATCTTCCAACCCCGCAAGTCCAATGTCAGCGTGTACGAAATGGAAAAAGCCGATCTGCTTCAATGGGCAGACACAGAACTCACCCAGAAAGCGAAACTGGCCTATGAGGGTCAAGGCGACTTCCACTGCGGCGAGTGGTGCCGCTTCTGTAAGGCAAAGGCTGAATGCAGAGAACGCGCCGAAGCGAACATGGCTCTTGCTCGGTACGATTTCCAGACTCCCGCACTCCTCGATGATGAGGAAATTGCAGATATCCTCGGCAGGGTTGATGCTCTGACTGCCTGGGCTTCTGATGTGAAGGAATATGCCCTTCAGCAGGCTATCAGCGGCAAGGACTGGAGCGGATGGAAATTGGTCGAAGGCCGTTCCAACCGAAAGTACACCAACGATGCTGTTGTCGCCGCCACCGTGGAGAACGCAGGCTTCGATCCCTATGAGCGCAAAGTCCTCGGCATCACCGCAATGCAGAAGATGCTCGGCAAATCCCGTTTTGAGGAACTTCTCGCTCCCTACATTGAAAAGCCGCAAGGCAAACCCACACTCGTGCCGGAGAGCGATAAACGTCCGGCAATGAATACCGCAAAAAATGATTTTATGGAGGAATTTTAATATGTCTACTAACACAACCAGAGTCAACAACCCTATGAAGGTCATCACCGGTCCCGACACCCGTTGGTCTTATGCCAATGTCTGGGAGCCTAAGAGCATCAACGGCGGCACTCCCAAGTACAGTGTCAGCCTCATCATCCCCAAGTCCGATACCAAGACGGTCGCAAAGATCAAGGCGGCAATCGAAGCTGCCTACCAGGAGGGCCAGTCCAAGTTGAAGGGCAACAGCAAGAGCGTACCTCCTCTGGCTGCTATCAAGACCCCTCTGCGCGACGGCGATATCGAGAGACCCGATGATCCCGCCTATGCCAACGCTTACTTCATCAACGCCAATTCTGCTACTGCACCTGGCATCGTGGATGCTGACCGCAATCCTGTGCTGACCCGCTCCGAGGTCTACTCCGGCGTGTATGGCCGTGCAAGCATCAATCTGTATGCCTTCAACTCCAACGGCAACAAGGGTATCGCCTGCGGTCTGAATAACCTGCAGCTTATCCGTGCCGGTGAACCCCTGGGTGGTAAGGCAAGCGCCGAGTCCGATTTCGCAACCGATGCGGATGATGACTTCCTGGCTTAATGGAGGTGCGACCATGACTGAATTTCAGGAACTGATGCTTTACACCTGCTTCGGAGCCATGACTGGCGTGTTTATCGCTGAAATCATCGTCATCATCGCATCTGCGGTGAGTTGGGTGAAGGACAAGATCCGTAAGCGCAAGGAAGCCAAGAAAACCAAGGAATCCGCCACAAAGGTGGACTAACGCACCAACGGGGCGGCGGGGAGCATTCTCTGCCGCCCTTATTTCCGTTGAAAGGACAATGATATGAAAACTCTCTCAATCGATATCGAGACCTACAGCGATCAGCCCCTTGCGAAAACTGGTGTGTACCGCTATGTAGAGTCACCTTTATTTGAAATTTTGCTGTTTTCCTACAGCGTGGACGGAGGTCCCGTGCAACTGGTCGACCTTGCCTGCGGAGAACAGATCCCCACCGACATTGTTGCCGCTCTGGAGGACGATTCCGTAACCAAGTGGGCATTCAACGCCAACTTTGAACGCATCTGTTTGTCTCGGCATCTGGGCTATCCCACTGGCAACTACCTTGAGCCGGATTCCTGGAAATGTTCAATGGTGTGGGCTGCAACGATGGGGCTGCCGCTTTCACTGGAAGGCGTTGGTTCGGTGCTTGGTCTTGAAAAGCAAAAATTGACCGAGGGCAAAGACCTCATCAAATATTTCTGTCAGCCCTGTGCGCCTACCAAGTCCAACGGACAGCGTACCCGCAACCTTCCTGCTCATGCCCCGGATAAGTGGTTGGCTTTCAAAAAGTACAACATCCGCGATGTAGAGACCGAAATGTCCATCCAGGCTCGGCTTGCAAAGTATCCCGTGCCGGACAGCGTGTGGGACGAATACCACATCGACCAGGAAATCAATGACCGCGGTGTTGCTCTGGATATGGAACTGGTGCGACAGGCTATTCAGATGGATGGGCGCTCCCGCTCCGAACTGACCCAGGCAATGAAAGATTTGACCGCTCTGGAGAACCCCAACTCTGTGCAGCAGATGAAGCAGTGGCTTTCGGACAACGGTATGGAAACCGATACTCTTGGCAAAAAGGCTGTGGCAGAAATGCTGAAGATCGCACCGCCGGAGTTGCAGAAAGTTCTGACTCTCCGTCAGCAACTTGCCAAATCCTCGGTGAAAAAGTACCAGGCAATGGAGATCGCCGCCTGTGCCGACGGCCGTGCCAGAGGTATGTTCCAGTTCTATGGTGCCAACCGCACGGGAAGATGGGCAGGACGCATCATTCAGATGCAGAATCTGCCCCAGAACCACTTGGAGGATTTAGCCGAAGCCCGTGGTCTTGTCCGCTGCGGTGCTTTCGATGCTCTGGAAATGCTCTATGAAGATGTGCCGGATACCTTGTCGCAGCTTATCCGTACTGCGTTCATCCCCCAGGGTGACCGCAAGCTGATCGTGGCGGACTTTTCTGCCATCGAAGCCCGTGTTATTGCGTGGCTTGCGGGAGAGGAATGGCGTCAGAGGGTCTTTGCCGAAGGCAAGGACATCTACTGTGCCTCTGCCAGTCAGATGTTCGGCGTTCCCGTGGAAAAGCACGGCATCAACGGACACCTTCGGCAAAAAGGCAAAATCGCAGAATTGGCTCTCGGTTACGGTGGATCTGTCGGTGCGCTGAAAGCTATGGGTGCTTTGGAGATGGGGCTTTCCGAAGAGGAACTGCTACCTCTGGTGGATGCGTGGCGGCAGGCCAATCCCAATATTACAAAGCTGTGGTGGGATGTTGACCGTGCGGCAATGGAGGCTGTCCGCTACAAGCACACCAACGAAACCCGCGGTATTGAGTTCTCCTGCAGGAGCGGGATGCTTTTCATCACGCTTCCTTCCGGCAGACAGCTTTCCTATGTGAAGCCCAAGGTCGGCACAAATAAGTTCGGCGGTGACTGTATCACCTACGAGGGTGTCGGCAGTACCAAAAAGTGGGAACGGCTCGACAGCTACGGTCCCAAGTTCGTGGAAAACATCGTCCAGGCCACGGCAAGAGATATCCTCTGCTATGCAATGCAGACCCTCCGCTGCTGTTCCATTGTGATGCACATCCACGATGAAGTGGTCATCGAAGCGGATCGGCGGATGTCCTTGCAGGCAGTCTGCGATCAGATGGGCAGAACCCCACCCTGGGCAGAGGGGCTGCAGCTTCGTGCCGATGGCTATGAAACCGATTTTTATAAAAAAGACTGATTATTTTTCGGCCAAGATGGGCTTTCACCTCCAGTGGGTAGTAGAGATGGCGGTGAAGCCCATCGTGAAAGGAGTCCTGTATGAGTGTAGATAAATTCAACAGCGAGGGTTATTACGACCCTACCGCATACGAAGCCATGTCCACTGTAGAAAAAGAGGAACGGGCGCTTCGTGCCTTTCGGCCTATCGTGTATATCTGCTCTCCCTATGCCGGAGAGATCGAGAAGAACGTCAAGGCCGCCCAGGAATACAGCCGCTTTGCGGTGGAAAAGGGCTACATCCCCATAGCACCGCATCTGCTGTTTCCCCAATTTCTGAATGATGCCAACCCCAAGGAACGGCAGCTTGGTCTGTTCTTCGGCAACGCCCTCATGAGCAAATGCTCAGAGGTCTGGGTGTTTGGCAGTCGCATCTCTGCCGGAATGGAAGCAGAGATCAACCGTGCCAAGTGGAAAAATTACCGCTTGCGTTATTTTACTGAAACCTGCGAGGAGGTACACCATGTTTGCAATAACTGAAGGAACCAGAAAAGTGTACGGTAAGGAAATCACCACCTACACCAAAGAAATTTACAGCGCCAATGTCCTGGAAGTCGAAGCAGGCACCAACGGATTCCAAGGGGGCGACAGCGGTCACGGTAGCCGCGCATACATCCGCATTGAGGATATGGGTTCTACCGATATCCGCGTTAACCCTTTGGGGCGAGACGGTGATGAAGGGTTTGAACTGTTCCTCGGCGGTGACTGCGAACTTGAGACCATGATCCGTGCGCTCAAGTTTATCACGAAAGCCCTGGAGGACGGTGCCAAGGAGGTGCATGACTGATGTTCACTCTGTATAGTGCGGATTTCATCAATGCCCCAAGCAACTGCTCCTACCCCCACAAGTTCGAGGTGACCGACTCCGCTAACTTTGCGGATGCGGTCAGCCGCGACTATGTCTGTGCCGAGTACATGAACAATTACCGCAACGGGGATAACTTTCTCGGCTCGGACTGCCTTCCCGTGGACTGCGACAATGACCACTCCGAGAACCCTGCCGATTGGGTCACTCCGGCTGATGTCCAGGCTGCTTTTCCCGGCATTACCTTTGCCGTTCACTACAGCCGCTTTCATATGCGTGAGAAGAACGGCAAACCCGCTCGTCCCAAGTTCCATGTGCTGTTTCCCATTGAATACATGACGGATGCTGCCGCCTACAGCGAAATGAAGAAACTGGTCAACACCATTTTTCCGTATTTCGATACCAAAGCCCTGGATGCAGCTCGTTTCTTCTTCGGAACGGCGAACCCAGAGGTCGAACTGTACCTTGGTGAGATGACCTTAAGCGAGTATCTGTCCGCAGAGGATTTTGATGCGGATATGCCCGGTGGTTCCCACGGCGGCACACAGGTCATTCCCGAAGGCAGCCGTAATGCTACCATGTCCCGCTTTGCCGGTCGCGTCATCAAAAAGTACGGTGACTGCGAAGAAGCGTTCAACTGCTTTATGGAAGAGGCGGATAAATGTACCCCTCCTCTGGAACAGCAGGAACTGATGACCATCTGGCACTCTGCCCAGAAGTTCTATGCCAAGGTTCAGCAGCAGGACGGATATGTTCCGCCCGAATTATACAACGATGATACGTCCTATAAACCGGACGATTTCTCCGATGTCGGACAGGCGGAAGTTCTGGCAAAGCACTTCTCTGGGGAACTGCGTTATTCTCCGGCAACCCACTACATCCGCTACAACGGCCGGTACTGGCAGGAAACCGAACCCGGTGCGCAGGCTGTTGCCCACGAACTGACCCGCCGCCAGTTAAATGAAGCGTCTGCGGATATGCTTGCCGCCCTTGCCACCCTTAAGGCTTGCGGCGCACAGGATATTCTGGACAACAACAGCAAGGCTAAGGCCGAGGGAATGATGAGCGAGGAGCAGATGGAAGCCTATAAAGCCTTCCTCGCTGCAAAGGCATATCAGTCCTATGTCATTCAGCGCCGTGCTTCCAAGAACATCACCGCAACTCTGAAAGAGTCCCGTCCAATGCTCGAAATCACCCCGCAGGACTTGGACGCTAACCCGTATTTGCTCTGTACCCCGGATGCCACCTATGACCTCCGCCTTGGTATGGCAGGTGCAAGGGAGCATTCGCCGGAGGACTTCATCACCAAGACTACCACCGTTTCTCCTGGCGACCGTGGCAAACAGATCTGGCTCGACTGCCTGAACACCATTTTCTGCGGTGACCAGGAACTCATCGACTATGTGCAGATGATCTGCGGTCTCGCCGCCGTTGGCAAGGTCGAGGTCGAAGCCCTCATTATCGCATACGGCTGCGGTCGCAATGGTAAGTCCACCTTCTGGAACTCCGTATCCCGTGTCCTGGGTCTGTACAGCGGTAATATCTCCGCTGATACGCTGACCTTCGGATGCCGCCGCAATGTGAAGCCGGAGATGGCTGAGGTCAAGGGCAAGCGCTTGCTCATTGCCGCCGAGATGCAGGAAGGCGCTCGGCTGAACGATTCCACCGTCAAGCAACTCTGCTCCGTGGATGACATTTTTGCGGAAAAGAAGTACAAGGCCCCCTTCAGCTTCTCTCCGAGCCACAGCCTGGTGCTGTATACCAACCATCTCCCCAGAGTCAGTGCTTCCGATGACGGTACCTGGCGCCGCCTTATCGTTATCCCGTTCAATGCCAAGATTGAGGGCAAAAGCGACATCAAAAATTACGGTGACTACCTGTATCAGAACGCTGCCGAGAGCATTCTTGCCTGGATTATCGAGGGTGCCAAGAAGGTCATTGACCTTGGCTACAAATTTCCCGTTCCCGCTATCGTGCAGAAAGCCATTGATGACTATCGCAGCCAGAATGACTGGTTTGGTAACTTCCTGGCTGAAAAGTGCGAGGTCGGTGACGGTCTGAAGGAAAGTTCCAGTACCCTTTACCAGGCATACCGCAACTACTGCCTTGATTGCAATGAGTATGTGCGTAACACCGCAGATTTCTACCTTGCCTTGGAGAATGCGGGTTTTGAGCGTTTGGTGCTGAACCGCAAGCGTTATTTTAAGGGTCTGAAGCTGAAAACGGATGACGGTGACTTTGAGGATTTTCTGAATTAACTGGGACTATGACAAGGTGTATCAAGGTCTATTACAAAAAGTCTCTTAAGAGAAAATTTCAAGAAAAAACCATAAGAAAGAGTTTAGTAAATGACATTGATACACCTTGCACATAGCCAGAAAAACGAATGGAGAAAGCATTATGAGAGAAAAAGCAATCGAGCAAAAATTAACGCTGATGGTAAAAAAGCAGGGCGGCATCTGTCCGAAGTTCGTTTCTCCTGGATTTGATGGGATGCCGGACAGAATCGTTCTTTTGCCCGGTGGCTGTATGGCTTTTGTGGAAGTAAAGGCCCCAGGGAAAAAGCCACGGGCTTTGCAAACCTCACGCCACACGCTTTTGCGTAGGTTGGGGTTTCGGGTCTATGTCCTGGATAACGAAGAGCAGATCGGAGGGATTCTTGATGAGATACGCACCGCATGACTACCAAGCCTATGCCATCGACTACATCGAGACCCATCCCGTTGCCACCGTCTTTCTGGACATGGGTCTTGGCAAAACGAGCATCACGCTGACCGCCATCTCCGACCTTCTGTTTGACAGCTTCGAGGTTCATCGGGTTCTGGTGATTGCACCGCTGCGTGTAGCACGGGATACATGGACGGCTGAAGTCGATAAGTGGGATCACCTCCAGAACCTCATCTGCTCCGTGGCTGTAGGCACTGAAGCACAGCGCCGTGCGGCATTTATGAGACCCGCTGACATTTACATCATCAACCGAGAAAATGTCCAGTGGCTTGTTGAGGAAAGCGGCATCCCGATCACCTTCGATATGATTGTGATTGACGAACTGTCATCCTTCAAGAACCACAACACAAAGCGGTTCAAGTCGATGCTGAAGGTCAGACCCAAGGTCAACCGCATTGTTGGGTTGACCGGCACTCCCGCCGGGGGCGGTCTGATGGATCTGTGGGCAGAGTTCCGCATCCTGGATATGGGTCAGAGATTGGGCAGGTTCATAACCAAATACCGCACCGAATATTTCATGCCGGATAAGCGGAACGGCCAGATCATCTACTCCTACAAGCCTCTGCCGTATGCGGAGGATGCAATCTACAGACAGATTTCAGACATCACCATTTCCATGAAATCTACTGACCACCTGCAGATGCCGGAGTTGGTCAACAGCGAGTACACGGTTCAGCTTTCCGATGAGGAGCGGGAGCATTACGAGGAACTGAAACAGGAACTGGTACTGACCCTGGGTGACGGCGAAATCACCGCCGCCAACGCAGCATCCCTCTCCGGCAAGCTGTCCCAGATGGCAAACGGTGCGATCTACGATGACAGCGGTGAGGTTATCCAAATCCATGACCGCAAGTTGGATGCTTTGGAGGATATCATCGAAGCAGCAAACGGCAAGCCTATTCTGGTGGCCTACTGGTTCAAGCATGACCTTACCCGCATATCCGAGCGGCTGAAAAAACTGCATATCCCGTTTTCCCGACTGGATGACTCCGACAGTATCCGCAGATGGAATAACGGTGAAATCCCGGTGGCACTGATCCACCCTGCATCGGCAGGACACGGACTCAATCTCCAATCCGGCGGTTCCACGCTTGTGTGGTTTGGGCTGACTTGGAGTTTGGAACTGTATCAGCAGACTGTAGCCCGTCTGTGGCGGCAGGGTCAGACTTCTGAAACCGTGGTGGTTCAGCACATCGTAGCAAAGGGCACCATCGACAACCGCATCATGAAAGCCCTCTCCCAGAAGGAGCATACCCAAACGGCACTGATCGATGCCGTAAAAGCGGACTTGAAAATCTGAGTCAATCTATGAAAATCCGTGCCAATCCGAGGATTACAACATTTCGGAGGTACGAATATGAATATTATCTGGCACTATTTGGACAAACGCGGTGCTGCCATCAATGCACTGAAGGATTATGGCAGTATGCAGTACATCATTGACCACACCGATGAGGAGATCGATACCGTCCATGACAGAATGTCCTCTGTTGGCAGTCCCGTCCTCTCGGATATGCCGAAAGGTCCCCATAATCCGCAGGCAAACGAAAACCGCATCATCGCAGCCATTGATGAAATCGATGTGCTGAAGGAGCGGTACAGACAGGCTACCCAGTACATGGACTGGTTCAAACCGGCGTGGATGGCACTGTCCGAGGATGAACGCTATGTCCTGCAGACCTTCTACTGGAATGAGGACGAGCGTCAGACCGATGCCGTCTATGACATCTGCGACCATTTCAACATTGAGCGTTCTTCAGCATACAACAAAAAGAACCGTGCGGTTCAGCATCTAGCCTTGCTTCTGTATGGCAAGTGATGAGTAATATCGTGGACGCTTTTTCCGTTACGGCGTTGTATAATAGTATCATGAAAGACTGCACAGAGAGCCTCATGGGAGCAATCCCGTGGGGCTTTTTGTATGCCCCAAGGAGGTGAAACGATGCCGAAGAAACCGAAGCGTCCGTGTTCTTACCCCGGCTGTCCAAAGCTAACTGACGGCAGGTTCTGTGAGGAACACGCAAAGGCTGAAGCCAAACGCTACGAGAAGTACGACAGAGATCCTGCTGTACGCCGTAGATACGGACGGGCTTGGAAGCGTATCCGTGACAGCTATGTGCAGCAGCACCCTTTGTGTGAGGTGTGCCAGAAGGACGGCAGACTGGTTGCGACCGAGGAAGTCCACCACAAGGTGCCTTTATCCGAGGGTGGCACTCACGCAAGGGATAATTTGATTGCCCTTTGCAAGTCCTGCCATGCCAGAATCCACGCCGAGCGTGGTGATCGTTGGCACAATTCGTGACCCGGTAGGGGCGGTCAAATCTCCGGGACCTTTATCCCGTGCAACGGGCGTGGGGGTCCGTGTGGAAAATCGCATAAGTTTTCGGGGGAATAGACCCCGGCATGAAGGAGGTGTGAAAATATGGGTCAGAGAGGACCAAAACCCGGCTCCGGCGGCAGACCGAAAAAGCCGATTGCGGACAAGATTGCGGATGGCAACCCTGGAAAAAGACCGTTGACTGTAATTGATTTCAAAGACAGCGCGGCTGATCTGGAGGGGCAGCTAATGCCCAAGCCCTCCGAGTTCCTTTCCGCAAAACAGAAAGACGGCTCTACACTCTGTGCTGCCGAGATTTATGAAAATGTATGGAAATGGCTGTCCGACCGTGGATGCGCCGCCATCATTTCTCCGCAGCTAATTGAACGCTTCGCTATGGCAAGCGCCAGATGGATTCAGTGTGAGTCCCTCACCAGTGAGTTGGGCTTTCTGGCAAAGCACCCTACCACGGGTGCAGCGATCCAGTCACCCTATGTGGCCATCGCAAACACATACATGACCCAGGCAAACCGCCTGTGGTCGGAAATTTACCAGATCGTCCGTGAGAACTGCACCGGCGAATATAACGGTGCAAATCCCCAGGATGATGTAATGGAACGATTGCTTCGAGCAAGGAAAGGAAACGGTTGATTATGTTTGAAAAAGTAAATCCGGCACATCCCGATAAGATTGCCGACCGCATTGCCGGGGCGCTCGTCGACCTGGCATATAAATCCGAGAGAAACCCGCGCATCGCAGTGGAGGTTCTCATCGGTCACGGAACCTGCCATATCATCGCAGAGACTTCCGTGCAGCTTTCTATTGATGATGTGACTGCCGCCGTTCACCGCATCGCAGGCTTCCTCAATGTTGATTACTCCGAAGTTCCCCAGGATGTCCACCTTTCCCGAAATCAGAGTGGTGCTATCCGCTGCGGTGACAACGGCATCTTCAAGGGTGTGCCTGTGACTGCCGAGCAGAAGGAACTGGTGAGCGTTGCCACTGACATCTACAATGCCTACCCCTTTGATGGCAAGTACATCATCGACAACGGCAGGGTCATCATCTGCCAGAGCAACGCCAATGCTGACCATCTCCGTGAAATCTATCCCGTCGCAGAAATCAATCCGCTCGGTGACTGGACTGGTGGCACGGATGTGGATACTGGTGCTACTAACCGCAAGTTGGGCAGCGATATGGCTGATTCCGTAACTGGCGGTGGTCTCCACGGCAAAGATCTCTCCAAGGCTGATGTCAGCGTGAACATTTACGCTTGGCTCAAGGCCCAGGAGACCGGCAAGCCTGTTCAGTTCTGCTGCGCCATCGGTGATGAGGCTGTCGGTGGCATTCCCTACGAGGAAATCGTGGAAACGGCAAGAGCCTACATCAAGTCCGTTGGTGGCTTTGAGGCATTTGCCGAGTGGGGTCTTGTATGATTATTGAGAAAAAGAACACGGCAGACCTTCTGCCTGCCGACTACAACCCTCGCAAAGACCTCAAGCCCGGAGATGCGGAATATGAAAAACTGAAACGCTCCATTGAGCAGTTCGGCTATGTGGAACCCGTCATTTGGAATCAGACCACCGGCCGTGTGGTTGGCGGTCATCAGCGTCTGAAGGTGCTGATGGATATGGGCATGACCGAAGTAGACTGCGTTGTGGTGGCAATGGATGAGGAAAAGGAAAAAGCCCTCAATATTGCTCTCAATAAAATCAGCGGCGATTGGGACAAGGACAAGTTGGCTCTGCTCATTGCAGATTTGCAGGGTGCTGACTTCGATGTGTCCCTTACTGGTTTTGAACCTGCCGAGATCGATGCTCTGTTTAAGGACACCCTCAAGGACGGCGTCAAAGATGATGATTTCGATGTAGGCGCAGAACTGGCACAGCCCACCATGACCAAGCCCGGTGACGTCTGGACGCTCGGTCGCCACCGTCTGATCTGCGGTGACAGCACCAAGGCCGAAACCTATGACCTTCTGATGGGTGGCACCAAAGCCAACCTGGTCATCACCGACCCTCCGTACAATGTCAACTACGAAGGCAGCGCAGGCAAAATCAAAAATGACAACATGGCTGACGAAGCCTTTTATAACTTCCTTCTGGATGCGTACACGCAGATGCACTCCGCGATGGCGGACGATGCTTCCATCTATGTGTTCCACGCAGATACCGAGGGACTGAACTTCCGCAGGGCATTTGCCGATGCGGGTTTTTATTTGTCCGGCTGTTGCATCTGGAAAAAGCAGTCCCTTGTGCTGGGACGCTCTCCTTACCAGTGGCAGCACGAACCCTGTCTGTACGGATGGAAGAAAAACGGCAAACATCAGTGGTACACCGGCAGGAAGGAAACCACCATCTGGGAATTTGATAAGCCCAAGAAGAATGGCGACCATCCTACCATGAAACCGATCCCGCTCCTGGCATATCCCATTATGAATTCTTCCATGAGCAACAGCGTGGTGCTTGACCCCTTCGGCGGTTCCGGCTCTACGCTTATTGCCTGTGAGCAGACCGACCGAATCTGCTACACCGTGGAACTGGACGAAAAGTTCTGCGATGTAATCGTGAAGCGGTATATCGAGCAGGTCGGCGGCGCAGACGGTGTTACCGTGCAGCGTGATGGTCTGACCTACAAATACTCCGAAGTGGAGGTACAACATGAATAATTTGACCCTGGGCAGTCTCTTTGACGGTTCCGGTGGTTTTCCGTTGGGCGGCTTGATTTCCGGCATCACACCTGTGTGGGCTTCGGAGATCGAGCCGTTTCCCATTCGGGTCACGACCAAGCGCCTGCCCTTTATGAAGCATTACGGTGACATCTCCCAGATGGATGGCGGGAAGATCGAACCCGTGGACATTATCACCTTCGGCTCACCTTGCACGGATATGTCTGTTGCCGGTCGCAGAGCCGGACTGGAAGGACAGCAGTCCGTGCTGTTCTACCAAGCCATCCGCATCATTAAGGAAATGAGGTGTGCCACTAATGGCAAATATCCAAGATACATCGTGTGGGAGAATGTCCCCGGCGCCTTCTCCTCAAACGGCGGTGAAGACTTCAAGGCAGTCCTCGAAGCGGTCATCGGCGTCGCAGAGCCGAACACCCAGGTGCCTATGCCTGAGAAAAACCGATGGCCCTATGCCGACTGCTACATGGGAGACGGATGGAGCGTTGCTTACAGAGTTCTTGACGCTCAATTCTGGGGAGTTCCCCAACGAAGAAAACGCATCTACCTTGTCGCAGATTTTGCAGGTGGGCGTGCCTTCGACATACTTTTTAAGTCCGAAGGCCTGTCAGGGTATTCTGCGGAGGGCTTCCGCTCGTGGCAAAGAACTACCGGAAGTGCTGCGGATCGCACTGGAACAGCAAGCCTCTGCTTAAATGACCAAGGTGGTCAGCGTATGGATGTGACGGATGATGTAACCGCTACGCTCCGTGCCGAAGCCCACCATCCTCCGTGCGTTCTGGAATCCGCGGGGTTCTGCACGGAGCATTCTTCCAAGAGCCGCAGCATTGGTTACGAGGAAGAAACCTCTCCGACGCTCCGAGCCGGTGTCGTGCCTGCCGCTGTAGCCCTGGAAAACCATCCTGCCGATAGCCGCATTTCCATTTCGGAGGATAATAAGGTGCAAACCCTTACTTCCAGAATGGGGACTGGCGGTGGGAATGTTCCTCTGGTTATGGGAAATCATGTATGCGCATACGGAATCAGTGCAAAAGATAGCAACGCCATGAAATCCGCCAATCCTCACAGTGGGATCTACGAAGCCGAAACCTCCCGTACACTTGACGGCAACGGTGGTAACCCTGGATGCAACCAGGGCGGCATTGCCGTGGTGGAAAGCTACGCTATCCAAGGGTCGATGATAGGCAGAGATAATAAGAACGGTCCCCAGGGTGATGGCATCAACGAAGATGTCAGTTTCACATTGAATACCGTGGATCGCCATGCCGTATATGCTATGACCACAGGCAGCTTTACCCAGGTTGCAGAAGACAAGGCTCCCACAGTGCTTGCCCGTGATTACAAAGACCCCACCGCTGTTTGCTATGGCATCGGCAGGGACACTTTCAACCAGGGCAAGAACGCAAAGTTCGCCCCCACCTTTGAAGAGGAACTTCAGCCCACCCTCGTTGCCAAAGGCCCCGGTGCTATTCAGAGCGGATACACCGTCCGCAGGCTGACTCCAACCGAGTGTGCCAGACTGCAGGGGTTCCCAGACTGGTGGTGTGATGATCTGGGCATTGCCGAACCTACAATGGAGGATATCCGTTATTGGTACGATGTGTTTGAAACTCACCGTAACATCGTGAGCAGTTCCACAAAGCCCAAGTCACTGAAGCAGATTGCCAAGTGGCTGCGTGACCCTCATTCGGATGCCGCTGAATATAAAATGTGGGGCAACGGTGTCGCACATCCTTGCGTGGTTTTTGTACTTTCCGGCATCGTGTACTGTACACAATCCGAGGGCTGATAATTCGACACTATTCTGTGGTTATAGGCCTTGATATTATTCGGTTTTAGAGCGAATATGTGACTACCAAATTTAAAGGAGGTCACACAATATGATTATCAACTACAACGTCAGCGGTTCCGACCGCAAGCAACTGGTCGCAGCCATTGCTGAACACACCGGCGAAAAAGCCAAATACCTCGGCGCACCCGGCTTTGCCTACCAGATCGGTGGTTTCACCGTCAGTGTGGATGGCAAGGTCACCATCGAGGACAACAGCACCGCCGCACCGCTCATCCACTTCCTGCGTGAGAAAGGCTTCCAGGCTGAAGACCCTCTGGCAGACTGCATCGCAGATGATGCCGATGAAGAGGTTGAAGCGGACGAAGCCTGCGGTATCTGCATTTCCATGCCTCGCAGCCTTTTCACCGAAAGCAATCTGGAAAACCTCAAGGCACTCGTCGCAGCCAAGGGCAACCTCATCAAAAAGGCTCTGGATGTGGATGATCTGCCGATTGAGGTCACGGACGTGAAAGTTTCCTTCCCCTGGTTTCCGGCAGTGCCTACCCCCGAAGAACTGAAAGCCTATGACACCTTCATCTGCAAACTGTGCGAAATGGCACGGAATGCAAAGCGAGTGGTGGCAAAGGAAAAGGAAACGGACAACGATAAGTACGCATTCCGCTGCTTCCTTCTCCGGCTCGGCTTCATCGGCGCAGAGTTCAAGACCGAACGCAAAATCCTGCTCCGCAACCTGGCGGGCAGTTCTGCCTTCAGAAGCGGTCACCCCAAGGAGGTGGAAGTATGCGAGTAATCTCCAGAGAAGCCTTACAAGCCCTCCGTGAGCGTTACCCAAAGGGCACACGGGTGGAACTCGTGCAGATGGATGACCCACAGGCACCACCTATCGGTACGAAAGGCACCGTGATCGGTGTTGATGATATCGGCAGCATCATGGTTGCCTGGGATACTGGCTCCGGCTTGAATGTAGCCTACGGTGTCGATGTTTGTCGAAAGGTGGCGAATACAGATGACCGATAAAATCCGAGAGCAGATCCTCGCAGTCCGCAAAACTGGCCGTACCAATATGTTTGATGTTCCGATGGTGCAGTACATTGCCAATGAAATGCGGTTTTATGAACTGGTGATTTTCCTTGAGGAGCATCGCTCCGAATATGTGAATTTCATCCTCACGGGCGAGTCATAAACTACACAATTTCACCCCGCAAGAACGGCTGAATAATCGTGTAGTTTATTATCGCAAAACCCCTGGATATTATGTGCTTTCAGAGGTAATATGTGTCACACCGAAAGGGAAAACACAGAAAAAACGGAGGAAAACATTATGGAATTCGCAACGATGGAACGGCTGCAAATGAAGGTTTCCGCAAGCTACGGCGCGGTCATTCAGTTCGGCGACAAGGTCTTTGTTACGGACTGCCACTGGAAAGGCGGTTTTACGGCAGAGATTTACGAGTTCGTTGAAACTCCCGATGAGACCGGGCTTGGCGACATCGAGTGCAGACTCGCACCCTGGGGAAAGACCGATGAGCGGTTCGCAGACAACGGCCACGCAATTGCCTGGTGCATGGCACAGGTGAAGTAAATCTGAGGAGGAAACATTATGGCAAAAACTGGACTGGAAATCATCAAGGCTCTGGACACCACTGCCGGGAAAATCGCAGAAATCATCAGCAAGGGACACCCACCCTTTGAAGAAGGCGGTGCGGTTGCCTGCGACCTGGTCACCTGCGAACAGTGTTGGCTGGCATGGCTGACCACGGGCAAGCCGCCCATTCCCACCAAAAAGTAAAACAACATCACAGCCCTGGGATGGAGCCGAGAGGCTCTGTTCCTCGTATACGGAAAGTCGCACCGATGACGGTGGCGGCTATTTTTTATGCTCATTTGAAGGAGGTGACCGCATATCAGAAAGCTGAAAAAATACAAACCGACCAAGTTCATGTCCGAAGGCTCCTATTACGATAAGGATGCCGCTGACTATGCGGTCGGTTTCATTGAATGCCTTTGTCACACAAAAGGCACTTGGGCAAGAAAGCCCTTTGAACTGATCGACTGGCAGGAACAGATCATCCGAGACATTTTCGGAACGCTGAAGCCCAACGGCTACCGCCAGTTTAATACCGCATATATCGAAATCCCCAAGAAACAAGGCAAGTCTGAACTGGCCGCCGCTGTTGCTCTTTTGCTGACCTGCGGTGATGGTGAGGAACGCGCCGAGGTTTACGGCTGCGCTGCTGACCGACAGCAGGCATCCATCGTTTTCAATGTTGCCGCCGATATGGTTCGTATGTGTCCGGCTCTGGCAAAGCGGGTCAAAATCCTTGATTCCCAGAAGCGGCTTATTTATCTGCCCACGGGCAGTATCTACCAGGTGCTTTCCGCTGATGTCGGCAACAAGCACGGCTTCAACACCCACGGCGTTGTATTCGATGAGTTGCACACGCAGCCGAACAGAAAACTGTTTGATGTTATGACCAAGGGTTCCGGCGATGCTCGTATGCAGCCACTGTACTTCCTTATTACCACAGCCGGAAATGATACCAAGTCCATCTGCTATGAGATCCACCAGAAAGCAAAGGACATTATCGAAGGCCGTAAAATCGACCACACCTTTTATCCTGTTATCTATGGTGCAGATGAAAGCGATGACTGGACTGATCCGGAAACCTGGAAGAAGGCAAATCCCTCTTTGGGTATTACGGTGGGCATCGACAAAGTGCATGATGCCTGTGAGTCTGCCAAGCAGAACCCCGGCGAAGAGAATGCCTTCCGGCAGCTTCGTTTGAACCAGTGGGTCAAGCAGGCAGTCCGTTGGATGCCAATGGACAGATGGGACAAATGCGCCTTTGCCACTTCCGAGGATGACCTTGAGGGGCGCGTTTGCTACGGCGGATTGGACTTGTCCTCCACTACAGACATCACCGCACTGGTTCTGGTTTTCCCACCGGAATATGAGGATGATAAATACATTATCCTACCGTATTTCTGGATACCCGAAGACAACCTCGACCTGCGTGTCCGGCGCGACCATGTGCCGTATGATGTTTGGGAGCGGCAGGGCTTCCTGCAGACCACCGAGGGTAATGTGGTTCACTATGGTTACATCGAAAAATTCATCGAGCGCCTGGGTGAACGCTACAACATCCGTGAGATTGCCTTTGACCGTTGGGGCGCTGTCCAGATGGTGCAGAACCTTGAGGGTATGGGCTTCACGGTGGTCCCTTTCGGACAGGGCTTCAAGGATATGTCCCCGCCCACCAAAGAACTGATGAAACTGGTGCTTGAGGAAAAGGTCGCCCACGGTGGACATCCCGTTCTCCGATGGATGATGGATAACATCTTCATCCGCACCGATCCCGCCGGCAACATCAAGCCGGACAAGGAAAAATCCACAGAAAAGATTGACGGCGCAGTCGCCACCATTATGGCTCTCGACCGTGCGATCCGCTGCGGCAACGACTCCAGTGCTTCGGTCTACGATGACCGAGGCATTTTGTTTATCTGACGGAGGTGTGAAATGGAAAAGAAAAAACTGCATATTGTTTCGCTCTCCGGCGGCAAGGACTCGACCGCTATGCTCCTGCGGATGTTGGAGGAAGGCTGGCCTGTTGATCTCATCCTGTTCTGTGATACGGGGCTTGAGTTTGACGGTATGTACCACCACATCGAGAAACTGGAAAAGTATATCGGCAGACCGATCACACGCCTAAAATCAGAGTATTCCTTTGAATATCTGCTCCTGGAGCATATGCCCAGGAGAAAGAACCCCGAACTGTTCGGGCGCAAAGGTTATAGTTGGGCAGGCCCCCGAAACCGTTGGTGTACTGCGATGCTGAAACAGCGGATCATTGACCGCTACCTCCGCGACCTGGCAAAGGAATACGAGTTGGTTCAGTACATCGGCATTGCCGCCGATGAACCGCAGCGTATCCGTGACTTCCGCTATCCTCTGGTGGAATGGGGTATGACTGAATCGGACTGCCTTACCTACTGCAAGGAGCGGGGCTTCGATTGGGATGGGCTATACGATATTTTTCATCGTGTATCCTGTTGGTGCTGTCCGCTGCAGTCTTTTGAGGAACTGCGTAAACTTCGGAAGCACTTCCCGGAACTCTGGGAAAAACTGCGGGATTGGGATTCCCGCACATGGCGCACATTTTTGAAATATTATTCTGTAGAGCAACTGGAAATACGCTTTGCTTTTGAGGAAGAGCGGCTTGCTGCCGGACTTCCCATAAAAGGCAGGGCGTTTTTTGATGCTCTGCGTGAGCGACTGAAAGAAGGTGATGCATAATGGGTATCTTTTCTGGCCTATTCAAATCCAGAGACAAGCCTGAAAACCGAACTGCCGGAAGTGCCTATGCTTTTTACATGGGCGGGACCACCGCAGGCAAAACCGTGACCGAGCGGTCTGCTATGCAGATGACTGCCGTGTACTCCTGTGTCCGTATTCTGGCTGAAGCGGTGGCGGGACTGCCGCTGCATCTTTACAAATACACCGATGGCGGTGGCAAAGAAAAAGCCCTTGACCATCCGCTATACCGACTGCTCCATGATGAGCCGAACCCGGAAATGAGTTCTTTCGTATTTCGAGAGACCCTCATGACTCATCTGCTTTTGTGGGGCAATGCCTACGCACAGGTCATCCGCAACGGCAAAGGTGAGGTCATCGCACTATATCCGCTGATGCCCAACAAGATGTCCGTGGACAGAGATGAAAACGGCCGTCTGTACTACACCTATTACCGTGGCTCGGATGAAGCTATCAAAAATAAGGACTTTGCGGTAACACTTCAGCCCTCGGATGTGCTGCATATCCCTGGTCTGGGCTTTGACGGTCTGGTGGGCTACAGCCCCATTGCTATGGCAAAGAACGCCATCGGCATGGCGATTGCCTGCGAGGAGTACGGAGCCAAGTTCTTTGCAAATGGTGCGGCTCCTGGCGGCGTGTTGGAACACCCCGGAACCATCAAAGATCCGCAGCGTGTGCGTGAGAGTTGGCAGTCCACCTTTGGCGGCAGCGGAAACGCAAATAAGATTGCTGTTCTTGAGGAAGGCATGAAATACACACCTATCGGCATCTCGCCGGAGCAGGCACAGTTCCTTGAGACCCGCAAATTCCAAATCAATGAAATCGCTCGAATTTTCCGTGTCCCGCCCCACATGGTCGGTGATCTGGAAAAGTCGAGCTTTTCTAATATTGAGCAGCAATCCCTTGAGTTCGTGAAATACACCCTCGACCCCTGGGTCATCCGTTGGGAGCAGTCCATTCAGAGGGCGCTCCTGTCCCAAGGTGAAAAGGCAGAGTATTTCGTGAAGTTCAATCTGGAAGGTCTGCTCCGTGGCGATTACCAGAGCCGCATGAACGGCTATGCCATTGGTCGCCAGAACGGTTGGATGTCTGCAAATGACATCCGTGAACTGGAAAACCTCGACCGCATCCCTGTGGAAGAAGGCGGCGACCTGTATCTCATTAACGGCAATATGCTCCCGCTGAAAAATGCCGGGGCTTT
>OKSC01001129.1_pt1 | contig 27291 bp, 23 predicted proteins | sample 1601161 | NCBI WGS metagenome assembly OKSC01 (sample SAMEA3541552, study PRJEB24748) | human gut metagenome | biome: human gut; feature: human-associated habitat; material: faeces | place: China | collected 2012
GCCGCACCGTGCAGCCCGTGCGGGTCGACACGCGCGTGGAGGATCTGATCTCCGTCGCCGCTGAGCAGAACTTCGTCCCCGTGATCGACGACAAGGGCGATTTCATCGGCATCGTCACCCGCAGCCGCATTCTCCGGTATTACTTACAGACGAATTTCCCGCACGAATAATTTTCCTCCGCTGGTTTAATCCTCCGGTTTTTGGCACATACTTAGCCTCGGAGGTGCAAAATCATGCAAACAAACGAAAATCATCCGAACCGGAAGCGGATCCGGAGCTTTTTCCGCGAAAAGGGCTACTACATTGTTCTGGCGCTGTGCGTATGCGCGGTAGGCGTTTCGGGCTGGCTGTTCGTGTCCGGCGCCATCGCCGAGAAGAAAGCACTGCGGCAGGAGACGATGTCCATTGCCACCAGCGCGGAGGATCCGGCCAAAAATCCGTCCGCCGAACAGAAGCCGGCCCCGACCGCCGCTGCGGAGGAGGAAACGGCTCCGGCAGCCGCCATGACGGACGAGTCCGTCCGCGAGGCGGCGAAGAACGTGCGCGTCTGGCCCGTTTCCGGCAGCACGCAGGCCGCCTACAGCGTCGACGCGCTGCAGTATAACGCCACGACACAGGACTGGCGGACGCACGCGGGCGTCGATCTGGCCGCGTCGGTCGGAACGCCGGTCAAGGCCGCAGGTTCAGGCGTCGTGACGGCGGTTTATGACGATGAATTCCTCGGCACGACCGTCGTCATCAACCACGCGGACGGCCACGTCTCGCAGTATTCCAATCTCGCCGTCATGCCGTCCGTCTCGGCGGGCGACAGCGTAGAGGCCGGGCAGACCATCGGCGCCGTCGGCGAAACGGCTCTGCTCGAAATTGCGGACGAGCCGCATCTGCACTTTGCCGTCTACGCCAACGGCGACACCATCGACCCGGCAGAATTCATCCGATAAACGCAGACAAGCGCCGCAGCAGCCGCTGCGGCGTATTTCTTTGCAACAGATTCTGTTTTTCTGCGACTATATAGGTGAGACGTCTCAAAGGAACAAAACGACAGGAGGGATGGATACGGATGACAAGACCATTCTGCGGCGGCTGAAGCGGGGCGACGCGGCGGCGCTGGAGGCCGCCGTGCGGCAGTACAGCGGATATGTATCGGCTGTGATCGGCAATCAGCTCGGCCCGTGCGCTGCCGCAGAGGACATTGAGGAGCTGGCCTCCGATGTGTTTGTCGCGCTGTGGCGCGCACCGCAGCCGCTTCGGACGGAGCATCTGCGCGGCTGGCTGGGCAAGGTCGCGCGCAATCAGGCGATCAGCTTTTTGCGCAGGCAGCATATGCAGCTCGTCCGGGACGAGGACTGCATCCTCGTCGACGACCGCGACGCGCAGAAGCTGCTGGAGGCGAAGGAGCGCAGCGCGCTTTTAAACGCGGCGCTGGCAGCGCTCACGCCGGAGGACCGGGAAATTTTTCTGCGCCGGTATTACTACAACCAGACAGCCGGACAGATCGCGGAGGCGCTGCATATGAACCCCAGCACGGTTCGCAGCCGCCTTTTGCGCGGACGGCAGGCGCTGAGGACGGAATTACAGAAAGGAGACGTGCAGATTGAAGATCTCTGTGCAGAGTCTGTTTGAGGACTATGAGGAAAATGCCGTTCCGCTGAGCCGGGACACGGACGCGGAGCGGATTCTGGAAAAAACGAAGGCCAAACTGCCGGGAGTAAAACGGAAGCGGCCGGTCGGCCTTGTGCTGATCGCAGCGGCGGCCGTCGCCGTTTTGTGCGGCGCGGCGGCGATCGTGCATTACGCGTCGGTCCGGGACGGTGCGGGAAGCTACATCATGCCGGACACGCTCCGCTATGACGAGGAAAACAAAAAGACGATTCTGGTGGACACGCCGTTTGAGTGGAACAATCCCATCAGCTTCGATACCGAGGGCCGGACAAAGGGAAAGGTCTGCGGTATGCGGCTCGGTTGGCTGCCGGAGGGCTGGGGCACGGGCTACACCCAAACGGCCTATGACGTGATCGCCCAGCGGGACGCCGAACAGGCGCAGAGTCTGCCGCAGGACGAGCGGGAGCTAGTGGTCTATACCTACGACCTCTTTGCCGTGCAGGACGTGCGGAAGGACTACAGCGTGCAGTGTATGTCCGCCAACACGGTCGCCGGGTGCGACTTCCTCTGCGGCGGTACGCGGACGGAGATCACAAAGCAGGGGACGATCGGCCCCTACGACGCGTCGTGGGTCGAGACACACTGGCAGCGTTCAAGTCCAGGCTCCGACGCGCCGGAGGAGTGGACCACGCAGATGCTTCTGCTGTACGACCGGGAGAAGCTCTGCGTCGTCATTATCAGCGCCGGCTGGGACGATGCGGAACGGATCGCGGCGAATCTGGAGATTGTGGAGACCTCCGTTGACACCCCGCAGCCCGATCTGACGAACGGCAGAGGGTTCCGCTGGATCGGCGGCGTCGGATAGTCGGAAACGGCCTTGCCGGAACGAGGCCCCGCTGTTCGCGGAGCCTCTTATCCTCTAAGGCCGTTTCCTCCTTTTTTCCCGTCGAACCGCTGATGCTGGGTTCGCCGGGAAGCCATGGCCTTGCCGGAACGAGGCCCCGCTGTTCGCGGAGCCTCTTATCCTCTAAGGCCGTTTCCTCCTTTTTTCCCGTCGAACCGCTGATGCTGGGTTCGCCGGGAAGCCGTGGCCTTGCCGGAACGAGGCCTGCGATAAGCCAAAAGCCTCCTCTTACCGCGCGGGACGCGGCAAGAGGAGGCTTTGAGGGGACTGCGGCGAATCTGTACTGCCTTGCAAATTTCAAACGCAAAGCGTTTTCACCGCAGATATTGAATCGCAGCTGCTTGCAAATTCGGTGTACCGTAACAGGCGGCGCGTACCATAGCGCCCGTAGGGTGAGTATGTGTGCTCGCAGCGACTATAAAGCGGGTGCTTGCATGAACTGCACCCGCAGGATGCACCAAACGTAATCCAGCGCCCCTTTTCTTCCCCATCTTTTCCGGCAAGGCGGAAAAGATGGAGCCGCCGGAGGCATTGGCGCTCACGGGCCGTGATGCACGGAAGCTTGACAAATCTCCCGTTTGCAGGTAAAATATAGGTCCTTCCATACGGACAAATGCCGCAGGAAGGCGCTTTATCACAAACAAGGAGATACTGTTATGAAAAAGAATCAACTTCTTGCCCTGCTGCTGGCGGCGGTGATGCTGCTGGCCGTGCTGACCGGCTGCGCCGCGAAGACGGAGCCTGCACAGGAAGAACCCGCCCAGAGCGAGACGGCTCCGGAAACGGAAACATCTGCCCCCGCAGAAGAAGAACCGGCTCCCGCAGAGGAACCGGAAGCAGAGGACACCGCCTCCGCCGTTACCCTGACCGACATGACCGGCCGGGAGATCACGCTGGACGCGCCCGCAGAGCGCGTCGTCGCGCTGACGGCCTCCGACTGTGAGATCCTCTACGCGCTGGGCGCGGGCGATCTGCTGGTCGGCCGCGGCGAATACTGCGACTATCCGGCGGAGGTCCTGGACGTTCCCTCCGTCCAGTCCGGCTACGACACGAACATCGAGCAGATCATCGCGCTCGAGCCGCAGGTGCTGCTCATGAGCACCATGGCCCAGACCGACGAGCAGGTGCAGCAGCTGGAGGCCGCCGGCGTCCGCGTCGTCGTGAGCGACGCGCAGGACATCGAGGGTACCTATACCGCCATCAGCATGATCGGCGAGCTGGTTGGCCGGCAGGCCGAGGCTGCGTCCATTGTCGAGAGTATGCAGAAGACCTTCGACGAGATCAGGGCAAACGCCGGCGACGGCACAAAGAGCATCTATTTTGAGGTCTCCCCGCTGCAATACGGCCTCTGGACGGCAGGCTCCGGCACGTTCATGGACGAGATCGCCAATATGCTGGGTCTGACGAACTGCTTTGCCGACGTGACCGGCTGGGGCGAGATCTCCGAAGAGCAGGTGCTCGAGCGCAACCCGGATTATATCGTGACCATCTCCATGTACTATGGCGAAGGCCCGACGCCGGAGGAGGAGATCCTCTCCCGCACCGGTTGGGAAAATGTCACCGCTGTCAAAAACGGCAAGATCCTCAATCTGCCGAACAACGAGCTGTCCCGCCCGGCCCCGCGTCTGGCCGACGGCGCGAAGGCTCTGTATGACTTTGTCTACGGCGAATAATCCGGAAATACCACTCTGAAAACAGGAGGCACAGTATGCGCCGGTACCACGAAACGTTCAGGCTATGGGAATACCTGCTCTTTACGCTCGTGACGCTGGCCGTGCTGTGCCTCTGCGTCTGCGTGGGGAGCGTCCGCATCCCGCTTGCGGACACGCTTGCCTATTTTGCGGCGAAGCTCACGGGCGGCGAGACGCCCGTGGGTCTTGTTTCGTCCATTCTGCCCATCCGCCTGCCGCGTGTTCTGTGCGTGGCACTGACGGGCGCAGCGTTGTCTCTGGCAGGCGCAGCGATGCAGGGACTGCTCAAAAACCCGCTGGCCGACGGCTCGACGCTCGGCGTTTCGTCCGGCGCGTCGCTCGGCGCGGTCATTGCCATTGCCTTCGGCGTGACGCTGCCGGGTCTGCCGTTCGCGGGGACAATGGGTATGGCGATCGTGTTCGCGTTCTTATCGCTGCTTGTCATTCTCGGCCTTTCCTATAAGCTCGACCGTTCTCTGTCGACGAACACGATCATCCTGATCGGCGTGATCTTCTCCATGTTCGTCTCCAGCATTATGAGCATCGTCATTACCTTCGCTGCCGACAAGGTCCAGCGCATCACGTTCTGGACGATGGGTTCCCTGAGCGGCAGCACATATCAGAATGCCGCCGTGCTGGCAGGCGCGCTTTTGATCTGCGGCACGGTCATCCTGCTGCACGCGCAGATCCTCAACGCCTTTGCCGTTGGGGAGGACAACGCCCGGCAGATCGGCGTGGACGTGAAGCGGGCCAAGCTCGTACTGCTCATTATGGTTTCCATGCTCATCGGCGTGTGCGTGTCCATCGGCGGGACGATCGGCTTTGTCGGCCTTGTTACGCCGCATATGGCGCGGATGCTGGTCGGGCCGAACCACAAGCGGCTGCTTCCGGCGGCGATGTTCGGCGGAGCGGTCTTTCTGATGCTGGCCGATCTCATTGCGCGCATTCTATTGAATCCGCTGGAGCTGCCCATCGGCGTGGTCACGAGCTTTGTGGGCGCAATCGTATTCGTGGTGATCTTCTATCAGTCGAGAAAGGAGCACTGATATGCCGATGCTGGATGTCGACCGTCTTTCGGTGCGGTACGGAACAAAGCAGATCGTCGACGCTCTCTCCTTTTCCGTTTCCGAGGGGCAGTGGCTCATGATCGCAGGCCCGAATGGGGCAGGCAAATCGACAGCGCTTGCCGCCATCACGCAGGGGACGCCGTATACGGGCCGCGTGCTGTTTGAAGGACAGAATGTAAGGAGCATGAAGCCCGCGCTTCGCGCGCGGGCCATCGGCGTTCTGGCGCAGAACCACTTTGTCGGCTACGGCTTCACAGTCGAGGAGGTCGTGCGCCTTGGGCGCTTCGCCTATGCAGGAGGCGTGTTCGGCCGCAGCCAGGAGGACGACGCCGGGCACGTCGAGCAGGCGCTGACGCTCACCGGCCTGCAGGACAAGCGGCGGCAGTCGGTTCTGACGCTCTCCGGCGGCGAGCTGCAGCGCACGTTCCTCGCGCAGGTTCTGGCGCAGGACCCGAAGCTCCTGCTGCTCGACGAGCCGACGAACCATCTCGATCTCATCTATCAGAAGCAGATCTTCGCCCTGATCGGCCAGTGGCTGCAAACGCCGGGCCGCGCTGTGGTGAGCGTGGTGCACGATCTGTCTCTTGCGCGGGCCTTTGGCACGGATGCGCTGCTGATGGACAGCGGCCGCAAGATCGCACTGGGCCGGGCGAACGACGTCCTGACCCCCGCAAATCTTGACCGGGTCTACGGCATGGATGTTGCCGCGTGGATGCGCGGATTGTACAGACAGTGGGCCGAATAAGCCGCTGGCACCGTATGGAGAATGCTGCCGACAGGAAAAAAACGCCGCCCAGCCGGGCGGCGTTTTTTGAATTTTGATTACTCGTCCTCTTCGGAGTCCTCGTCTTCCATGTCGAACTCCAGCTCTTCGCCGCAGTTCGGGCAGGTCGTCGCGCCCTCGTCGAGCATTTCCTCGTCGATGGTGATGACTTCGCCGCAGGTGGGGCACTTGACCTCATAGAGCGTTTCGCTGCCGAAGTCGTACTCGTTCTGATCGTCGTCGTCCTCGTCGTCTTCGTAGTCCTCGTCTTCGTCGTAGTCGTCATACTCGTCGTCATCGTCGTCCATCAGGTAATCGTCGATGTTGTCGAGATCCTCTTCGATGCAGTCGAGCTCATCGGAAATGCAGTCCACGACTTCTTCCAGATCGGAAACATTCTCAGCCACGTCCTGAAGCATACTGATGATCTCAGAGATCAGTTTGCCCTCGTTAGTTTCGGTGTCGAGCTTCATGCCCTCCATCAGGCCCTTGAGATATGCGGATTTTTCAGAAAGCGTCATCGTAAAATCTCCTTTCCGGCGGTTTGCCTTTCGCTGACGTTTGGATTAACCCTTGACTCGGCCCAGATATTCGCCCGTGCGGGTGTCGATCTGGATCTTTTCGCCCTCGTTGATGAACAGGGGAACCTTGATCTCCGCGCCCGTCTCGACGGTCGCGGGCTTGGTGACGTTGGTAGCGGTGTCGCCCTTGACGCCCGGATCGGCCTTGGTAACGGTCAGCTCGACGAAGTTCGGCGTTTCGACGCTGAAGACATTGCCCTTGTAGCTCAGGAGCTTGACCGGGGTGTTTTCCTTGATGAACTTGAAGGAGTCGTCGAGCATATCCTTGCTGACGGGAACCATGTCGTACGTCTCCTGATCCATGAAGTAGTACAGATCGCCGTCGTTGTAGCTGTACTCATAATCCTTGCGCTCGATGAAAGCCTCTTCGAACTTTGCAGTCGGGTTGAAAGAGGTCTCGGTCACGGCGCCGGTCACGACGTTCTTCATCTTTGTGCGGACGAATGCGGCGCCCTTGCCGGGCTTGACGTGCTGGAACTCCACGACCTGCATGATCTTGCCGTCCATCTCAAATGTTTTACCGTTTCTGAAATCGCCAGCGGTAATAGTAGCCATAAAAATATTCCTCCAATATACGTGTAGAATACACCAACAAATAAAATAGCGTTTTGATTTTACACTATTTTGCTCGGCTTTTCAAGATATTTTATAAAATAATCAAATTTTTCGGGCTCTTCGTCAGGATCTCGCAGCCGGTTTCGGTGATGACGGTCACATCCTCGATGCGCACGCCGAATTCGTCCGGGATATAGATGCCCGGCTCTGCCGATACGACCGCGCCTGCGGGCATGGGCTTGTCGTTGCGCGTGTTGGCATACGGCCCCTCATGGATGAGAAGGCCGAGGCTGTGACCGTAGCTGTGGCCGAACAGCCCCTCAAAGCCTGCGGCGTTGATGACATTCCGCGCGGCTGCGTCCATCTCCTTGCCGGTGACGCCTGCCTTTGTCGCGGCGATGCCCGCCAGCTGCGCTTCAAGCACGGTATGGTAGACCTTGTCCATCTTCTCGGACACATAGCCCAACGCGATCGTGCGGGTCATATCGGAGCAGTAGCCATGGTACAGGCAGCCGAAGTCCATGGTGACGAAATCGCCGTACTGCAGAACGCGCTCGGACGGAACGCCGTGCGGCAGGCTGGTGTTGGGGCCGGAGACGGTGATGGGGTCGAACGACGGGCCTTCGGAGCCGTATTTGTAGAGCCGGTAGATCAGCTCCGCGCACAGCTCCTTTTCCGTCATGCCCGGATGGATGACGTTCAGAAGATCGTCAAAGGTGCGGTCGGTGATCTCCTGCGCTTTTTTCATGTATTCAATTTCCCACGGCTCCTTGCTTGCGCGCGGAGCGTTGATCTCGGCGGCGTATGGATGCAGGACGGCGTTGAGCTTCGTGTTGTAGAGCGTATACTCCTCCACGGTCAGCGTATCGTCCTCAAAGCCGATGGTTTTGACGGTGTTGTCGGAGATGGCCTCGTTGATCAGCTTTGTGTACGGGTGCTCCGTATCGACCATCTTCACGGCAAAGCCCGGCAGGTTTTTCTGTGCCGACTCAATATAGCGGAAGTCGGTGAAATAATAGCTCTGCGTCTTGCAGATGACGGCGACGCCCTCTGCGATGCAGTATTCCGCGGCATACTGCCGGTTGTGCTTCGAGGTCAGCAGCAGCGCGTCGACCTCGCCCTTTGCGATGAGCTTCTGGTACTTTTCAATGTTTTTCATGTTGGATCCTCCATTTTCCGATTGCAATAAAGGGAAGCTCGGCCACGTGCCGGAGCTTCAGCCATATGGTATGGTTATGAATTGCCGAGATCAGGATCGACTGCACCCCCGCGCAGTTTGCGCCCAGTACGTCCGTGTAGATCTGATCGCCCACGAGCGCGCAGCGGGCCGGTTCCAGCGAAAAGCGCGCCAGACACGCGCGGATGCCGCGCGAAAAGGGCTTTTTCGCGTGCGTGATGCAGTCCAGCCCGTATTTCTCGCAGAAGGTCACAACGCGCGGCTTTCTGCTGTTTGACACGACGCAAAGGCCGATCCCGGAGGCCTGCATGGCGCCCAGCCACGCGGCCATTTCCGGCGTCGGTTCGCTCGTCGTGTAGGGGACGATGGTGTTGTCAAAATCCAGCATCAGGAACGAGACGCCGCGCGCGGTCAGATCCTCGGCGCGCACGTCGGTCAGATGCGGGTAGATCATGCGGGGCAAAAATGAAAACGGCATAGCTTTTCCTACAGCTTCATAATTTTATACATAGCATTATATCACAGGAAAGGCGGCTTGTCCATGATTCTGTATCCATTTCCGCCCGGTTCTGCCTTGAAATGCGGCATTGCGGGCTTTGATGAAGAGAAAAAGGAGCCCGCCGCGGAGCTGTACCTGCTCGCGCCGGGTTCTGTGCCGCCAGCGGACTTTGGAGGCGGTTATCTGTTCTGCGAAGCGCCGGGCTGTCGCGACACGCGGCTTCTGCAGCCCGTGCAGACTGCCGCGCCGGATGCGCCCGCCGTCTGGTGCGACACGCAGGTCTCCGGCGGCAGTCTGGAGGGATACCTGCGCGGGCTGCTCCCGGTCTGGGGGGATCGGCTCTGGGTATATCTCGTGCCCATCCGGATGCTGTTCCCCGTCCCATGCCCCTCCGGTGTCGGAACGCCGCTTGACGAAACGGCGGCGGACGCGCTGACCGCGCGGCACCCATCGCATTTCTCCCCGGAGCTTGTCTGCCGCTACTGCTTTTTCCGGGACGAAGACGGGGACGCGCACGTCTTCCTGTACGACACGGAGGAGACCTGCCGGGAAAAGCTGAACCTCCTGCGAAGGCTCGGTGTGCGCCGGGTATTTGGGGAGATTCCGCAGACATAAGGAAACCCTGACCAAAATCAGAAGCAGCCGGTAGGGGCAGACACTGAAAATCCGGCATAAATGGATTTGAACAAACAAATAAGGCTCCCCCGTCTAAATAAGAGAGGGAGCCTTTGAAGCCTGAACCCGCGCTTACTGCGCCGTTTCCGACAATTCAAGACCGGGGTTGCGTTTGAGGATGAAGTTGATCGACCACTGCGAGGCGAAGACCAGCAGGCTCCGGCCGCGGTAGTCCTCGAGAAGCTCCGCGTCGGTGGACAGGTACAGATCCTTGAGATCCGTGACCGGCGCTTTGGTGATGAACCGCAGCTGCTCATACGGCAGCTGCTGCATACGCAGGTCGACGCCGTATTCGGCCTTCATGCGGTACTGGAAAACGTCGAACTGCAGCGTGCCGACGACGCCGACGATGACCTCCTCCATGCCGGAATTCGGCACCTTGAAGATCTGGATCGCGCCCTCCTGCGCGATCTGCTCGGTTCCCTTGAGGAACTGCTTGCGCTTCATGGAGTCCTTGGCGCTGACGCGGGCGAAGTGCTCCGGCGCGAAGGTCGGGATGCCGCCGAATTTGAACTTTTTGCCCGGCACGGTGATGGTATCGCCGATGGAGAAAATGCCGGGGTCGAACACGCCGATGATATCGCCCGCGTAGGCCTCGTCGACGATCTCGCGCTCGGAGGCCATGAGCTGCTGCGGCTGCGACAGGCGCATTTTCTTGCCGCTCTGCACGTGATAATATTCCGCGTCGCGCTGGAACTGGCCGGAGCAGATGCGCATGAAGGCCAGCCGGTCGCGGTGGGCCTTGTTCATGTTTGCCTGGATTTTGAACACAAACGCGGAAAAGTCCGGGCTGAACGTGTCGATCACGCCGCAGTCCGCTTCGCGCGGCAGGGGGCTCGGCGTCATGCGCAGAAATTCCTCCAGAAACGGCTCTACGCCGAAATTGGTCAGGGCCGAGCCGAAGAACACGGGCGAAAGCCTGCCCGCACGAACTTCCTCAAGGTCAAATTCGCGGCCTGCGCCGAGCAGCTCCACATCGTCGATCAGCTGCTGATGGCGGCGCTCGCCGATGATCTGCGCGACCTGCGGGTCGTACAGATCGATCTCCATCTTGTCCGCGCGGTTCTTGCCGGACACGCCGGAGAAAAAGATCAGCTGGCTGGAACGGCGGTCGTACACGCCCTGAAACTCCCGGCCGGAGCCCATGGGCCAGTTGCAGGCGTAGGTTTCAATGCCGAGTTCGTTTTCCAACTCGTCCAGCAGCTCAAACGGGTCGCGGGCCTCGCGGTCCATTTTGTTGATAAAGGTAAAGATCGGGATATGGCGCATGGCGCAGACCTTGAAGAGCTTCCGGGTCTGCGGCTCGACGCCCTTCGCGCCGTCGATGACCATGACGGCGGAGTCCGCCGCCATGAGCGTGCGGTAGGTGTCCTCGGAAAAGTCCTGATGGCCGGGGGTGTCGAGGATGTTGATGCAGAAGCCCTCATACTGGAACTGCATGACGGACGATGTGACCGAGATGCCTCTTTGCTTCTCGATCTCCATCCAGTCGGATACGGCGGCACGGGAATTTTTCTTGCCCTTGACCGCGCCCGCCTGCGCGATGGCCCCGCCGTAGAGCAGGAATTTTTCTGTCAGGGTCGTTTTACCGGCGTCGGGGTGCGAAATGATCGCAAACGTTCTGCGCCGGGAGATCTCTTCTTTCAGGGATGCCATGTATGTTCCTCCAAATTCAGTTTGTTTTTGATTGAATCGTCAGCCGCTACATGGGTCGCCCTCCAAATCATTCTGGTTTTTTACACAACTGGTTTAGTTTATCACACAAGCCGCCTGTTTACAAGCGGCTTCACCGGAAAAATCACAGCAGAAGCGCCAGCAGCGCCTCCGGCGTTTCCGCAAGCGCGTCCGCACCGGCCTTTTCCAGCTCCTCCCGGCTGCCGTAGCCGTAGAGCACGCCGACGGTCTGGATTCCCGCCGCGTGACCGCCGTAAATATCATATTCCCGGTCACCGGACAAAATGGCGCGGGAATACTCCGTGCAGCCTGCCTCGCGCAGCGCGCGGCGCACGACGTTGACCTTTTTCCCGGCCTCCGGGTCGTCGGCGATCCCGCCGCACACGCCGTCAAAATACTGCATCAGATCAAAATGCGTCAGCACCTGCCGCGCCATGCTCTCGAGCTTGGACGTGGCGACGTACATCCGCTTTCCCGCCGCTTTCAGTGCGTGCAGGCATTCCCGCACGCCGGGATACGGCTCGTTTTCGAGCCAGCCCGTCTCGCGGTAATATGCACGGAAGCGGTCGATGGCCGTCTGGACATCCGCCTGCAGGAGATAGACGGCAAACGACTCGACCAGCGGCGGGCCGACAAACTGCCGCAGCGCCTGTTCGGACAGACCGGTGATCCCGAACGATCCCAGCGCAGTCTCAGCCGCGTGCATGATCCCCGGCCCGGAATCTGTCAGCGTTCCGTCCAGATCAAACAGCAAAACATCCCAGCCCATCGTATCCTCCGTTATCCGAGCGCTGTGTATACTTCATCCGAAACCGGCTCGCACCATTCGTTCCGGGTGTTCTCGCCGGGAACCTCGACAGCGATGTGGCTGAACCAGCTGTTTGCCTTCGCTCCGTGCCAGTGCTTGACCCCGGCCGGGATGGTAACGACCATGCCGGGCGTCAGGCTCACGGCGCGCTTGCTCTCCTCCTGGTACCAGCCCTCTCCGGCTGTGCAGATCAGCAGCTGTCCGCCGCCCTTGCTTGCGTGGTGGATGTGCCAGTTGTTCCGGCAGCCCGGCTCAAAGGTCACATTGGCCAGAAACACGGGACAGGCCCCGCGCGCGGTCAGCGGCTTCAGATAGGACTGGCCGGTAAAATACTGCGCATATGCGTCGTTCGGCGCGCCGATTCCGAACGCATCCTGCTGTTCAAATGCTTCTCTGCTGACAGTACTCATGATGATACTCCTTTCACGCGCAATGGCTTCTGCCTGAATTTTATTTGTCTATCATACCGCACAGCCAAGGATTCCGCAAGATAAAACCGGTAAAAAGCGAATGCTTCGGGAGTTTTTTGATTCCATTGCCGGGACGCCTCCGGCGGCCCCATCTTTTCCGCCCTGCCGAAAAAGATGGGGGAGAAAAGGGGCGCTGGGTTCCGTTTGGTGCAGGATTCAGAGCGCTCAAAAATTTGCCGCGTTCGAATCCCTTCAGGCCCTCCTGCTCAAGGGAGGGGTGCTCCCGCGCCAGTGCGTCACAGAAAAAAGCAGGGGCCGGCAGAGTCGCCGGCCCCTACAGGCTGATAATCTTGCGGCCCGATCAGCCGTTCGTGCTGGCTGCGGCGCTGCTGATGGATTTGACGTATTTGGCGTTCAGGTACGCGCAGACCTCGTTGTACCAGATCTCGTACCAGGCACCGTCGTCCGTCTCGTCCGAGACGCCGGTGACAGCGACGACCGTGTCGGTCGGCATGGTCATGAGGACGTCGCTGTTGGTCGACGGAGCGGTACGCACATTCACATCATTCGTCGTGGCCATGCTTTCGGCCTTCGGCGTGATGGCAAGCTCCTGCACGTCGGCAGGCCACTTGGCCGTGTCGCGCTCCGGCGTGCCGCCGAGATGGTTGGAGGCGAAGATGGACGCGATGGTGCAGCTGCTCTTGGTGACGAGCATGGCGACCTGTCCGTTATAGCGCACAGAGCCGTTCCACGTGTTGTCCTTCCAGTCGAGCGCGACCTCGTAGATCTGGCCGCCCAGATCGACGCTGTACCGGTAATCCGCCGTCTTGCCGGTCTTTTTATAGTTGGCCTGCAGCAGCACGGTGGACAGAGCCGCCGCGTCGCTTTCGGACAGCGAAACGGGATCGTCGCTGCCGTAGGTCACAACGGCGCTGGTACTGGGCTGCGGCTCGGCGGCCTGCGGGACGGTGATCATAAACTGGCCGTTTGTATCCTGCTCGTCAAACTGGAACATCAGCTCCTGTGCGCCGCCGCGCGGAACGAGCGTGAAGCCCTTGTCGCTGGTCGTGACGGTGTAGAGGCCGGAGGCCTCATAGAACGAGCGGAACATGCCGGAGAGCGTCTGCCCGTCCGGCAGCTTGTCGATGCCGCAGGTATACGGCGTGCCGGGCTGGACGGCGGCGAACATCGTATCGCGCAGCGACGCGTCCGTGATAAGGTGCAGCGGCAGGAGCAGATCAAGCGTGCCGGAATCGAGTGCGATCTCGCGGTGCTCGCCCATGAAGAAATACCATTTTTCATTGGTGTTCTTCGGATCCTTGACATACAGGCACCAGCTGTCTGTACCGCCGGATTCGTTCGTCTTCGTATAAACGCCGCACTCGCCGTAGCTGTTGGTATATGTCTCGGCGGTGATGCCCTCGTTATTTTTGGTGATGAGCTTGCTCAGCGCGCTGAGCTTTTTCTTTGTCGTGAACTGGTAGCCGCCGTAGGAGACGAAATCCGACTCGTTCAGCTCGGCGGACAGGGGCAGCTCGATGGTCGTGCCGGTGGAAAACGCCTTGGCCCTGATCACCGTGTCGCTGCCCTTGGAGCAGCCGCGTGCGACCAGCACAATGATGAGCACCAGCAGCACGAGCGCTGCGGCCGCGATCAGCAGCGGCAGATTTCTGCGCAGCCAGATGCTTTGCTTTCTTCTTTTGTTCATAGCCGTACCTCCATGATTGTGTTCGGGGCTGCGAAGCACGAGGATAGACTTCGCGCAGTATATTCATGATTATGATAGCACAGCTTTCTGAAAATAGCAATTCTTCATAAAAAAATAAGATTTGACGATTTTCCTTGCGAAGCGCCGCTTCTGCTGGTATGATGTCAGAAAAGACTGACAGGAGGGATCTTTCTTGCGCTTCAGATGTCTGGTCATGGATCACGACGACACCACGGTCAACAGCACCGCCACCATCCACTTTCCGTCGTTCCTTGCCTATTTAAAGCTCGTGCGCCCGGAGGCGTCGTATACGCTGGAGGACTATTTCCGCAAAAATTTTGACCCCGGCATCATGGCGCTGTTCACCGGCGAACTCGGCTTTTCGGAGGAAGAACTCGAGGGCGAGTTCCGCTTCTGGCAGGACTGGGTGCGCACACGCGTGCCGAGCGCCTATCCTGGCATCTGCGAAATTCTGCGGCGGCACAAGGACGCGGGCGGGTATATCGCCGTCGTCTCGCACTCCATGCGCGGGAGCATCGAGCGCGATTACCGGGAAAACGATCTTCCCGAGCCGGATATCATCTTCGGCTGGGAGCAGCCGCCCGAGCAGCGCAAGCCGAACACCTGGCCGCTGGAGCAGATCATGGAGCGCTTCGGCCTTGAGCCGCAGGAGCTTCTTGTCGTCGACGATCTGAAGCCCGGCTACGACATGGCGCGCGCCGCAGGCGTTCCCTTCGCCGCCGCAGGCTGGGCGAATGATATCCCGGAAATCGAGCAGTTCATGCGGAAAAACTGCGATTTCTACTGCAAAACCGTCGCCGATCTCGACCGGCTGCTGGAGGAATCATAACAGCCGCTCCCGGTGGGAACCGGGGGCGGCTGTTTGTATGCTCTGCTTATTTCTTCATGGCCAGCGCCTGCTTGACCTTGGCGATGATGCCGTCGGCATTGACGCCGTAGGCGTCGAGCACCAGCGGAGCCTTGCCGCTGCGGCCAAACTCGTCGTTGACGCCGTGGCGGACGACGGGCACGGGATAATTCTCGCTCAGATATTCGGCGACTGCCGCGCCAAGACCGCCGAGGACGTTGGCCTCTTCGGTGGTGACGATCGCGCCGGTTTCCTTCGCGGCCTTCAGAACCAGCTCGGTGTCGAGCGGCTTGATGGTGTGCATATCGATGACGCGGGCGGAAACGCCCTCGGCAGACAGCTTGTCAGCAGCGGCCAGCGCCATCTGCACGTTCATGCCGACCGCGATAATGGTCACGTCGGTGCCGTCGCGCAGCGTTGCGCCCTTGCCAAGCTCAAAGGAGTAGCCGGGGATGGAATCCGTGACCGTTTCGACGGCCAGACGGCCCAGACGCATATAGGCCGGACCTTCATAATTGACGAGTGCCTCAACGGCCAGACGCATCTCGTTGCCGTCGCACGGGCACAGGACCAGCATACCGGGGATGGCGCGCATGATGGCAAAATCCTCGATGCACTGGTGCGTCGCGCCGTCCTCGCCGACGGACAGACCGCCGTGGCTGCCGACGACCTTGACATTCAGGTGCGGGTAGGCAACGGAGTTGCGGACCTGCTCCCAGGCACGGCCGGCTGCGAACATGGCGAACGTGTTGACGAAGGGCTTGAAGCCGCACAGGCTCATACCGGCGGCGACGCCGACCATATCGGCCTCGGCGATGCCCATGTCAAAAAAGCGTTCCGGGCAGGCGGCCTTGAAATACTTCGTCATGGTCGCGCCTGCGAGGTCTGCGTCGAAGCAGACAAGGTCGGGATATTTTTCGGCCAGCGCGGCAAGCGCCTTGCCGTATGCTTCACGGGTTGCAATTTTCTCAGCCATTTTTTAACCCTCCAGTTCCTTGATCTTCGCTTCAAGCTCTGCTTTGGCCTGCGCCCACTGCTCGTCGTTTGGCGCCTTGCCGTGCCAGCCCGCGTTGTTTTCCATAAAGCTCACGCCTTTGCCCTTGATGGTCTTTGCGAGGATCATGGTGGGCTGCCCCTTGGTCTGCTCGGCTTCCTTGTAAGCGGCTTCGATCTGCTCGAAGTCATGGCCGTCGATCTTGATCACGTGCCAGCCGAACGCTTCAAACTTCTTGTCCAGCGGCTCGGTGGGCATGACGTCCTTCGTCTCGCCGTCGATCTGCAGACCGTTGACGTCAACGCAGGCGCACAGATTGTCGAGGTGGTACTTGTTGGCGGCCATCATGGCCTCCCAGACCTGACCCTCGGCGACCTCGCCATCGCCGAGAATGGCGTAAACGCGGTAGTCCTTCTGCGCGACCTTACCGGCCAGCGCCATGCCGACGGCGACGGAGATGCCCTGGCCCAGAGAGCCGGTGGACATATCGACGCCGGGGACGTATTTCATTTCCACATGGCCGGACATATGGCCGTCGATGCGGCGGAACATCTTGAGATCCTCGACCGGGAAGAAGCCGCGCAGCGCCAGCACCGGATATACAGCGGGGGAGCAGTGGCCCTTGGACATGACGAAGCGGTCACGCGCGGGGTCATGCGGGTTCTTGGGATCGACGCGCATTTCGGCAAAGTACAGGTACGTCAGCACGTCCATGCAGCTCATCGAGCCGCCCGGATGGCCGGAGGCCGCGTCGTGCACCATCTGGACGCCATAAAGACGCGCCTTTGCCGCGTTCAGCTCGAGCGCCTTCAGTTTGGTTTGTTCCATATGAATTCCTTCCTTTGTTCATAGAATCGGGAATTTCCTGCGTTTGTGTGGGATTGATTTGTCTCGCAGGAAAACTCATTTTGCTTCTTGTTGCATTCCGGCTTCTATCATACAATATCTGCGCGGATTTTTCCAGTAGTATTTACAAAAAAACAGGTTTTTGCGTTCAGTTCAGGTATTTGCCGCCTCTGCCGCCCGGCACAGGGCGACGAACGCCTCCCGGACGGGGGCAGGGGAGAGCAGCTGCGCCCGCGCGCCGAATGAGGCAAGCCAGCCGAAAAAGTTCGGCGACACTGCGACCTCGACCGTGCAGATAAACGCGTCCGGCCCATCCGGGACGCATGGGGTCCCGCGGCCGAAGCGGTCGATCACAACACCCGCCAGCGACCGGTCAAAGCGCAGCCGCAGCTGCTCCCGGCTGCCCGCGAACATACCGAAGACGTTTTTGCCGTATTCGGTCAGATCAAGCTCCCGCGTCTGCGCGTCCATATAGCGCGGCTGGCCCGTCATGCTGATCGAGGCCATCTTATCCACGCGGTAATGCGTCAGCCCGTGGCGCTCGGAATGCGCGATGAGATAATAATTTTCATCCTGCCAGCACAGCGCATAGGGGCTGGCAGTATACAGCCCCGGCCGGTAGCGGCGGGAGCCGTTCAGATCATAGTCAAAATAGCGGAACGTGATGCGGCTGTTTTTCTGGATGGCCTCGTGCAGCAGATCGACGGAATAATAGACGCTCTCGTTCATGGTCTTGACGCGTCCGGCGACTGTGACCTGCCGCCGCAGGCTCCCGGCGGCATACCCGCTGGCAAGCGTCTCAAGCTTGGCGATCAGCTGCATGGACTTCCGCTCCGACAGGAATTTGCTCGACTGCACCGCGTCGACCAGCAGCTTCAGCTCCGGCAGCTCAAACGTGCGCGAGGCAAGAAAATACCCGCCGTTCCGGCCCTTGACCGTCACGATATCCATGCCGAACTGCTGCAGGCACAAAATATCGTCGTAGACGCTCTTGCGCTCGGCCCGGATGCCCTGCGCGGCGAGCGCGTCCAGAATGTCCTGCATGGAGAGCAGGTGCTCCTCATCCGACTGCCGCTCGAACAGTTCCTTTAAATACAGCAGCTTCAGCTTCTGATTCTCCGTCCGTCCCATCGTCCGCGCCTCCTGTCAGCAGTGGTATATTTATTGTACAGATTTTTCGCGCCGGGAGCAAGTGGAATTGCGGATTTTCCAAAAACGTGATAAACTATAAAAAATACGCTTGCAGGAGGCCGCTTATGCTGTATCTTGGCTGCCATTTGTCCTCGTCGAAGGGCTATGCCGCGATGGGGAGGGCCGCGCTTTCCATCGGCGCGAACACCTTTCAGTTTTTTACGCGCAATCCGCGCGGCGGTGCTGCAAAAAGTACTGACCCGGCGGACGCCGCCGTGCTCGTGCAGATGCAGCAGGACGGGCAGTTGGGCCGCGTCGTGGCCCATGCGCCGTATACGCTGAACCCGTGCTCCAAGGACGAGCGGACGCGGGAATTTGCCCGCGAGGTCTTTGAAAGCGATTTGCAGCGCATGGAGCTGACACCCGGAAACTTCTACAATTTCCATCCCGGCAGCCATGTCGGACAGGGCGTTGAAGCCGGGATCGAGCTGATCGCCGCGTGTCTGGATGCGGTCGTTCGGCCGGAGCAGCACACGACCGTTCTGCTCGAAACGATGTCCGGAAAGGGCAGCGAGGTCGGCGGCCGGTTCGAGGAGCTGCGCGCGATTCTTGACGCCTGCCGGTGCGGGGAGCTGCTCGGCGTGTGCCTCGATACGTGCCATGTGTCGGACGCGGGATACGACATTGTAAACGATCTGGACGGCGTGCTGGCTGAATTCGACCGCGTGATCGGCCTTGACCGGCTGAAGGCGCTGCATCTGAACGACAGCAAAAACCCCTGCGGCGCGCATAAGGACCGGCATGAAAAGCTCGGGCAGGGCTGTCTGGGGCTGGAAATGTTCCGGCGTATTCTGCACCACCCGGCCCTGCGGGGTCTGCCCATGATCCTCGAAACGCCGAACGAGCTGCCGGGCTACGCGCAGGAGCTTGCACTGCTGCGCGCACTAGGGTGTATCTGAAAACTCCCAACGCACCCGGACAGCGGGCCTTTTTGCGGTGCGCCGCGTCATTTTTCCTTGAAATACGTCAGTATTCCTGCGAAAAAATGTCTTGCGCAACGCAAAAATCCCTCGCTGCCGGTCACATCATGAGTTCTCAGATACACCCTAGGGGAATCTCTGAATTGACGTTTTCTGTCGAATATGATACTTTATAGATAACTGGGAAAAGGAGAATCGCGTATGAACGAACATCGAGACAAGCCATACGTCAAATGGGGTCTGACGGCGCTGGTCGTGATCTTTGTCAGCATTCTGCTCGTCGTGATCTTTACGGATCTGCCGGGTTTCTTCGGTGTGCTGACGGCGCTGGAGATGATTCTGGAGCCGCTGATCTTCGGCGTGGTGATCGCGTTCCTTCTGAACCCGATCGTGCGCTTCGTCGACAGCCGCCTGCTGCCGCTGCTGGAACAGAAGACAAAGTGGAAGCCCGCGTTCATCCGCAATCTGAGCCGTGCGGCGGGCATCTTCGTCAGCGTTGTTGTGGCAGTCCTGATTTTATACGCGTTCTTCTCCATGCTGCTGCCGCAGCTGTATGAGAGCGTCGTCGGGATCGTGGACAACGCGGAGACGTATTATACCAGCATCGACCGCTGGGTCACGAACATCCTCGAGGACAACCCCGAGATCCAGAGCTATGTCGACTCGGCGCTCGGCAAGATCTATGATTTCATCAACAACTGGATCACCACGACGTTTTTGCAGGACGTGCAGAAGCTCCTGACCACGCTCACAAGCTCCGTAGTCGCCTTTGTCAAGGGCTTTATGAACTTCCTCATCGGCTTCGTCGCGTCGATCTATATCCTGTGGTCGAAGGAGACGTTTCAGGCGCAGAGCAAGAAGATCATCGTCGCGCTGCTCTCGCCGAAGGGCGCGGATCACGTGTTCTATCTCGGCCGCAATATCTACCGCGTGTTCAACGGCTTCGTCATCGGCAAGATCGTCGACTCGGCCATCATCGGCGTTCTTTGCTATATCGGCATTCTGATCCTCAAGATGCCGTATCCGGCCCTGATCGCCACGGTCATCGGCGTGACGAACGTCATCCCGTTCTTCGGGCCGATCATCGGTCTTGTGCCGTGCGCGTTCCTCATTCTGCTGGTGAACCCGCTGCAGGCGTTCTATTTCGTCATCTTCATTCTGGTCCTGCAGCAGGTGGACGGCAATGTCATCGGGCCGAAGATCCTCGGCAACACCGTCGGCATCTCGGGCTTCTGGGTGCTTGCGTCCATCACCATCGCGGCCAGCCTCTTCGGCTTCGCAGGCATGATCCTGGGCGTGCCGGTGTTTGCGATCATTTACCTGCTCATTTCCGACTCTGTCAACAATAAGCTTCGCAAAAAGAATCTGACTACCGACACGACGGCCTACGGCCCGATCAGCGAGGTCGCCGAGCTTCCGAAGCAGGACAGAACCGCCGCACCGTAACCGCCCGTACATGGAGAATTTCTCATGCAGGATGCACTGACTACGTTTTTTTCACAATTTGAGCCCGTTCCGTGGCTGTGCTATCTGTTCCCGGTGCTTGCGCTGGGGATCCTGATCCGCTGCGCGGTGAGCCTGCTGACGTTCCGGCCGGAGCCGGAGGTCTGGGCATGGCTGACCACGCCGGACGGCGCGCACATCCCTGTCACGCACTGGGAAAGCCTTATCGGCCGCGGTGCAGGCTGTGATGTACAGCTTGGCTACCCAACCGTCTCGCGCACGCACGCAGTCTTAACGCGCTACGACGACGGCAGCTGGACGATCTCGGACGCGCACTCCAAATCCGGCGTGTTCGTCAACGGGAGGCAGACGGCGCTGTCCGCGCTGCGCTTCGGCGACGTCATTACGATGGGCGGCGTGAATTTCACGCTCATCCCCCTGACAAAGGAACAGGAGCGCATTCAGGCCGGGACCCGCACGCGGGCCGGCCATGCCGTGCATCAGGTGCCGACGCTGCTGCTCCTGACGCTGTTCCAGCTGCTGACAGCCATTCAGCTCATCCTCGGCGGCTGCGATCCTGCGCTGGAGCTGACCGCCTTCGGCGGGCTGATCGGGCTGGAATGGGCGCTGTATCTCGCGCTTCGTGCGTTCCGCAGAACGGGCTTCGAGGCGGAGACGCTGGCGTTTTTCCTGTGCACGATGGGACTTGCCGTTGTGTCGAGTTCCGCACCGGAAAGTCTGATCAAGGAGCTGCTTGCTATCGTCGCGGGCGTGTGCGTGTTCCTCGTCGTCTGCTGGTCGCTGCGCGATCTGGAGCGGGCAAAGACCGTGCGGTACCTCGCGGCTGTTGCAGGCATCGGCCTGCTGGCGTTCAATCTGCTCTTTGGCGTGGAAAAATTCGGCGCGCGCAACTGGATCCAGCTGGGCGGCGTGTCGTTCCAGCCGTCGGAGTTCGTCAAGGTTTGCTTTATCTATGTCGGCGCGTCCACGCTCTCGCGGCTGATGGCAAAGCGCAATATCGTGCTGTTCATCGCCTATTCCGCCGTGATCTGCGCGTGTCTGGCGCTCATGAAGGATTTCGGAACCGCGATCATTTTCTTTGTCGCGTTCCTTGTCATCGCGTTCCTGCGCTCCGGCAACTTTGCGACCATCGCGCTGGCCATCGCCGCGACGGGCTTCGCGGGCGTTCTGGTACTGCGCTTTCTGCCCTACGCGCGCAACCGCTTTGAGGCGTGGGGGCATGTGTGGGACTATGCGCTCACGACCGGGTATTCCCAGACGCGCTCGATGATGTGCATCGCCTCGGGCGGTCTGTTCGGCCTCGGGCCGGGGAAGGGCTGGCTCAAATACGTCGCGGCGTCGGACACCGATCTGGTCTTCGCCTTCGTCTCGGAGGAATGGGGCCTCATCATGGCGGTTCTGATGGTCGCGTGCATTGTCATTCTCGCCTGCTTCGTCGTGCGCTCCGCACCCGCGGGCAGAAGCTGCTTTTATACCATCGGCGCCTGCGCGGCTGTGACGGTCATGGTCACGCAGACGATCCTGAACGTGTTCGGCATGGCGGATTTCCTGCCGCTCACGGGCGTGACGTTCCCGTTCGTGTCGAACGGCGGGTCGAGCATGGTCTGTGTCTGGGGCCTGCTGGCCTTTATCAAGGCAGCCGATACCCGGCAGAACGCCTCCGTTGCCATCCGCGTCCCGCACGGCGTCACGCCGCTGCCAGAGGAACCCGACGCAGAGGAAGACGCCGTTGACGAGCCTGCGCCGGAGGACCCCGACGCCGCCTGGCGGCGTCCTGCCGAAAAGGAGGCGCGCAGATGAAAAAGGTATCGCGCCGCGCGCTGTTCGCGCTGGCTCTGGCCGCCGTGCTTGCCGTGGGCACGCTGGCTTTCTGCGTCAAATACGCGGCAAACGCCGAAAAATGGGTCACGTTTTCCGGCAGTCCGCACGTCTATACCGGCACGAATCTCACCGGCGGCAAAATTTACGACCGCTCCGGCGTGCGCATTCTGAACACGACCGACGGCCGTGTGTACAGCACCGACGAGGCCGTGCGCGAGGCGACCGTCCATCTGCTGGGCGACCGCTACGGCTATATCAGCGCGCCGCTGCTGGGCAATTTTGCCGAGCAGATGATCGGCTATGATAAGATCACAGGCCTGAACGAGGCGTCCAAGGGCACGGCCAGCGCAAGACTCACCATCAGTGCCGAGGTGCAGAAAGCAGCTTTGCAGGCGCTCGGCAGCTATCACGGCGCAGTCGGCGTCTATAACTACAAAACCGGCGAAATTTTGTGCGCTGTGACCAGTCCCAGCTACGACCCCGACAACATCCCCGATATCGCGGGCGACGAGACAGGCGCGTATGACGGCGTGTATCTCAACCGCTTCTTTGACGCGGCCTATACGCCCGGCTCCATTTTTAAACTCGTGACCAGCGCCGCAGCGCTGGAAAAAAGCGCGTCTGCGCAGGCCGGGACCCATACCTGCACCGGGAAAACCATCATCGGCGGGCAGGAAATCATCTGTATGTCCAGCCATGGGACGCTTGCCATGCCGGAGGCGCTGGCGCATTCGTGCAACGTCTATTACGGTGAGCTGGCCTCGGCCCTCGGTAAGGACGCTTTGCAGGCGGCCTGCGATAAGCTCGGCCTCAACGGAACGCTCACCTGCGACGGCTATACCGCCCGGTCGACCGTCGATCTGTCAGACGCGGACGACGGCAGCGTCGCCTGGGCCGGGATCGGCCAGTACACCGACCAGATCACGGCGATCCAGTTCCTGCGCTTTATGGGCGTGATCGCGAACGGCGGAGAGGCGGCGGAGCCGTATCTCATGCAGAAAATTTCCCGCGCGGGCCAGACGGTCTATGAAGCGGAAACGAAGACGACCGGGCGGCTGTTGTCCGAAGAAACAGCCGAGGCGCTCGGAAAGATGATGCGCGGCGCGGTCGTGAACCAGTACGGCGCGTGGCAGTTCGGGAACTTAACCGTCTGCGCCAAGTCCGGCACGGCGGAGCGCGAAAACGGCCCGGCAGACGCGATGTTCGCGGGCTTCGTGGAGGATGAGGCATATCCGCTCGCGTTCGTCGTCTTCGCCGAACGCGGCGGCTCCGGCAGCCAGACAGCCGCGCCCATCGCCGCAAAGGTCCTTGCCGCGTGCAAGACCATGCTGGATACCCCGAACCCGAACGGGTAAAGTCGCCTTGAATTTGCAGCGTTTTTTGTGGTCAACGACGAGCCTGTCAATGTAAGAACACTTTCTGAAATCTGCAGCTGCGGTGTCACTTTTTCTTTTGCTTCTCCAAAAGAAAAAGTGACAAAAAGAAAACGAGCCCGGGGGGATTTCGATTTCCCCCCGGAACCCCCTTGAAGCGACCAGAAAAACCCCTTCGGTTTTTCTGGACTTTTCCCGCGAAACATGAAGCATCTCAGAATTTCTGACATTTTTCGAAAAAGCTTCGTAGGGGGCGATGCCAGTCACAACCGTTCGCGACGAAGGAACGTTACGGATGTGGGTCTGCCGCTTGCCGGTACACATCGACCCGGCAGGATGCACCGTTTTTTATGGTAATCTTCGGCGAATTCGCAACTTCCCATCGGGCCGACAGAGTCGTCGGCCCCTACGGCGAAGCTTCAATGCACTCGTACCCCTGTAGGGGCGGACGACTCTGTCCGCCTACAGAACGCACCGCTTTTTACGGGAATCTGCGGCGAATCCGTACTGCCTCACAAATTTTGAACGCAAAGCTGATTTACCGCAGATATTCTAACGCAGCTGCCTACAAATTTGGAGCACCATAACAGGCGGCGCGTACCAAAGCGCCCGTAAGGTGACTATGTGTGCTCGTAACGACTAAAAACTCGGTGCCTATCTAAAACGTACCCGCAGGATGCACCAACCGCGTCCAAGCACTCTTTTCTTCCATATCTTTTCTCTTGCGAGAGAAAAGATATGGCTGCCGGAGGCACGACGGAAACGGCCTCGACGGAACGAGCCTCCGCGCTGTGCGCGAAGCCGCTTATCCTCTGAGTCCGTTTCCTCCTTTCCAAAACGCAAACGCTTCGCTGGTTCGTGTTTTGGGATTGCCCCATCGAAACAAGTCCTTATCAACACAAAAGGAGAACCCCCATGACTGATTTCCACACGCTGATCGACAGCTATCAGAACTGCGCCTGCGGGCAGGCGCATGAATGTGCTATCCGGGATATCGAGATTGGCAGCGGGCTTGTGTCCGAGGCCGGCGAGATCCTGAAGAAAAACGGCTTTGGCCCCCGGCTCCTGCTGGCGGCGGACGAGCAGACGCTTGCCGCTGCGGACGGCATTGAGGCTTCCCTTTCCGGCTTTACCGTCCTGCGCCATATCTGGCCGTCCATCCGCGTCGCGACCATGCAGGACGTGGAGAAGATCGAGGGGTATTTTGACCGCGTGGACGGCGTGCTTGCCGTCGGCACGGGGTCTGTCCATGACCCGTGCAGGCTTGCCTGTGCGCGGCATAGCGTGCCGCTGTGCCTGTTCGCAACAGCCCCCTCGATGGACGGCTTCGCGTCCTATTCCGCGCCCATTGTAAATGGCAATTTCAAGATCACCTATCCCGCAAAATGCCCCGAGGTCATCATCGGCGACACGAAAATTCTCGCGGACGCTCCGGCAGAGCTTAAATCCGCGGGCTTCGGCGATATGATCTCGAAATATATCGCGCTCATCGACTGGCAGGTATCGAATCTTCTGACCGGGGAATCCTATTGTGAGCGCGTCGCCGCCCTGACGCGGCGGGCGACCGACCAGATCTTCGCTATGGCCGGGAGCGTGACGAAACGCGACGAAAAAACGGCGGCGGCGATCTTCGAATCGCTGCTTCTGACCGGTATCGCGATGAGCTTCACCAAGACCTCCCGCCCCGGCAGCGGCACGGAGCATATCATGGCCCATTTCTGGGAGTGCATGGAGCTGCTGGACGGCAAAACGCCCAATTACCACGGCGAGGACGTCGGCGTGACGACGCTCATCATGCTCCGGTATTACGAAGCGCTCTCCCGTCTGCCGCAGGTCACGGCCCATCCGGAGGTCTGCAATTGGGATGAGATCTACCGCATCTACGGCCCATTGGCCCCGGATGTCCAGAAGCTCAACACCCCGGACACCATCACAGACGGCATCGCTCCCCGCCGCATCGAAGCCTGCTGGCCCCAGATCCGCCGGATCGTGCAGTCCGTACCGTCCTATGACGCCTGCCTTGCCGCCATGCGGCAGGCCGGGTGCAAAACAACGATCGGGGAGGTCGGCAAAGCGCCGGACTTCGTCGAGATCAGCTTCCGCTTCCACCCGTATATGCGCCGCAGGCTGTCATTGAAGCGTGTGAGCCATATGCTGGATCTGCCGGAACCGCTTTTCTGAACAGACACGCCGAAAAGGAGCGCAGAACCATGGAAAATTACGATGAAAAGATGAACTACAGCTTTGAACCCGCGCCCGAGGAGCCGTCCCGGCCGCCGCTGGAGCAGGCCAAGGAGGAGATCCGGCGCAGCGGCAAGCACACCGGACTCAAGATCGCGGCGCTGCTGGCTGCGCTGGCGATCGTTGCGGCTGTCGGCGGCTCCGTGCTGACGAAGACCATCGACGCCATTGGGCAGAAAAACCTCGCCGAGCAGGAATCAAGCGCCTCTGTCGGCGCTATGGCTGAGCAGTCTGTCGAACAGGAACAGCCCGCAGCGCAGAAGCCGCAGGCCGACGCCTCCTACCGGCTCGAACGGACGCCCCTGCCGGAAACGCTCAAGTCCAACGAGGGCGACAAGACGCTTACACCGGCGCAGGTCTATAAGATGAACATCGGCGCGGTCTGCGGCATTTCCACGCAGGTCACAGCCGACCTCTGGGGCGTGGAAACGACCGGCATATGCACGGGCAGCGGCTTCGTCCTGACGGAGGACGGCTATATCGTTACCAATCACCACGTCATCGCGGATGCGGACGAGGGGACCGTCGTCGTGCAGTTCTATTCGGGCGAGGAATACCCCGCCGCCATCGTCGGCACGGACAGCATGAACGACGTTGCGCTTCTGAAGATCGAGGCCAAGGGCCTGCAGACCGTCACGGTCGGCGATTCCGACGAGGTCGAGGTCGGCGAGACAGTCGAGGCCATCGGAAATCCGCTGGGCGATCTGACGTTCACCATGACCGCCGGTTACATCAGCGCGCTTGACCGCGAGATCGACGCTGATGGAACACCCATCAACATGCTGCAGACCGACGCGGCTATCAACTCCGGCAACTCCGGCGGGCCGCTGTTCGATATGAACGGCAATATCATCGGCGTTACGACCGCGAAGGTATCCGGAACGACAGAGACGGGCGTGACCATCGAAGGGCTCGGCTTCGCCATTCCCATCAACGACGTGCTGCGCGTGGTGTATGACCTGCAGCAATACGGCCGCGTCCGCGGCCGGGCCTATCTCGGCGTCACGCTGCAAAATCTCGACGCAGAGGTCGCGGAAATTTACGGCCTGCCCTCCGGACCGCAGGTCGTGACCGTGACGGAAGGCAGCTGCTCGGAAAAGGCAGGCTTGCAGCCGCACGATATCATTCTGGAATTTGACGGCCGCGAGATCAACGCGTATTCCGATCTTGTCTCCGCACTTTCCAAGCACCGGGCGGGCGATACCGTCAAGCTGAAGCTCTACCGCGCGGGCGCGGAGATCGAGGTCACGCTCACGCTCGACGAGCGGCCCGGCGAGGAGGAGATCAACGAGGCCGAGCAGCAGGCGCAGAACGAGCTGGAAGGCCAGTCCGGGCAGGAGGAAGAATTCACTGTCCCTGACTTTGACGGCTACGGCTACGATTACGGCGGATAAAAGGCATATCCCCCTGTCCATCGCATAAGGATGGACAGGGGTGATGTTTTATGAAGCAATTTTTC
>OKSC01001135.1_pt1 | contig 27206 bp, 18 predicted proteins | sample 1601161 | NCBI WGS metagenome assembly OKSC01 (sample SAMEA3541552, study PRJEB24748) | human gut metagenome | biome: human gut; feature: human-associated habitat; material: faeces | place: China | collected 2012
GAGACAACAAAATCTAGAAATCACTGTGAAAACTAATTGCGGCAAAGCAATTGCTATAGTTTCTTGATGGCAGGACTCACTATCTAGCGGCTGCAAAATACTTAGTATTCTTTGACATAATAAGTAATATGTGGTTTGATAATAACCTCCGGTATGGGAAGTTAGAGTTAGAAACAAAAAGGACTTCGCAAAATTGCGAAGTCCTTGTAAGTGCTATTGGGCAACACCATCCAGATCTCCTGTTTCGGAAGATTGAATTGTTACTATTAGTTTATGCGGCAGACAAATAATCGTTTCTCCATTGCTCCGGATCCCTTTATGATGTACACAGATCTTGTCCGGACAATCTGCCTTTTTCATGAAAACTTTCCCATCTTTTATCTGCACTGTATTCGTGTGGCCCCCATCCGACGGCACATCCACCGTCGCATCTTCCTTCAGCGAAAGTGTCTTATATACATTACCATCAACGGTAATCTCCACAATCGCTGCTCTTCCTGTCGATGCAAAATAGAGCCGATACACGCCAAAACTCACCAACGCAAGCATTAGCGCAATACCTACTATCATATAATCTGCTTTCTTCACACTACTTCTCCATGAGCTCGCCATACTAGCAATAATAGTTAAACAGCATACCGCTGTAGAGGGATGTTGTATAGGCATATCCCACTGCCGGCTTGCTCGTATTAGGATAGCTCACTAATGTTTTGTCAACATATTCCATAGGATCCAGCTTAACATAATTCATCTTTGCAAGCATTCTGCTGCTCAATCGGGATCCTGCTCCAAACAATTCTTGAAAGGAATCGTCCATAGCCGACTGTTCTGCCAGATAATCATCCATTTCCAAATATCCCTGATCATTAAAGGTCAGACCACAGGATTCCAAGTCTGACTGGAAAGGCATCAATACACTTTGCATTTCACGCACAAGTTTCGGTGTATGTCCGCTCTTCTCTGCATAATTCCAAGAGCTGTCAATCATCTGGTTATAATGATCCAAAACGTTTCTCACACCATTGATAATCTTATCACTATCCGGTGTGTATGTGATCTGTGCCGGTTGTTCCGAAATACGTTTCATCTGTATCTGTAAACTTCCCGCAAGCTTAAATTGATTGGACATGGAATGTTTCTCCACACCATTGATCTCAAATGATGCATTTTCCGGATTCTGAACAATCCGATTTAACCCATAGTATGAAGTAATTCCCTCGGAATGCTGTCCGTCAGGTCGATCTTCAAACGATAATATCGGCTTCCCATCCGGGCTTCCTGTCATATCCGTTGAAATCCTCATTGCGATCTTACCGGCTTCTCTCGAAACCGGCTGTGCCTGAATGCCTATTCTCGCTTTCGTAATGAAATCCGCCAGTCCACCGATCACCTCTCCGTGTCTGGCATCTTTCTTAATATTATATTGAAAATCATAGGAATCATCATTCACTCGGATCCGAAAGCGGTACAATCCCTCTTCCAGGCTCCTGCTGGAATCATAAAACTCTTTGCTCACATTGACCTGCTGCTTCGCTAAACCGTGCACTTCCATCGAAAACGGTGACGGCAGCTTCTCATAATCTTCCGTATCAATATTCACCGATACATCCCCAGCCTGCGAAGAGACTGCCTTCCGTCCACCAAAGACTGAACTTTCATCTTCTGTCATCAAATCCTCAAATGCATCATGCAAAGCAATGGAGGACTCTTTCACATTCAAGGCATATGCCTGTTTGTCATCAGAAAGTTTTACGAGATAGATTGGTGAGGACTTTGTACGTTTCGCAATGTCGCGCACAATGGAACGAAGTTCTGATGTCTTATGCGCACCATACTTCGAAGCTGCCGGTTTCGTGTTATATCCGGTCATGAGATAATTATATACATTTAAATCCATCGCCATACCGCATCTCTCCTTTCCCTGGAATCTTACAATGAGACATCCTTGCCTCTGCATCGGCCAAACATCTTACTCCGCAGTACTCCTGAGAGTCTGCCACTATTTATTTTATTATACGTAGCAACCCAAAGGACTGTCAATTGGTAAACCTGCACAAATAAATACTACAATTGGATCCGCTTAATTTTCATATGCAATCTTTTCCTGATGCTGCATCGGATAACGAATCAGTTGATCCCGTTCTAACATATCCGGTCTCATACGAACTGCTGTAATCTGACGATTTTCATATGTTGTGTAATAAAAGATTCCCTGAGATGCATTACAGCAGGACGTATAGATGGTATACTCATATTCACCATCCCTCACCTCACAGCATCCTTTTTGCTGCGAAATTGTTTCCATTATGTGAAAATATTGACCCACCTGTGATTCCTCTGTCTCACCACTGATCGCATTTAATTTTGTAAATGCTGCTCTGACAAAACGGGATGTCGACGATAGATCTCCCGGCAGACCGAGTGCTCCCATTCCTCGGCTGTAGGTGCCAAGAACGCCGGGTGCCAAATGATTTTCAGGCTGTTTTGGTGATAATTGCATATAATTGTTCAGCAAAAACATCTGCTTGTCAAAAGGCGGATTGTTGGTAAGTACCCCAACCGGGTTGTCATAAATACGCAGACCTTCTTCCACCATCTCCACGGTGATCGACTGCTTTTCATCCGCAATAAGCCAATGCAGGGAAGATGCGGGATATTTGCCGGCAAATGTCTCCCCGATCAGATTAAGACCGATCAGATAGTCTCTCACCTGTTCCACACTCTCACAAGCCCCCAATACCCACGGAATAAACTCATATATCGCCACATTTTTGGCATTTTCCTCATATTCTCCATAGCAGGCATTCCCAACAAAATTCAATCCTGCCATTCCCAGACCTTTTTCATTTACTGCTTCATAATATAATGGATATTCCTCCGCGACGTGTGCCATTCCTATCATGGCATAATGCGTTGTGCATTCTCCCATATGTGCATACGAAAACTGATAATGCCGCGGCGTGATAACCACTTCTTCACCATATGAACTCTCATAATCTAATGTTCTTCCAAAATAGAAATCCTTTGCTTTATACGATATTGCAGTACACATACAATCACTCCTCTCTATGACATATAATTTACTGAAACTTCCCACACCTCATTATCTCACGCAACCACATATTGCTTATTATGTCAAAGCATGCTAAGTGTTTTGCAGCCACAATATAGCGGCTTCTGCCGACAGAGAACTATAGTAATTGCCTTGCCGCTTTATCGTTGTATAATGATACTTCTTCTGCGCAAAAGTTTTAATTATATAATACGTGGGATTGGCACATTTTGCAAGATTATTCATACAGTAAGGTAAGACACATGAAACCATCTTTTTACAATTATCGATTATGCCGCTGCAACAAGCGGCAGAACGGAGGTTACTATGGCACGTTTTACAAATCAGGCACAGCTTCGCTACGGTAATGCTGTGACCAATTCCAACGTTGCAGTTGGTGAAATTTTGGAAGTTTTATCTGCTACCAAGACCGCTGTAAAAACCACTTACGGACAAAATGACACTGTCACCTATATTATCAGCATTGTCAATTCCGGTGCAACAGCATTCAACGGACTTACTTTAACGGATGATCTTGGTGCTTACACATTTGGTACCGGTACAGTTACACCTCTTACCTATATTCCGGGAACCATAAATTATTATATCAATGGAACGCTTCAGACTGCTCCTACAGTTGAAGCCGGACCGCCAATGACCGTATCCGGTATTAGCGTTCCTGCAAACGGCAATGCAACGATTATTTACGAAACAGCCGTAAATGAATTTGCGCCGTTTGCAACCGGTTCTGATATTGTAAACACCGCAACAATTACCGGTGGCGGCATTACACCGATCACGATTTCCGAAACGATCGCTGCAGAAAGCACACCGATCCTTAACATTACCAAATCTGTCAGCCCGGTCCCTGTTACCGAAAACGGCACTTTAACTTACACTTTCCTGATTCAGAATATGGGAAGTGCACCTGCTACCGTCACAACAGGTGCCACGATCACGGATACGTTCAATCCGATCTTATCCGGTCTGACCGTAACCTTCAACGGAACCGCATGGACTGCGCCGACTAATTACACGTACAACGAAACAACCGGTTTGTTTGCCACTGCCGCTGGTCAGATCACGGTGCCTGCTGCCACCTTTACGCAGGATCCGGAAACGGGGGCTTGGATTACAACACCCGGTGTTAGCACATTAGTTGTCACAGGCACGATCTAGCGATAGCCTTCAAGCTTTTGATGTGCTTCCGGCACGATCTAACAATGGCATTCAAACCCTTGATGTGCTTCCTTCTTTCGAACACTACTTTCACTAAAAAGAGCAAAACCAGCGTTTTGCTTTTATCACGCTACACAACACCCTAATCCTATCAATTAAAAAAGGGGCTGCGCACTAATTGCTTAGTGCGACAGCCCCTTTGTCTTATCCTATATTACCGTTTGCAATACTTACGTATTGCGATCATTGCCGGCAAACTATTATTTTGCACGGCCACAGCAATATTTGTATTTCTTCCCGGATCCGCATGGACATGGCTCATTACGCCCAACCTTGCGCTCCTTAACAATTGTACCGGACTTTTTCTGCTCACGATAAAGCTCCTTGCGTCGCTCCGGTGTCAACAGCTCATCCCACTCCGGCAGTTCATATAACCAATCAGCACCCGCTTCTACCATATGATAATATAAGCTTTCCAAATCAATCGGCAATTTTACAACCGTGTCAGCTTCCATTTCCTCGATTGGGTTCGGTTCTTTCAAGCTTTCATTGATTCCATCTAAGAAACCTACCATATAATTCAATTCCATGCCATATTTATCTGCTAATTCCTGAACAGTACCGGATGCCACTTCCTCCGGAGCCGCAAGTAACTGCTGATAAATGGCTTTTTCCTGCTCGAAATACTTATCCCAAATTGCTTTTCCCTCTTTGGAGTTCAATTCTACGCCATATGCGTACTCTCTCCATTCCTGTAATAATCCCATAATTTCCTCCGATTTCTACTGCTGCCTGCTCTGGTATCCACCGAAAAGACAGCGAATTTTCTTCTTGTGCGATTACTCGTCCACGCAGCTACACGCCTGACAACGTTTCATCCCTGTAGCATTATACCTGTTTTCTCGGCAGAAGTCCACACTTTTTGATATTCCACTGCATAGACTGCATAGATACTCGCAAACCATGACATCGCGCTCATTGACGAACAAATCCTAAAACAGCTCTCTACTTCTGTTCCGGCCGTATCCAAGTCCCGCTCGCTTTCTTATGTTTCCACGAGTCTTTGGATGCCTGATATCCTGTCACCGTCATTACCTGATAATCACTCTCCGTCTTCAGCGAGCGATAAATCTTTTTGAGTGCAACCCACTGGCGATTATGCTTAGGATCACCGGAATCTCCCAAAAATACTGCATCTTTCTGTTTGTCATATAAAAAGACGGTAACATAATGCCCCGGTGTATTTTTCCAATAGCAAGTTGAGTTACTGCTGCTGACAAGTACAATCGCCGAGTCATTGGACGCGATCATCTTTTGAAATTGGCGATACGATGTCGGTTTGCGTCGCAGGGATACCTCAAAACCAAGACTCTGCATAGCACTTTCCATATACTCCCAGGCAACTGCACCGCCACCACCGTAAATCGTATTCCTCTTGGTATACTTATAAATATCTACCGGAGAAGCCTCATAAGTGGTCTGCGTTGAATAGATATTGGCCATACAACAAAATCCACAGCCGAACGCACCAAATTTGCCACCGTCATAATACGTCTCTGCCCATTTCCCGGACCAAGTCAAACGTTTACCCCAAGACTTCGGCCCCTGCAAAAACGTATACACTGCATCCTCCGGTTTTACCACGTTGTTCTGTCCTGCTGTTTGGATAGATTTTCCTGCTGTTTGCGGCATATCTCCCGTGCTGTTTTTGTCCCCAACATTTTTAACAGCCCCGGTCTGTTTCCCGCCACTTGCCGTTATTTTCTGTGCGGACTTTCCTTTATCTGTCTGAGAAGCTGTCACACGCAGAGCAAGTCCCACGACCACAACTACCGCCAGCAATACAACGAAGACACTTTCTTTCCAATAGTTCATACGTCCGCATTTTAGTACATCCCACTTGTTTCTTAATAACCTCATCTTTCACCTTCCTACCGTTATCTGCTTCCGGATTTTTCACTTTCTAACTGTCACTTACCGTGCAAAGCTCCTGCTTTATCACCGTCTACTCGTTACTCGGCTTTTCACTTTCCAACTGTCACTTACCGTGCAAAGCTCTTACCTTATCACCGTCTACTCGCTACTCGGCTTTTCACTTTCCAACTGTGACTTACCGTGCAAAGCTCCTGCCTTATCACCGTCTACTCGTCACTCAAATATCTCGTCTTTCACCTTCCATACAGATACATCATCTTTTTGCCAGACTACATCTGCCACTTCATACAATCCATTCACGTCAACATTATACGTGCCATACTCTTGATTGCTCAAATAAATATAATTGACATCATACTTACGGAACAACTCCTTAGCACTCGCCGGACTCGTATACATCGTTTCGACGTCCTGTTCATTTTGCTGATAGTTCAAACCATGATAATACAAAAACGAAGAGGAACCACACACGATACTGCGTCCTGTCAACGCCGGGACCGGACTGTTATGAGCCGTTGATGTCAAGATCACATCCCACGGCGTAGTTTCGTCCTCAATATATCGACACGCTTTTACCGCTGATGCGGTATATAATTCATAATCAGATACCCATTCACGACCCATCGTCAAAAAGCCGGATATTGCACTAACAAATAACAGGCAGGCACCCAAAAGCACTACACCAGTCTTTCCGATAGCACTGCGCCAATACACTGCGCCATACCGTTCATAAAGCTGAACTAACGCATCTGCCGCCAATCCGCATATAAAGACCGCTCCAACAAACAGCAATTTATTGTTATCATAGTCATTCGGCTGAAAAGCCGCAAGCTCAGCCACAAACCAAATCAGCAAATATGGTGCACCTATTTTTAAATTTCTCGCACTGACCACAAAGGAGGACAGCAAAAGCAGCACAAATGGCAATCCAAGATTTTTAAGATAAAATACGATATACTGATCACCATTATTGGACCAATTGAAATGACTGCGCACAAAATTATCGCCGGAGGCCTGTGAAAATGTCCACATAAATAACTGTGGAAGTGCAAATATCAATACTAAGATCAAAAAAATGCCCCACGTAAATGCCAAACGTTTCCACAATCTATTTTGCAGATAACGCACCAACTTGTATCCCAAAAACAGGACAAACAGTGCAACCCCAATGATCATTATCGCTAATCCATGTTTGTCTGCAAACTCATTCGAGCGGTTGATCATCTGCATCACGCTAAAGAACACCAGTCCAATATAAAGAGCATATCGAATCCAGCTGTCTGATACCGTTGCCGCTGCATCAGCACTTGAGCTTCCCATGCGATTTCTGGTTGACGCTGACACGTTTGCACTTCTACGTCCAGAAGACGTCGCTTTGCCATTTCTATGGGCAAAAGATATCGCTTTGCCATTTCTTCGGTCGGAAGATGTCGCTTTGCTATTTCTACGTCCAGAAGATGTCGCTTTGCCATTTCTTCGGCCAGATCCCCTGCTCGCTGACGCTTTTCGCCCAAGTGCAATTCTTTCTGATTCAAAAAGACTATTTTCTGTCAAATCCAACAGCAACCATACCGCACAGATCATCCCCAACGCCAAAAACGAATGTGTATGGATCATTGGAAGCGCACCAGCCGCCACGCCCGCCATAACAAACAATTTCTTTTTGCGCTCCGCTATCGCCCGGAACAAAAACGCCAACAGTGGAAACAATATAGCCCAACCAAATAGGGTTGCGCGCTGCGGGATCAGCATGTCCACCACAACCTGTACCCAGCGCAGATTTTTATCCAAATAATTCGTTGGTGTCATATAAAATTCCGCAAAGATTTTATGTATCTTTTCTGCATTGTCAAAATACACAAATCCTAGTCCACCATTCCAAAAGAATAGTATCCAAGCGATCAACGCTGTCGCTGATCTGCCAAGCCAATATTTGATCAAGCAGTAAAATCCCATAAACACCTGCAAAATTGCTCCGAGCATCGGCAAAACGTACGCCAGCCGTAGACTTGCGCCCATCAGATACAAACTGGAACTAACACTGTCGCACAGAAACGGATAGGATAATTTATGCCCCGGCAGCAAAGAATACTCCGGCGGAAACGTCTGCTGATTTGCAATACTGGTAATAAAGCTAAAATGCATATTCATATCGCCGTAGGTGGACTGCCCCGTGTGCATACTGCCATCAGCATTTCCTACGATTGTATGTGTATACAGACAATAGCAAAAAAAGACAAATGTAACTGCCATCAAGATCCAAACCGGATTTTCCCGGAACAAACGTTTCCATTCGTTCATCTTCCGATATGGATGCTGCTGCAGTGAATATTCTGAACAATGGCATCTCCAACCAACCAGCACACATAAAACTACCTGTAATAGCAGAGCCAATACATGTGCTATCATCGAAAAATCAAACGCAAAGGCAAAAAGCAAAGGAAACCATTGTAATGCCAAGACACCGGCGACACTTCCCACCAGATACTGCATCACAATACTATATCGTTCTTTGCACAAAAGTTTTCTGCCAATATACATTCCACTGCCCAGAAACAACGCATAATAACCTACCGCTAAAACTGCCCCTGTCACTCCATTTCCATCAAACATACTTTATACTCATCCTCACTTTAATCACTATTCATCACTCTGCGCCAAGACAGCCAAAAAGCAAGGCAATCCCGTTATCTCCATGCACAGAAAGAATTCCATTTCTTTTAAACATCAGAATACCGTAGTTTCATTTCTTTGTCAAACAGCTTGCCAGACCGGCTCTTTCCATTCTTAAGCACACAACTTGCCAGACCGGCTCTTTCCATTCTTTGGCACACAGCTTGCCAGACCGGCTCTTTCCATTCTTTGGCATAATAAAAAACCCTTAAGCGAGACCGGGATATTTGCCCTGTCCGCTTAAGGGGAAACACTTTAATATGCTCTTTTGTTATTACAGAGTAATGTCAACACTTGTTGTACCTGCTGCTGCCTCAACAGTCTTGCCTGCTACAGTAATCTTAAAGCTCTTGTCTGTTGCAGTGTAAGAAACAGTAACCTTATCACCATATCTTGTTGCTGCGATATCAGTAAGCTTGTTGGATTCCTGATCGTAAATAGTTGCTGTTGCAGTCTTACCATCTTCTAATCCATATACTACTGCCTCTGCATCCTGCAGATAATCATACAATACATTCATTGCGCCCTCTGCATCAAAGTTACCATAAGTAACAATGCTGTTTGGACGAGCAAGAATTGGTGTCTGGAAGTAATCACATTTTCTTGTGTAATACTTACCACCTTCATATGTCTCTCCACTCTGGATGTCTGTCCATGTTCCGCAATCCGGTACATAGAACTCTGCAACGCCTTCTTCGTTCATAACCGGAACGATGCACAAGTTGTCGCCGAGCATGTACTGCTGATCCAGATACTTACAAGCAGTATCATTGGAAAACGCAATGATCATAGAACGCATCATTGGTACACCAACCTGATGAGTCTTGTTAGCCTGTGCCCAAAGGTAAGGCATCATCTTACCCTTTAATACAGTGTAGTGACGAAGTACATCACATGCCTCTGTATCGCCATCCTTATCATAAGCCCAAGGCACACGGTAAGAAGTAGATCCATGCAGACGGCTGTGTGTAGACAACAGACCGAATGCACACCATCTCTTATATACATCAGCAGGAGCTGTAGCCTCGAATCCGCCCATATCATGGGAGAAGAAACCGAAACCGGATGAGCAGAGAGAAAGTCCACCACGAAGTGTCTCTGACATTGCAGAATACTCTGCGTAGCAGTCACCACCCCAGTGTACCGGGAACTTCTGTCCACCAACAGTCGCACTACGAGCAAAGAGACAAGCCTTGTCCTTACCATAATACTCCTCTAATGCTTCAAATACACACTTGTTATAAAGGTATGTGTAGTAGTTGTGCATCTTGATCGGATCAGATCCATCGTAATATTTTACCTTAGTAGGGATTCTCTCACCAAAGTCTGTCTTGATGTTATTAACACCCATGTCAAACAGCTTCTTCAAAAGACCCTTGAACCAAGCACAAGCCTCTGGGTTTGTGAAATCGACAATTGCCATACCAGGCTGCCACATATCACACTGGAATACGCTTCCGTCCAGATTCTTGATGAAATAGCCTTTTTCTTTACCAATATCAAACAACTTGGACTGCTGTGCAATGTATGAGTTGATCCATACACAGATCTCTAAGCCCTTGTCGTGTAGTCTCTTTAACATTCCCTCAGGATCCGGGAACATCTCATCATCCCACTCAAAGTTACACCACTCGTAACCCTTCATCCAGAAACAGTCAAAGTGGAATACCTGCAATGGGATCTTGCGCTCTGCCATACCATCGATAAAGCTGTTTACTGTCTTCTCATCATAGCTTGTTGTGAAAGAAGTAGATAACCACAGACCGAAGGAATATGCCGGTGGCAATGCAGGCTTACCTGTCAATGTTGTGTAGTTCTCTAATACATGCTCTAAGTTCTCACCACCGATAATGAAGTACTCTAACTCTTCACCCGGTACCGTAAATGTTACCTTGGAAACTGTATCGCTCATTACCTCGAAAGATACTTTGTCAGAGCTGTTGACCAATACACCATAGCTCTTAGATGAGATATAGAAAGGTACTGTCTTGTAACTCTGATCAGAACATGTACCACCATCACAGTTCCATGTCTCTACTGTCTGACCATTCTTTACGAATGGAGTGAATTTCTCACCGAAACCATAAATGCACTCACCGATGTCTGTCTTTAACTGCTCACGCAAATATGTTGTGTGAGGATCCTGTGGGTAGTTGAAGAACTGATCGTCCTCCTGTGTGTTCATGCGCGCATTTGCTGTATACTGGCTCTCGTTGATGATGGATGTAGATCTCCATGCACCGCCTGTCAAAAGCTTATCTTTGTAGTAATACTGTACTTCCCAATCATCTGCGATCTTGATCTCTACACGAGTATCGCCAGACTTCAATGTTACCTTGTCCTCTGTGCGAGTGATCTCAGGAGTATATCCTGTATCCTCGTTCAACTCATAACGAGGAATGTTGTCCAATCCTCCTCTGTAATGATCAATGTGTACCTTGATGATATTCTCTGATGTAGAAGAATATGTAATCTCAAGGTTTGGTCCGCCCAATGTCATACCACGATTCAAAACCGTATATGGTGTAGCTAATACTTTGATGGAATTCTCTGTTGTCTCCACCTTGTAAGCTTGAGAAGCGTAGTTCACATTGTAACCCTGTTTGCTTAACCAAAATCCGTCTGCTACTTTCATGTTTCGTCTCCTTTCAAAATACCTTTTCTCTAATTTTGATGATTTTATCCTCACCTGTCAGATCAGTAAGATGAGATCATCTGCTTGCGCATATCTTGCGACTTGATAGTTCTATTATACTTGCATGTATTTGTTTCGTCTATAATTATTAGGGCAATTTATAACATTATTTTGATATTTCATGCTAATTTCGGTGAGAAGTTCGCTCATAACATAAAAAAGAGCAAAGCCAGTGCTTTGCTATGCAAGAATTACTAAAGCAATTCTTGGTGATGTCACGCTGCATAACAGCATTTTCCTACTCCATAAAAAGACCGTGATCCGATCTATGATCGAATCACGGTCTCCCTTAAAACCAATGTTTTGTGTTCAAGAATTTGTTTGACTCAATTCCTTCTAATTTTCTATCGAAAATTATTTGAATTTCTTGTATCCACTCTTTTTAAGTTTCTTAATCTGAGCTTTCTTTGCCTTCTTAGACTTAGATGCAGCAGTAACTTTGATTGTCTTCTTGCATCCCTTGAATGCGCCCTTCTTTACAGAAACTTTAGCTTTCAATGTAAGTTTAGAAAGCTTCTTGCAGTTCTTGAACGCACCTGCCGGGATAGACTTGATCGTCTTACCAAGAGTAACTTTCTTAGCCTTAGCACCCTTGAATGCATTCTTGCCAAGCTTGTTGATCTTGTAAGTAGCCTTAACCTTGCTTACAGTCTTAGATACACTAGTACCTACGCTAAGTTTAGAAGCTTTCTTACCCTTCTTGGACAAGCCAACTACTGTTACAACACCCTTTGTCTTCTTAGAGCTTGTAGCTGTTGCAACCTTTGTTACCTGATATTTGAAGTTACCAGACTCGAACTTAGCACCCTTCTTGTAGCCAATTGTCTTAGCTGCTTCGAAGTTAGCACCTTTGAGCTGGAATGTAATCTCCATGCTGCTTGTAGGAAGTGTTGTCAAAGTACTCAATGCAGAACTTGCATCTTTTCCCTTAGGATAAGCTACATTCTTGATTCCATCATCCTCAGAATATCCGTCAGCTACCATGAACTGATAATACTCGTCAGCGTCCGGCTTGTTAGGAAGTGAGAAACCACTCTTAACAACCTTGCCATCAATCTTTAATGTAGCATTAACAGCAGTTACACCCTTCTGTGTCAAAGGAATCTGAGTTGTAACATAGAGCATGTTGAAGCCCTTAGCTGTCTTAGCATCTTTCTCAGCGCCCTTGATCGTCTTAAAGTTCACACCGGAGATAGATACTGTATAGTTCGTTCCATTTGCTTTCATTGTAGCATTAGCAATCTTAGCAGGATAAGCTTTGTACTTATCACCTGTGCTAAGTGATACCTGAGAATTATACTTAATATCCTTGCTCTTCAGACCAAGTGTGCTGTCATTCCAAGCGTTACGGAAGATGTAGTTATCCGTCTGGAATCCAAGGTATGCATCATATGTCTTCAATGCCGGTGCCTGTGTAGGAGCAGCGGTTGGCTTTGGAGTAGGTGTTACTACAGGTGCCTCAGCAGATACTTCAAATGTAACTGCGAATGTATCACCTGCGACAACCTCAACCGGATCGCCTGCGTTTGTCCATGTACCATTAGCATTTGTCATAAATGGGTTTGCTTTCTGGAACTCGTCTGCCTTACTTGCGGATGTGCTGCAGTAGTTATTAACAATACCAGCACGAAGCTTTCCTGTTACTTTATTACCATCGTTATAAACGCTTGCCTTAGACCAATCAAGTGTCTGCTTAACTTTACCGTCAGCGCCAGTGATTGTGATCGTCTTAGGCTTTACAGAAAATGTGCTAGGTACAACATAATTCTTCTTGCCGGATACATCCTTTGCACCCAAAGTACCAAACTCAATTCCAAGATATTTTGCCTCTGTCAAAAGGTCATCTGCGTCATCCTCTGCTACTGCAGATACTGTATATGTGCCTGTCGTAGAGATGGCTCCTGAAGATGCTACAAAACCACCATTAACCTCTTCTGTCTCGCCTGTTGCAAGCTTGTAAGTATCATCAACCTGCTTAAGAGCACCTGTGCTGTCCTTTACAACTCTGTCTGTTGTGTTGAAAATCTTACTGTTATTCTGCACAAGATATGCAGTAAATTCTGGTGCGATCTTAGTTGCATCTGCAGCTTTAGACTTCTCACCAGTCACACCAGCACCTAAAGAAACAACCATAGCTGCTGTGAGAATCATAGAGAGTAAACTCTTTGACTGTTTTCTCATGAATATTTTCCTCCTTTTCATTTTGCAATGTTTTGGTCAAACATTGACACGTTCTTGAACATTCTGGTCAGGATATCATACTTAAATGCTGATGTCCCCCAAATCATGTACTATTATACAAAATTTTCTTTAAAAATTCCAGCCCTTTTTCCTTTGAAAAAAAGGCTTATTTTACCTACAAAAATAGAGAATCCTCTTGATGCAGAGGCTTCTGCAATTCAAAACCACTTTATGAAAGGCAATATCAGCGCTTTACTTTGCAAGAATTGCTAAAGCAATTCTTGCTAGCATTACTCCACACAACAGCAATTTTCGATAAAATATTTCCGATAATTAAAAAACAGCCGCACCTTTCGGCACGACTGTTTTCCGGTTTTCACCATATTTTAAATGACTCAATAATTATCAAAATTTAATGCTAATTTCTTTAATTATTTGAATTTCTTGTAACCGCTCTTCTTTAACTTCTTAACATTAGCCTTAGTTACTTTCTTAGAAGCGCCCTTAACCTTGATTGTCTTCTTGCATCCCTTGAATGCTTTCTTAGCAACCTTTGTTAATTTAGCTTTTACCTTCAAAGTAGATAACTTCTTGCAGTTAGCAAATGCTCCTGCAGAAATGGACTTAATGTTCTTGCCAAGAGAGATTGTCTTAGCATTAGCGCCCTTGAATGCGTTCTTGCCAATACTTGTTACTTTGTAGCTGTAGCCATTGATCTTAGCTGTAGCTGGTGCAGAGAGGCTGGATGCCTTCTTACCTGCCTTAGAAAGACCAACGATTGATAATGTACCAGCTTTCTTAGCTGTAGCAGCCTTTGTTACCTTGTAAACAACCTTGCCGCTCTCAACCTTCTTTCCCTTCTTAGGAGCCTGTGGCGCCTTAGTAGGTTTGTCTTTCAGTGGCGCAGATGTTACATTTGGCTTCTCGCTTGGTTTAACAGTTGGTTTAACAGTTGGCTTTTCACTCGGTGTAGGAAGAACACCCTCAGACGCATCAATATCGTCCTTTGTAATAGTATCGTTCTTTACATTCTCACCTGTCTCAGGATCTTTATAAGTACCTTCCTTAAGGTCATTCAATGCAGCCTTAAGTCCTGTAACCTTAAATGTAATCTCAATGCTGTTCTCTGGAATTGCTAACTCTTCAGCATCTGTCTTGTCAAACAAAGGTCCCTTATCATCAGCATTCCACTTGTTGATCAGTGGATAGTAGTAATACAACTCATCTGCTTTCTGAACAAGGCTCAGATCTTTAGCAACTTCAGCACCATCAACCTTCATAGATGTAACAGATAACTTAACATCTGCATATGCACCATCTGGGTTTTCTTCTGTCTTAGCAGAAAGATCTGTTGCGATAGACAACAAGTTGTACTTCGTAGCTGCTGTTAAATCGATACCGCTAATAGCTACTGTATACTCACCATCTCTTGTAAGTAATACGTCAGTAGCCTTAAAGTTTGCAGCGTCACCGCTTGCTTTGATGTAATCGTAAGTATCCTGTTTTCCAAGATCATTTGGCTTGTAACCATTACGATAATCCCAAGTTCCATCCATCTGATATGCGATGTAAGCATGGATACCCTTTGTAGCCCAAAGAGCCTCGTCATAAGCCTTAGGAGCCTCTGTTGCTTCTGGAGTAGGTGTTACTTCCGGTCCTTCTGTATCGTCTGTGAATTTCAATTCTGTTGTCTTCATGGTTACATCAGAAATTGTTAAACCAGCTGTTACGTTCTTGTCATCATCCTTCTCTAATGCAGAATCGATGTCAGCGAACATTACACCTAACTGATTTCCAAGAGTAATTTCTCCTGCTGCAGTATAAGATACTGTATATGTTCCGTCTTTTTCGATTTCAACAACACCAGCTGATGGTACTGTGTTACCTAATGTATTTACAGACCAGTCACTTGAGTTCACACCGATGAATGCCTTGATAGACTTAGCGCCTGTCTTTGCTAATACATCTGCAACGCCTGCTGCCTTGAAAGAAATAGAGATGTCTCTAAGTGTCTGACCCTCCATTGTATTTGGATCAAACTTGCCCCAGTTGTTGAATACAAGAAGTCTTGCTTCTCCACTGTCGCCACCTACGAATTTGCTTTCTGTAGCACCATCGAATTTTGCAACGCTCTTAACTTCCTTTGCCACCTCAACTTTGAGAGATGCATCAGATACTGTTAAACCAGCTGTTACATTCTTGTCATCATCTTTCTCTAATGCAGAATCGATATCAGCGAACATTACACCCATCTGGTTTCCTAATTTAACCGTAGAAGAGCCAGTATATGTTACAGTATAAGTTCCATCTTTCTCAATTTCTGTTACTCCGTCTGCAGGAACTGTGTTTCCAAGAGTATTTACAGACCAGTCACTTGAATTTAATCCAAGAAATGCTTTAATAGACTTAGCACCGGTCTTTGCCAATACATCAGCAACACCTGCAACCTTGAAAGTAATAGATGCATTCTTTACATCAATACCTTCAAGCTCACTCGGGTCATACTTGCCCCAGTTGTTAAATACTAACAAACGAGCTTCTCCGGAATCTCCGCCTACTAACTTAGATTCAACTGCCTTATCAAATACAACCTTGTCCACAGTAGATACCGCAGCATCTGCTTTTTCAGACACAAGACCGACGCTAGGAATAAGACTTAACGCCATTGCTCCGGCAAGAATCCATGACAAAACTTTTTTTGTCTGTTTTCTCATTATTTCTCCTCCTCTTTTTATTATTGAGTCATCGTACATAATTGAAATGCTGTACGTAAGTTTTGAACTTAAGAGTTACGAAACAAAAACCCATATTCCAGTCAAAACGTACCATAGCCTTTCATTTATATACATAAAAATTTACAAAACATATTCTAACATGATACGGTAAAAAAATCAATCATTTTTACCTGTTTTTTGGAAAATCTGTTGCTGATTTTGTTAAATATATACAAAATTATATCTTGATCCTGTCTATATCGATGATTTTTACCGTAAATATACACAATACGACAGAACTGCCATGCAGGCTTTACTCAGAACATTCCTGCCACGAATACGTGTTTCGTATTCCCATTATGGCAAAAAAACAGAAAGAATAAATTTATTTATATCTTGTTATAATACCTTTCAAAAACTTGAAAGTGAGGCTTTTTATGACAAAGCAAAAATGCAATTCTAATAACACAAATGGCAATTTAGCCAAAAGCAGCCTAACGCTAAACGAATGGTATTCTTTTGGGATACAGAATTATAAAACCGGCGTTGTCAAACCATCGACAATCCAAAATTATTGCTGCATCTACAATAATCATGTCAAAAAATTTTTAGGTTATATGCCGCTTTGTGAAATTCGCACAATGCATATCCAACAAATGCACAGACCCTATTGTTTTGGCATAATACGATTTTTCACTTCTTTGACTTGCCTATTGGCTTCTTTCGGGTGACTGCTTTGGGGCTTTCGCTGATTCCAGCTTGTTTCTCCCTCTCTACATATAGAATCCGTATTTGCCGTTACCTATAATCAACAGCTCAATCCAACAAATTCCATTCACCCGGTACTCTCTTATCAACGACCTATACCTGCCGGCGCTTTGCTTTGCAAGAATTGCTGAAGCAATTCTTGGCGATGTCACGCTACATAACAGCATTTTCCTATTCCATAGCATAAGCTTTGACGCCGCATTTACAATATAAATGCACCAATAATCCTTTTTATTTACGCAGTATAAACATAAAAAACCTCCGCGGAGTATCTATAAGATACCTCACGGAGGTCGTTCTTGTTCTGATTACTTATCTTAAAACAATTACTGTCAATCACGAATCATCGTTTGCACTACCATCAATCAATAATTAAACGGTAATTATTCGCCTAACTCGTAGATCTGGATGCCTGTGATCGTTGGACGTCCACTAAATGTCAATGACAGATAATGTCTATCCTTTGTCAAGCTTAATCCTGCTTCATCTAATACGATGAGCTTACCTGCGAAATCAGCATAATCAATATCTACATCATCCTTGAACGTCGCTGTATCAGATACACCCAACTGGATATGTCCAACGTTATCCTCGTCATCTGATTTCCAGTTTGCCTTGTCCAATGTCTCAGGAGCGAACTGTACTGCGATGGCCGGCTTCTTGTACTTGCTGACATCAATGTTGAGGAATGACTGATATCCGGTACCATCAAAGGTGATTGTTGTAGTATCGCCTGCAATCGTAGGAGATACTGTGCTGGATGGGATCATCTTCTTAGCTACATCCGGATCTTCTCCGTTAGTCTTATCAGCCTTATCGTTGTAACGGTTCTCACCATATGCATAGTCACCACCGTTCTTGTACCAAACACCGGTCCAGTTCCATACAGACTTCTTATCGCCAACTTCCTTAATGAAAGAAACATCTGTAGATTTACCCGTTGTCTTAGTCATACTTGTGTCGCCGTTAGCACCATTAATCTCGTTAAAGTATACGGCAACATCCTTAAATTTTAAAGTTGCTGCAGTTCTATCAAAATACTGACCAGTCTCCCAAAGTACCGGCACAGCATGATATTTAGCTGCTTCCTTGAATGTGTCATTAAACCAAGCAGTTACACTACCTGTGACTGTCTGAGGACTGCAGACACCACACTCACCGATGATATATGCATATCCTTCATCAGAAAATCTCTTAAGGAGCTCAAAATTCTCTACTGTTTTCTGGCGATCTCCATACGTATATGAACCGGCACCGCCATCACCACAAAAATCCCATGGAGTGTAGTAATGTACAGATACGAAAAGCTTTGTCTTGCCATTCTCAGCAGTATCTTTCGGCATTACAAACTTAGCGTTTACTGTCTTTTCAATGTCAGTGTTGTAACCTGGGATCAACAGATGACGGTTTGCATTGTTACCACCTGTAGCACGGATAACATCAACAAATTTCTGATTGATCTCGTTTGCCATTTTATACTTATCAGCTGTCTTTAAGTTGCCACCAATTGCAACATCACCCTGTTTATCCGTTGTAGAATAACCGTTGGAGTAAATGCTGTCGTTCAAACGATCTCCGAGTTCCTCATTAGCCCCCTCAAAGATCAGATGATCGGAATACTTGTTAAAACGCTCTGCAATCTGAGTCCAATATTTCTCATAACGAACCCATGCCTGTGCACGAACTTCTTCGTTTGCAACTTTCTTGCCATTCTCATCACGCTTGCAAGCGCCGAACTGACCCCACCACTGGTTGTCCCAATGATCGTTGATGATAACATACATACCATTATTCAAAGCGTAGATCACTGCTTTCTCTACAGCATCTAACATCTTGGCATTGATCGTATATGATCCATCATCGTTATCACCATTTGTCCAAGCTACCGGAATACGCACGGTATTAATGCCGTATGAATGTAATGCATCTAAATACTCCTGCGTGATCTCAACATTGCCCCACGCAGATACAAACCACGATGGATCTGCTGTCGCATAATCAGTAGCAGCCATGCTCTTCTTGGCAGAGATTCCCTGGACTGCTTCCAACGTGTTACCAATGTTTACACCCATACCCATCTTAGAGTCTGCTAAATCCTGAGAAGAAAGTTCCTTACGAACTGTTCCATTATCTTTGGATGTTACCGTAGAACCATCTGTAAATGTTACTGTCTTCTCATCACCGATATTGGATTTGTCATCAATCGTATATTTAATAACATCATTACCGGATGGTCTTCCATAGATTACTGCCTCCGGATCTGGAGTTGGTGTAACCTTAGGGGTTGGTGCGGGTGTTGTCGTTGCAGGTTTCTTAGTAGCAACATTTGCCGGTGCAGGTGCAGGTGTTGCTTTCTTCTTAACCGTAACAGTACATTTCAAAGTCTTTGTCTTTACTTTCTTAGATCCCTTTGCAATGTATTTAACCTTTACCTTGATAGTTGCCTTACCAGCCTTCTTAGCGGTAACCTTTCCCTTCTTGGATACGGTAGCCACGCTCTTCTTGCTGGTTGTCCACTTCTGGGACTTAATCTTCTTCACATTTTTCTTTTTGATCTTTAATGTGACTTTCTTGCCTGCTGTAATTGAAACTTTTTTCTTCAGTTTCAGGGTTGCTTTCTTAGAAGCTGCGCTCGCGCTGGCAGTATTAAATACAGTAGAAAATGCTCCTCCTGTAAGTACCATTGCAAGTGCAAGTGCAAAAGCAACGATTCTTTTTGTGTAACGTTGTTTCATTGTAATAATCCTCCTCCTTTATGGTTTATTGTAATTTTACGCAAAAACGTACTTTACTCCGTAATTATAACATGAGACGCACTTTTTTTCACTGGAATTATTTGTGATGAATCACATGATTTTTTCTATATCGTATTCGAAACTGCCATTTATCTGACATATTATCTTGTTGCATTGCAACGCCTTATGCAGGACAATATGGGCTCACTATATTTTATCGCCTTATGCATGACATATATCATCATATTCCGACGCCTTATATGCCTCATATTTCCATTGTAACGCATCCGTATCAGCGCTTCATAATTCCACGATATCGATTGAGGCATCCGGCTATCTCTGCTCGTCTTGGCATAGCCAGATCACTGCCATTGCCATTTGATAGCACATTCAATCCATCTCGCTCCAGTGCGTCCACAAGTTCTGACACCGCCTGCGATACCTGAATCTTTTGTCCGGCATACTGCTCCATGATCACTACCAAAGAACGTGCAATTGCCGCCATCTGCTCACTGTCAATGATCTGCTCAAGATAACGAAGATCTACATTCGTCTTGTTGATCGCAAATCCATCCGTACCCATCACCTTGATCTTCGCACCGCGATCAGATTTCCCGGCACTCTTTGCACTTGCAGCATCCCCGCTATATTTGCCGACCGCTCGTCTATGCTCACGACCGCCAGCTTCAAGCGACTGCTTTGGAATGAAAATTTTCTGCTCTACGCTGTCCGGATATTCAGCTGCCATCGATGTGTCATTCAACGGGTACGCTTTCGCTGTCTCTTTTGCAAATTGTGTGATTTCTTTCGGTCGATAACTTTCCATTTGCAATATTGTATCTGCAATATGAAAAAAAGCACCACAGCTCCCTGCAACTAAAATGGTGGAAACCTGTTTCTGCTCATATAGCCCTTTTACCCGTTTAATAAACGGTATGATCGGCTCTTCTCCTGCTGTCACAACCTTTTCCATTAATTCATCTCGAATCATAAAATTAGTCGCACTGGTGTCTTCATCGATCAACAATACACCTGCTCCATTCTCGACAGCTTCTACAACATTGGCCGCCTGCGATGTGGAACCGCTGGCATCCTCGCTGCTAAAATCCGTCGTATCCCGTCCGGTCGGCAGATTGCGAATAAACGGACTAATATCTTTATGATAAATGCTCCTACCGTCCTCAGAACGGATCTTAACCGCACTCTGTTCCATGGCAACGTACTCTCGACCATCTCCGGCAATATGCGGATATACTGCTCTTTCTAACGTCTGCAAAAGTGTGGATTTGCCATGATAACCGCCTCCAACGATAAGCGTCACACCTTTTTTGATTCCCATACCCTTGATCATGCCTTTATGTGGAAGGTCCCACGTAACCTCCATGGATTCCGGCGAGGCAAATGGCACCGCCTTCTTCATTGGACGTTGGGATACTCCATTCTCGCGCGGCAGCACTGATCCATTGGCAATAAAAGCAATATACCCTTCTTCCGCCATCTGCTCTCTGATGTAGCGCTGATCGTCTGCGAGGTCTGCAGCTCTCTGTAGCTTTTGGGCGTCAATATTCGCATAACAGCAGGCGTGATGCACGATCTCCGGTATAAATTGAAAAAATATTTTGCCCAGTTCTCTTGCATTAATACTTCTCCCATTTGCCGGAAAACCAACTGACATACGAACGGTTAGCTCCCCATTTTTCGCATTGATATGACAGGCACTTCGCTCCACGATTTCCTGTCCCGGACGGCTAACTGCAATCAAGCCGCTTTTGCCGGATCCTTTTGCCTTAAAATTAAATGGTTCGCTTTCCCTGCAAACCAAACGGAGTAAATGATCTTCCACTGCGATCCTGCGATGCTTTTGCTCGTAAAACTCTTTTGGGATCGCATGTGTGCTCTGCGGCACCACCAGAGAAATCCGAGAGGGCGAAGCAAAAGGATCACCCTGCACTTTGTCAATACCAAGCCGATAATCGCCGAAATCGTAACTGCCCTTAAGGCCTTTATATGCTGGGTATCCCTTGTGATCTATCGAATTTAACATTGTTTTTAATCTCTGCATGATCATTCTCCTTCATTTACAATCCAAACATATCATGAAAGTTTCCAACTCTGTCAATCACCATAATATCTTCCAACAATGATGCTGATTTTTGACGCTGGTTCTGTAATATGTTATGATTTTCGTTGGCTGTTCTAATAACCCTATTATAGGATACATGGGACAAAAGGTCTATATTTACCTGCGGGAACGAAAGAAACATTTTGTCTGCGAAAAAGTCAGAAATATTTTTCCTATGAAAACGGCAGAAACATTTTGCCCATAACATAGTATGAAATACCTCTAAACCCGTGGGCAGAGAAAGGAATGCAAAATTACTATGAATGAAAAAGAGACTATTACCACAACTTTTCAAATGCCGGTGCTAGATAAACATTGGTGGAAAACCTTTGCGCTAATGCTTATTTCTGTGATCATGATGGGACTCGGCGTGTCGCTGCTCGTTCTGACGGAAATGGGGACAGATCCCTGCTCGGCAATGAATTATGGAATAGCCCGGACACTGGGACTTAGTTTTGGCAATTATCAACTATTATTTAATACGATACTTCTGATCTTGGTCATCTTACTTGATTGGCGGCTGATCGGTACCGGAACGATCGGAAATATGGTTGTGGTGGGCTACTCGGCTGATTTCTTCGGCTGGGTCTGGACAAACGTATGCCATGTGCCTGCACATCTTCCACTTGCAGCCCGCATTGGCATTCTGGTCCCGGCGCTTCTGCTTTTTGTGGTTGCTGCAGCCTGCTATATGCACAGCGGGCACGGCATGGCACCTTATGATGCCGTACCTTTTGCCGTTACCGAAAAAATACGGCAAAAAACCGGTCGAAATTGTTTCAAGCCGGTTCGTCTTTCTATTGATCTGATCGCAACGATACTTGGATTTCTCACGGGTGGAGAAGTTGGTGTTATGACTGTCCTGATGGTGCTTTTACTGGCACCGATCGTTGAATTTGTTGGTAAACTGTTTGAAAAATGGGGTGTCGCATAACGACACCCCATTTGAGCTATTTCAGTTATTTCTATTACAACATTTCCCTTGGATTCAAGTTTCTCATGTCTCTATTGCAACATCTCTCTTGAATTCAAGTTCTTCGTCTCACCACTTCAACATTTTCCTTAGATTCAAGTTCTTCGTCTCACCACTTCAACATTTCCCTTAGATTCAAGTTCCTCAGATCATCACCATTGCAGCATTTCCTTAGCAGCATCTGCAATTAAACGGGCACACTTACGGTTCGTCTTCTCCGTCGGATGCCAATAAGTTCCTAAGCCATCTGCCTCATCCTGCAATGGAAGCTGTACATAACGAATCGTACAATCTGGCGTAACTTTGGCAAAACATGCTGTCGCAGCATCAATCACCGTATTCAGTCTTTGATCCATCGCTCCGATCGTTGTTATAATAGCTGCATTCGGATTATGCTCGTGCACCTGATGCAACAATTTTACATAAGCATCTTCAAACTGTTTCTGTCTGTCTGGAATATCTCTTGTATAGCTCGCATCATTCGTACCTAAATAAATGACAACAAGCTGCGGTTTATATTCCTCAAAATTCCAAGTTTCCCAGTCTGACTGCTCATTGGCAAAATAATCTCGTTCCAGTCCTGCATCCGTGTATTCATATAACATTGGCATCAGCCAGGAATCATCAATCTGTGCATCCTCTTCTTCCCCTATATATGCCGTGATAACACCTTTTCCGTTCCACGATACCAGGTTAGGTTCTGCATCAAGCAATTCTGCGGTAAGCAATGAATACGATTTGGCCGGATTTTCATCTGCGGTATCAAATATTTCGTCACTCACATCACCTTCCACGCCGTAACCGCAAGTGATCGAATCGCCAAAAAACTCGATCTGTCTTTTCTTATGTACCGGCGGCGATAATAGTATTTCTTCCCCCGGGTTTACTTCATCGGTAATTTCTATGGAAACAATACCACACGCTGCATATTCTGCTTCAGAATATTTAACGATAGTAATCTGCTGTTCCGTAGTTTGTTGCGTTTCAAACAGCACGATTGTCTGCCTGTCCTGCTCTAAGCGCAGACGCTTAGCAGGATCTCTATCCTGTCCATAATAAATAGCGATCCAAGCCCTCTCCTTCTCAGTATGCTTTGATGCGTCACTGACAATCTCTGCGGTTGCTTTTGTTCCTACGAATTTGAAAGAAATAGATGTCGCAGAATATCCCAGATAACGAATACCCTCTCGATAAATAGTTCTACCCGTTACACTAACATGCTTCTTATCTGCCTGAAATTTCATTCTTTCGCCTCCATAAATACACATTTTTTTAGTCATGACCTGCAATATACAATATTGCTTTCATAATTTCATTTTTACCGTATCACTCTACGGTAACTACTTTTGCTAAGTTTCTTGGTTTATCAACATCCAATCCACGATCCATCGATACGTAATATGCCAACAACTGCAATGCCGCTGCTGCCGGGAATACCATAAACTCATCCGCCATATCCGGTAATAATAATACATCTGCATATTCTGCATCTGCCATGGAAATACTTTCGCGTACAAACAATACAACACTTGCACCACGAGACTGCACTTCACGAATGTTAGATAATTCTTTATCTTTTAGCTTTTCCTGTGTGACAACAGCAACGACCGGTGTATCTTCTGTGATCAGAGCGATCGTACCATGTTTCAATTCACCAGACGCATATGCCTCTGTATGAATATAGGAAATTTCCTTTAATTTTAAGGCTCCCTCCAGCAAGATAGAATAATCCAATCCACGGCCAAGCATAAATGCATCTTTTGCCTCTAACAGCTTTCTGGCAATTTTATGGATGTCGTGTTTCTTATTCAATACTTCCTTTAACTTGGCAGGAATCTGAAGCATATTGTCAACATACTCTTTCTCCGCTGCATCATCGAAAATACCTCTTACCTTTGCCATGCGCCCAATTAAGAGCATTAATGTTTCTACCTGTGTCGTATATGCTTTCGTACTTGCAACCGCGATTTCCGGACCGGCTACCGTATACATGACATAATCACTCTCTCTGGCGATAGAGGAACCCTTAACATTAATAACCGCAACACTCTTGGCACCTTTTTTGCGCGCATACTTCAGTGCTTCCAAAGTATCGATCGTCTCACCGGACTGTGAAATTGCTAATACCAGTGTTTTCTCATCAATGACCGGATTGGAGTACATAAACTCAGATGCATACTCTACATCCATCAGCATTTGTAATTTTGACTGAACGATCGCTTTGGCGATCAATCCGGCATGCATAGCTGTGCCACAAGCAACAACACAAATTCGCTCACAATTCTGCAAAACATCATCCGGCACACCATCAAAGGACAAATCAATATGTCCGTCAACAATACGATGATCTAATGTTGCCTGCAATGCCTCCGGCTGCTCCATAATTTCCTTTTCCATATAAAATGGGTATTTACCTTTACCATCACGGCTGGTATCCCAATCAATCTCCAAAAACTCTGTCTTCTGCTCTTTGCCCTTCAGGTCAAACACTTTAATATCGTCTTTGTGCAGCTCAACGATCTGATACTCCGGCACAACCATATATTCCGTAGCATGAGAGCCAAGTGCTGCAACATCAGATGCTAACATTGTGCCGTCCTCGGTACGTGCAGCCACGATCGGACTAACATTACGGATTGCATAGATCACATCCGGTATATCATCAAAAATAATAACTAATGCAAATGTTCCCTTTAAATGCTTTACCGTTTGTGCAATTGCTTTATGCGGATCTCCATCGTAGTAACGGTTCAAAACACCGGCAACCACTTCTGTGTCCGTCTCCGACTTCAGATCTTTGCTCAACATAAAATGATCACGAAGCTCTTCGTAATTTTCAACAATTCCATTATGAACTAAAAGCACACTACCCTGACGATGTGGGTGCGCATTCTCGTCACTGACACCACCATGTGTTGCCCAGCGTGTATGACCAATTCCACAAGTAGCCTGCTTCTTGTCATTCTCACATACTTTGCGCAGATCAGCAACGCGGCCGGCACATTTACGCAACTTCGTCCGTCCTGTCTCAGCATTGATCGTTGCAAGACCGGCACTATCGTAACCACGATATTCCAACAATTCGAGAGCATCCAACAAAAAGTCCGTCACCGGACGTGCTCCATTATAACCAACAATTCCGCACATAATTTCCTCCGTTCTACTGCCAAATCGGCAGATTCCATCTGTTACTGTGACGCCTCCCGCACTGCCCACAATATCCTGCAGCATCACCGGTGTATTTCCACACTCTTCACTGTTATCTGCAGCATTACCGGTGCATTTGCACACTCTTCACTGTTATCTGCAGCATCACCGGTGCATTTGCAGACTTCATCCTGTGCCCATGCGGTTCTGCGTCGATCGCCTTCTAAGAACAATCATCGCAAACGAAGGATCTGTAATCTCCACTGTATTGAATTTGTTTTGCAGTCACCTGCATATTTGCCAATACATAACGCACTGGAGCGTACGAAGAGACATCCGCCGAAATTTCGATAATCTCTTTCCTCGTCAGCCTGATTCGTGCAAATTTATACTTTTGTGCACAAAACTAGGCTCTGGCGCTTAAAATTTGTGTATTTTTGTTACAGAACTCTACATTTTACGATTTAGTCCCTTCGTACAATATAAGGTCTAAAAGCCTTTTTGTCAAGGTAAACTTGCATCTGCGGCACTTTCACATTATAATATATGCTATTATTTCGGCAATGATCTGTTCAGAGAGTATTTCAAATGAATACTGAAAATACCTTTGCAAATAACACAGATATATTGTTGCCGTCACTTGAACTAAAACAATATTTTATACAGAAACGGAGATAATTATGGCAAAAAATACAGAATACGAATTTGAAGAAACTATGGTTACGTTAACCGATGAGGATGGGATTGATAAAGACTTTTATGTGGATGAAATCTATGAGGTGGACGGTCAACTCTATGCCGCTCTGATTCCGGGTTTTGTGGAAAACATTACAGAATATTATGTGTTCCGCATCAAAGATTTAGGAAATGATGATTTTGAATTAGAAGATATTAATGATGAAGAAGAGTACGATGCCGCAGCAGATGCCTACGAGGAACGTCTGGATGCGAGGGCTTGGAGCGAAAGCATGAAATAAGGGAGTGTCCCAAAGTTTGTGTAAACCTTCAAACTGATGTAAGATAACATTACTC
>OKSC01001142.1_pt1 | contig 27122 bp, 22 predicted proteins | sample 1601161 | NCBI WGS metagenome assembly OKSC01 (sample SAMEA3541552, study PRJEB24748) | human gut metagenome | biome: human gut; feature: human-associated habitat; material: faeces | place: China | collected 2012
GAGGGGGCGTAATCAGAAAATTACGCCATTTTGAAAATTGTTAGGACAGGTGTGCCATTGGGTGATGTCCTGAAAACTTACGATGAACAGCATCCGGGATTAGCCCGGTATGTCCTTCGGATGTTGAGCGATTGTCCGCTGCACATCGGGACGCCGGAGATCATCTATGAGATGGTCTCCTATTTCTGCTGGGGCGGCGAAGACAATGAAGAAGTAATTCTTCAGGAACGCTACGACGAGTATCTTGAAATGGGCGAGTCGGAGGAAGATGCCCGGGAAGCTGCTTATGAAACAATGGTGGTTCGCTATGCCGAATTTGAAGAGAATCTGCCGGAATGGACGTTTCAACGTTCAGGACAAGACAAGGCCTATTCCGGTCCGATTCCACCGGAGTTGAAAAATCTGAAACGGTGCCATATCCGTTGGAAGAAACGTAAAAAGTTACATTATCTTTATCCTGATTATGTTTTTCCGGGAATTGTAGTGTCGCTGGATCAGCAGGGTTATGCTTTCAGTTGCGATCTTATCAACCGGATCGGCAATGATCAGATACAATGTGGAGCAGATTACTATTTCACCACATTGGCCTGGCCGCTCCCGATCCATAACTCCGGTGAAATGCAGGTTGTCTTTCGTGAAATCCGGCAGACGCTGGAATATTTCTCCGCCTGCATGGATTTCCTGTTTATGCACGAAAAGGAGTATTCAGATGCTTGAAGTATCCTATCCCACAGAACATGCGGAATATCATTTGACACATGCCCTGCTGTTTTATCACAGCGGCAATACGACTATGGCGACTGTGCATAAAGTTCAGAACCGTCAGCTTCTGGCGGGGAAAAGTATTTCCATAGCGGATGTTGAAGAACTGTTTCATTCGGAGAATCAACATCAAAAGATGCAGTTTCTGCCTCCGGAAGTGATCGCCTGGTCCCGAAACGAGGTCGTGTGGTTTGAAAAAAGCCGCATCCGGCCGATCTATTTCAACGTCCCGGAACCTAACAGACGGTTTTTGAACAAAATTTCCGGTAAAAACGTCATTTGGCCGAATCTGGTATTTCGGATTTCACGAAAGCAGATTTTCTGCTGGGCTGTCAAAAGCAGAACACGCCCGGATTTGGATACGAAATTGTACAACGCTCCATTTACCAATATCTTCACCTCTCACTGCTTTTGTCCGCCGATTCAGTTTCAGGAAATCCGGGATGAAAATATGGTCGACTTCGCCCGCAAAGCGACAGACTTGTTCTTTCGGGGGCATTTCTCACATCTCTATGGAAATATGCCGGACAGCATCACCTATTCACGGGGCCGGGACCGATTCTGGGAAAAGATGGTCAGAGATCTGGAACGCGGCAAATGCAAATCGTTCCCGAACCGTTATCTGGTTTCCTCAAATATGACACTCAGAGAGATTTTGCAATGAAACATCATACTCCGCCGGAATTTCACACGAAACCGGTCTATATCGAACTGGCCGGCGCCGGAGCCACCGGTTCGCTCATTCTGGCCGGACTGGTCCGGCTGCATCTAGCCATGCTCGAACTCGGGCATCCCTATGGTCTGCGAGTTCGCTGCTGGGACCCGGACACCATTTCTCACGCCAACATCGGCAGGCAGCTCTTTGTGGAAAGCGAGATCGGTAGGAATAAAGCAGTCACGCTCATTACGAGGTACAATTATCACTTCGGACTGGACTGGTCGGCCAAGCCGGAACGCTTCTCGCCGGATCAATATTGCAGCAGTGGAAATCTAGTTGTCATTTCCGCAGTCGATTCCAGAAAATCACGAGCGGAAATCAGTGCAGCGAACCGCGAATACCCCAAGGCTTACTGGATAGACTGCGGTTGCGGTCTGGATTATGGGCAAGTCTTTTGCGGGAACGGCTCGCCGGAACTGCCGTATCCCTGGGTAAAGCATCCGGAGTTGATCGATACTTCGCAGGACAAGCCTGGCCGCTCCAGTTGTTCCATGGCCGACTCATTGGAACATCATGGACTCTTCATCAACCAGTTCATCGCCACCGGAGTTCTCGAATTCGTCTGGCAGCTTTTCCGCAACGGCGGACTGGAGTATTCCGAGCTGTATTTCAATATCAAAACCGGACGCATGATGCCGGTCATGATCGAACTTCCGGAAAAGCAGGAGATTAAATGTAATGCGGCTTGAAAACCCGGCGGTAAAAACGATATTATGGTTCAATGATATAGCTACAGTTGAGTATAAGTGATGAGTGCAATTTCTCCCGGAGCTAATTTGATTGTGTCAGAACGCCCCAAAGTAAAACGGCGCGGTTGTGAGGCACGCTCCAAAGCGATCAATTCCGGCAGGGAAATAAATTCCGGAGCTCCAAGGCGGCGCCAGTACTCATAGGCACTACCTTGTTCTGGCATAATTTGTTCGCAAATTCCATAGTTCGGAGAATTCCTGATTTGAATTTCATAGTTTCTCGCTGCCTTTTCTGGGTCCAGATAATTCCATAGCAATATCCGCAACACATCATCCTGCTGTGCAGCTATTGCGCCCAAAGTTCCTGTTTTGTCTTTCCAATTTACCGCGACACGTTCCCCTGCAATTTCATGCAGAAAGCGGAATGCATGAAAAGAGGCTTTGGGAATTCCATTTACATTGAGCAGGCCATAGCCACCATGAAACGGTACATGGTGAAAGCCACATTCCTCATAAATATCGGAACCGTTCCAGAACAGACTGCCCGCACAAATGGAACTCAATTCCGTCATCGTTTTTACAATGAATGCCGCATTGGCACATTCATCATGATTGAAAGCAAGCGGTCCTGCAGATGAATTCCATTCCCCGATGAACAGAGGTACGGCTGAAGATAAATATCGATTTACCTCCCGGCGTGCTCTGTGGAAAAGCTCAGGAAGCAAATCGGCACTTTGCAGTTTCACCTTTCCGTCAGCCGCATCAATAAAAGCCACGTCACTGGGATAGGCATGAGTAGATATAAAATCACAACGTGGTCCTTCGGTCGGGTCATCCAATGTCGGCTGAGCCACGTGACGGCAGAATTCTTCAATCCATGCTGTTTTGCTGGTAGCAGGACCTCCAACTCGAAATCGTTTGTCTTGCAGTTTGATCACGTTACGTGTCAAGTCATATAATTTGAAATATTCCTCCCGGGTACCGCTCCAGAACGAAATATCCGGCTCATTCCAGACTTCAAAATACCAACGGCAAAGCTCTTGACGGCCAAATCGATCAATTAAAGCCTTGAAGAATTGTTCTATCAAACTCTTCCAGCACGTCCAGTTTTTCGGCGGAGCAGATCGAAAACGGTAATGGCAGACAGATTCCCCACTCCGCGCCAAGGTTCCCGGCATATCGGACAATTCCAGAAATGGAACCTGGTCATTTGCCAGAATGCGTTCAAGCACTCTCAGAACTTTTTCGAAATGAAATGAACCATCTGCAGCAACAAGTCCGAGTTCATCATTCAAAATCCCATGGCAACGGACATAGCGCATCCCCAGTTCATCGCGCAATCTTTTGAAATGCAACGGTAAATCCTGTCTCAGCCAAAGCGCGGCATGGCAACTGTTAATGCCAAAGGAACCGAGCGAATTCGCCGTTTCTCCGGTTTCCTGACCGATCACAAGACTGAGCAACTTTGATGTTTTTTCCATATTCATAAGATTTTCCCTGTCAGCATTACATTTTTACTTCTGGGACGCTTACCTTATCCCGAACTCAATCCCAAATCAGGCTGAGGTCATTGTAATCGTTGATAAATGCTTCAGCCAAGGCTCATACCGTTCCAACCAAAGTGAAAGGTTCTCTCCTGAATGGAAAAAATCTGCACAGAATTCGCGATAAAGCCGCCCTTGATATTCAAACTCATCATAAATTGTATGACAGGAAAGCTGGGAAAGCAAACGCTCTTCAGCTTTTGCCCGTATCAGCAAATCACTAACGATGAAACGAATAAAACCGTTACCTGCGCTGGGGAAAAGGTGTAAAAAGTCCTCAGAGCGGGTTCGAGCATCAGATAACCTCTCCAATTCTTCTTCACGCCAACCGCTTCGCTGTATATAACGCAGTCGTTCCGCAGGTGAACTCTCCCGCCAATAAATATCAACTAGGTCGTTAAATTCAAAATTGTTTCCAATATTAAAATACGAGAGCAAGGCTTCTGCAGTCCAATTATCTCCCAAAATCGTTGCTGCTTGATTGAAAAGTTCAGAATATGTTTGAACCTTACCCTGAGAAATACCGCAGATGAATGCCGTTGCGATAGCGGGCCAGACTGCACGCCAATCCGGCCAATATGGTTGCCACAAACAACAGAGAAAACCGATTCCGTCGTATTCGTAATTACGACGGATAGCCACTGCCGTATGAGGTAATTTTTCCGCATAGTTGCTCAGAATGGAACCTTTTTCCGTATAAGGCAAAAAGCAGGAGACCACATCCAGACCGGACTCCCGCAGAAATTCGACATACGGAAAACTGCGGGCCCGCTTTTGTCCTGGAGACCATCGCCAGTAATTATGATAACGTTCAAAATGATTTAACGGTAATTCACCAGCATTTCGAATGACCGGATTACGAAACATCTTATTCAGATCACGCGGCAACCCCGAACGATCAAGAGCAAAAATATCAGGACAGCCGCCGCCAATGGACAGAAAGGCACTTTCTTCTCCCATGGCCCAGTAATCCCAATAAAACATTACGATACTTTTATCCAGTTTTTCCAACGCTTGCGGATAGCGAATCAAAGTATCACTCCAAATAGCAATCCGAACTCCTTCCGATTTCAGACCAGCAGCGATGGCGTTTACAAAATCCACATACATACTGGAGAAACCTTCTTTCATCAAAGCAGTACAGCTTTCCGGCGTGCGACCGAAACCAAACATCTCATCTCCACCGAGGTGAATCAGGCGACATCCGGGATGTGCAAGGAGCAGCTCCCGGGAGCTCTCCAGCATTAACTCAATATTTTCATTCAGAGCAAGATTCAACGACTCTCCATCTGCCAGATATTGAAATTTTTCAAGTTTCACCAACTGTTTGGCGTGAGTAAAAGAAAATCCTTTGGGAATGATCTCAATTCCATATGCAGCAGCAGAACAAACAATTGCATTTATTTCTTCTCTAGTATAGGCATTGGAGCGAACTGCGGAACTGAGTATACCCTGATAAGGGAAAGTTGCATGATATTCCAGCAATATGCTGTTACAGCCTACGCCGGATAAATCAGCGAAAATTCGATCCAGAACAGCCGGCGCATACGGATGAGGATCAAGCAGTATCTGCTGCATGCGATAATATTTCATTATTTCTATCCTGGTTATTGTTTATTTTCCCTGTTTATTGATTATGACTTGTCCGTTGTCATGCGGATCCTCCTGCCGCTGCGCCTGCAGATCCCGGAACAATCGAATCAGATCCCGAGTACCTCCCCAAGAAAACCAGACTGTCGATATCACCGCTATCAGCCCGGGAATCACTAAGGCTGTCAGAAAAAAGTAGTAGCCCCACCAATGTGCCGGCCAAGGTGCGAACAGATTCCAAACTATCACGCCGACAAAAGCCAGCCCGAAGGCATAGACAAAACTGTATAAGAACACACCCCAGGCGATAAATCGGTCGCTGCGGGTATACTCCGAAGTGATGCCCACCAGTCTTTTCAACAACAGTAATGGAGAATGATATATTTGTTCCGTTGCAGATTTCACCTCTCCTGTCTCATTCCAATGAAACAAGGCGGCAAAATCGCACGGCTGCCTGCAGGTCAGAAGCGATACGATGACATAGCCGAAAATACTTGCCAGCATTGCCATGAAAAAGAACTCATAAGAGTTGATCGGACAATGCTGTGGATTCATTTCCCAAACGATATACGGGTTAAAAGGAGCAGATGTATTTTTCAGAAAAACTGCCACAGTGTCCACCAGCGAATACCGTTCCAGAAACGGATAAACCCGGTCGGCCCAGTTGCGTTGCAACAGCAACCCCACCAAAGTGATTCCGGATCCCATAAACACGGCGGTATATGCCCCCTGTGTCGTACCGCGTCTCCAGTAAAGCCCGAAGATCACGACGGAACCGGCTCCCCCCAGCCACAGAGAAAGCAGCATGGTGAAAAACATATTGATGTAATCCATCTGTTCAAAAAACAACGCGCAAATAAAAAAGAATAATCCGACACCTGTTGCAGTCAGGCGCAGCAGCAGCAGGTGCATACGAGGAGAAACCGCTCCTTTCAGATTAGGCAGAATCACGTCTTGAACGATGGTTGTTGTCGCATTGAAAATTCGGGAGTCATCGGTTGACAGCAGCAGCATGACCATTAACAGTCCGAAAAGACCGCATAAACCAACCGGCAACAGTTCGCGCAATACCATAGGCAACATCTGTTGCCGATAAAGCGCCTGGAATTTCTGATATTCCACACGTCCTTTTTCCGAATCTGCCAGTACGCTGTGTACTGCGTCACAGTACGGAGTATCGCGATTCAAACTCTGGGAATATTCAGTCGGGAAATTCTCAGGCAGTTCGATATTCCGGCAGAGTTCATCAACCTGTCGGAGTCGTTCCGGCGACGCAACAGTTTGATCGACAGTCCGGTGAATCAGATTCAACCGGACTCTTTCGGCCATTTCGGCATAGCGACCACTATTCATTACCGTAATCATTAAAATTGCGACGAGCGTAAAAAATACATAAGCAAATCCGTTTCTCCAAGCGCCGAGTACGCCAGCCATTTTCTGTTCATGGGGAGTCTTTCCACAGGTACTGGTATCATTGCCGATGAAACTGCCGCGATTGAAGACATAACTGAAAAGTCCTACCGTTGTTGCAAACAAATTAAAATCTCGCAGATGATCGATGTCATATGGATTAACGAAACTTTCTCCGGGCACACGAGCCAGCAGGACCGGCATCATCTCCTGTCCCCATGAAAAGTTCCAGATGATGTAACCGACCAGAATTGCAAAAATCGGATAACACAGAATTCCCTGAATCGCATCTGTAATCAGCAGTGAAATTCTGCCGCTGGGCCAAATGACCACGATTGCCAACAGAACGACCGCCGCAACAATCAAAGTGAAACAGGGCAGATTGATTCCGAAAATCTGAATTCGGTGAGGCAAATTGAAAAAATAGATGAAAAAATTTGCCGCAATTGCCGGGCTGAGCGCATTGCACATCAGATCGACGGCCCCTCGAATTGTCGATGCGAAAATACGGAAACGGCGACTGTAACGCTCTTCCAGAAACTGACCGAAAGAAAGTGCGCGTGTTGCCCGAAAGCGATAAACACAAAAGCCGGTTAAAGATAAAAGCACGCCAAGCGGCACGGAGATGTTTCCCCAGAAACTGACAGCGATTCCTGCATGATAATTGGCTTCACTGGAAGCCACCAGCATGATGACGCTGAGTCCGGCTGCGACATCTCCGGCACAGATCACGTAACGTCCGGCTAATCGGCCTGCCGCAAGATAATCAACGATACCCCGTACAAACCGGCGGGAATACAAGGCTGTTGCGACAATAAGTCCGAGCGGTACAAAAGTGATCAGCCAATCCAGAATATGCATAATAATCTCAAACCTTCTTCAAAGGATAGCAGTTACAGTATTATTCCCAAACATCGTTCCAGATATGTCGGAATTACTCCTGCCTCTGCAACCGGAATCACTTTACCGCAGGCGGCAGGTACACTGTATTGCCCACGTTCGAGAATAAAAGCCAGCTTTACACCGCCGGCGACAGCCAGTTCGCCGTCTTCCTGCGGATTATCTCCGATCATTACCGAAACGGTCTGATTCGAAGACAGTTGAGCCAATGCTTCGCTCCAGACAGAGGCGTCCCCTTTACAGCCTCCCAGCAGGTCTGTCGAGAGAATATGCGTAAAGCAGGAACTGTCCCGTTCCGCATCAGCCAACCCGCACTGTTCCAACTTCAGCAGGCAACCTTGATGGGGATTGTTGCTGATAACGGAAACCGGAATGCCGACACTTGAAAAACGTTTAACGAGGGCGACTGTGTCGGAATATACCTCCAGATGTTTCCTGTGCCACTCCCGAAAAGCGACAAGTGCCTCACTGCTGGTTAATTCCAGTTCTCGCAGAAAATCAGGATAATCCCAGCAGGGAATTTTCCGCTCCGTCTCTAAAATACGCCGTTCCGCTTCATGTCTGGAAATACCATGATCTTCCGCGAGATCCAGAATCACCGGAAAAAGGAAATTTCCATGAAATGTTCTGTCCAGTGCATGCTGCCGGTATGCAGTCAACGTTCCATCGATATCAAATAAAATATGCAAGTTGTTTCGTATGTTATTTTTCATACTCTGTAACTCCCGAGCCGATCGGCCTGCTGTTCGCAAAGCTGCCAGTAACGGATCGCGCACAGATAGCCTTCCAGCGGATTTTCCAGAGGCCAGGGACCCGACTCAAAATTCAATGTATTTTGAAAACCGGCATCCCGCAGACCGGCAATTACATCACGCCATGAAATTGTCCCAAAGCCTGGCGGCAGATGCTCATCTCCCCGCTCACCGGATATCGTCGGAATACCGTGATTATCATGGATATGAGTGGTATATAATTTATCACCCAGTTCCCGCAGCCAGTTGTCGATGGGAGTGCCGTTACACCAGGCATGGCCGGTATCCAAACAGAAACCGACATTCGGATGATCGACCTGCCGCAGCAATACGGGCAAGTGTTCAATATCTCCCAACGGTTCCTGACCGTCAATATTCTCAATGGCAATCCGGATTCCACATGCCGCGGCATATTCCCCTGCTTCCCGCAGGTTATCGGCAACCGTGTTCATCACAGTTTCCAGTCCATGTCTGAATGCTTCGCGTTCAAATGCAGCGACCAATTCCGGCACCGGATTGAAGCCCAACGGCTTGCCGGTATGGAGCACCAGTACATCGGCATTCAGGTTCGCCGTGTAATCAATGCAACGCTTCAGACGGCGAATCACTTCGGCTTGCGAAGTTCCTGGTGAAGTGAAAGCCGGTGCGACACCGTGATGTTGCGCCCCTTTCATGCCGCGGGATCGCAAAAAATCTCCCACCTTTCGGCTTTCATGTTCCATTTGAAATGTCGCAGATTCCTCTTCGTGGTATCCTGCCAGCATTACCTCACGGATACCGGCTTTTTCGAGAATATCGAGCTGCTGCTGAATCTCGCTTTCCGGTAATGCACTGATAGTTTGACCGTCCCAGCGAACTGTTGCGATGGGAAAAGAAAGTTGATAGTTCATGGTAAATTCCTCTCATATTCGGCAGGTTTGCAAAATACCAGTTCCGCATACTCTTCATAAACATGCGGGTTGGAAGACGGGAAATTGCCGGTCACGCTGATCTCGCAGGCCGGGAGATACCGCGAATAATTCCAGCGAGCCACCAGTATACTCCAGGCATTTTCATCACCCCATTTGGCTCCGAGTGTTTCCGCGGGAATCCGGATCAGAATGGAAAAGCCGGAATCCCGGTCCTGCCACCGGTTCAAAGTTCCGCATAGTCGGCTGTTCACTTGAAGCTCCGGCAACCTGCAATGGTTGTTGCCCGGCATGGAAAGACGGCCCCGCCCGGGAAAATAGTAAGATGTTTTTCGGCCTCCCACACTTCCGAAAATCTCATAGTAGCCGAAATCACTGCGTTGATGCAAAAAGACCTCAATCGTATCCGCAACTGCAAACAGGGCAGTCTGATCCGCCTCCGACTCATCGGCCAGATCGGAATCCTCTGCGTCACACCGCACGTAAAGAGCTTTTTCATTCCACAGCAACCGTACACTGCCACTTTCCAGAACCCGTTCCGTCATTCCGGAGCGAATGTGAAATTCCCGGGTGAATGCGGAAAAATTACGAGGCGTCAGCATATGAACCGGCGCTGCTTTCCAGATTGCGGAATCAAAATCAATTTCTCCTTCCTCTGCATAAACGGCATATAATTTTGCCGCTTCATGCGGCTGCATGGCACAGGAACATAACAGTAGACATAGCGACAGGCAGACCACCGAATGGATCACCTTCATGATAACTCCCTTCCTTTATTATGGCTCGGGAATGACTTCCACCGCATTCAACAGCCGAACCGTCGAATATCGGCTCCTATCATTCCGGAACGCCAACTCCAAGGTACCGGATTCCATTTCTATCGGGCCAATTTCCTGGATACAGATCCGATCAAAAGAGTTACCGCAAGCTTCAAATAAATCCAGATTTTTAAGCATTTCCCGTTTATTGACCAGAACATCGAATACGAAGTAATCCTTTCTTGCATCCGGTTTAAAACCAATCTTGAAGTAAAGTCGGAGCCTATACTTCCCTGCCGCCACCTGGAAGCGATAGCCGTCGATATCATAAGCTTCACTTCGGAATAATTCCGGCATATCCGTCTGGGTCGCAGACGATACATTCCGGGCAGTGGACTGATACCGGCCGAAATAGCCATATTGTCCGTCAAAGGGCTGGTCCGGGAAGAATACTTTGCCGTTGGGAGCCTGATAAAATTCGGTTCCACCGCAATTGACTGCATATTCGAAACGGGCAGTCATCTGCTTTTTCTGAACCAGGTTGCGTACCTCTCCTGAACGTTTCAGCAGTTGATTCATGCTTCGAGAAAACGCAAGCCGATACACCTCAGCCATCTCCTGCCGATCAAGATGCGTTTCAAGAAGGCCGATTACTGTTTTCTCCTCTTCCGTTTCAATCCCGTGGCTTGTCAATACTTCCAGTGCTTGATGTAATTGGATCAGTCGTTTCCGGTAAAATTCCATACTTTCAGGCCTGATGTTCTCCAATGCCAAAGAGCGGATTGTCACCTTGCGGTCGGGAAACAGAAAAGAACGTAACTGAAAAGGCTTCAAAGTGATCAGAGTTTCATTCATACTTTTTCCTGTGGAAAGATCAGTGTAGGCATTCTCTTCTTCCAGAGATATTCTGACCGTGACCGGATCATGAAACATGTTTACGATATAAAAATAGGTTCCATTCGGCGTATCCAGGAAACGGGCAATTGCCGGATCCTTCAACCCCGGTACCGTTTGGAATCGCCGGGCAGGCAGTGCGCAGAATGCACGGGCGAATTCCCGGGCTTCTTCTTCACGCCCGATCGTCGCCAGAGGCTGGCCGCCCTGTACGAATTCCAGTGTATCGAAGCAACCGACCGCAAAGGCATGTTCCTGCAGATAATATCGCCCATGCGGCTTAACATCGGCACTCTGGAACAAATTGGGATAACGTGATGAGTTCAGTGGCTGCGCGTACATCTCAAAATAGGTATTGAATGAAAATACTTTGTTGATTCCCCCATCAGTCAACCAAGACTTCCAGAGCTCAGGATCGGGATTGTAAAGTTCTTCCCGGCTTGTCGACTCCGGCTTTCCCCAATGGAAATCATGCCGATAAGCAGTAGGGGTACGAAATAGAGCAAGCTGTACTCCGGGGATTTGCCGAAGAGCTTCCAAATCAATCCCCCGTTTTTCAAACAAATCTTTATCATGCGGTAGGTTCAAAGTCAGCTCTAATTCCGGAGATACTGCGTTCAGTTTGCCGCGCAGACTGCGAACAAGTGTCGTGATCTGATCTGCTCGCCACTGTAACCATTCCCGGCGCTTTTCACCTGTCAAAAAACTATACCGTTCGCTGTATGTCTGTGGAACGGCAATTCCGGTAGTTTGACTGAATCTTCCGACTGTATCATCATCATATCCCCAATCAATTCCCCGCCAACCAAGAAGTCCACCCCACCAGCCTATTCCACGATAGGAGGAGCAGGCACTGTAAATGCGCGCCGGTTCCACTACATGCCGCGCTAGCAATTCCGGTACTTTCTGATGGGAGGGATTGACATAAGAACAACCGCTTTGTACATGTTTACTGTCCATTTCTCCATATCTATCTTTGCTGACAAGCCCTTCCCGTACATAATTACTCTCAATTTTATCCAGCAGCGCAATTTCCGGAAGATTCTCATATTGCAGCGTTGAGACAAAGTCGATACCGGCTGCCGCCAAGCGGTCAAGGATCAGCGGCAGATCTCCGGACTCATAGGGAAACAAACCGTTGCCGGTATGTCCTTCCACGGTCGTTGAACCGCTGAAATAGCGCCAAATCGGGTAATGGATTGCATTCATACCGGTATAACCGAAATACCGGATAGTTTCGTCTGTAACGAATGCCGACTGTGAACGATAGCGTTCTGAATAAAGTTTATGCACCGGTGAACGTTCGGACATGATATCGACATTCAGGTTATTATTGAAAGTCTGGTCTTCGTCCAGATGGCCGAATCGACGTCCGGGCATTCCTGCCGGCGTTCTGATTTTCAAGTGTGGGAGATCGCCGACAATTTCATATACCCGAAGTTCCGCCACTGCGGCCGGCATGCCGGGTATCATGGTACGTGCTTCGAATAAATAAGTTTCGAAACCGGGATAGAAAATATGCCGGGTTGTGATCAGTCTGCCACTATTCGGCAGTTCGCGGCCAGCCTGTACTCCACTCTGCAGGCGATCACGAACTGTGGTAACCTGCGGCGAATACATATACCAGCCCATGGAACGTGCTTTATCGTCCGGCCAAACGATTTCCAACACCACTGGCTTGCCCAGTACTTCAACGGGAAATGCTACCTCAAAAGAAAAACGGTTTCCTTTTTCCGCTCCCGCCTCCAAATATGTTCCGGCAGGTGAAACGGTCACGTTTCCCTCTGCGAGCAGGTCACCGGCTGCTGCATCGGTAAGTTTTCGGGAAAACAACAGCCGACCAATTCGAAGTTCTTCATCCACCGCTTCCGGCTGCATTACCGTCGGCAAGGCGGTTTTCACTATGAATGTCCGGCGATAACAGCGTTCCTGCTGACGCACCGTAGCAACAAGCTCATACCGTCCGAGCGGCAGTGAGACGGGGGAGAGTTCGATATCCATCGGCGCAGTGACATTCAATTCCCGATTCTCTTTCAGCCAAGATTTTCCATCTCCCCCCTTCAGTTCGAATTCCACCTGAATCGATGCGCTGATAGCTGCATCCCGCTCTACCGGGGCCGGCCGTGTATAAAATCCCCCCGGAGCTGCCTGTACACGTAATGCAGTCGGCTCTCCGGCTTCAATCAGGGAACGCTCCATTACCAGATCGACAGGCATTACACGGCGAAATTCTTCTTCTACGTCATGATTCTGCAGGGGGCGCCGGAAGAGCCGTAACCGGTCGATGGCGAAACCACCTTCCGGGGCAATTTCCAATCGGTTGATCCCATTGATGTTGGCATTGATGAAATCGGGGCAACGTTGACCCGGTTTGAAATCTACTACATAAGGAAACATATTGATGAAGAAACGTGCAACATTGTCCTGATCCCAACTCAGAGCCACCAGAAACCAATCCTGCGAACTGCCGGGAAGCGAGCGATTGTATAACAACGGCCGTTCCGTATCCTTACGCGAAACCTGCACCGCGAGACTGCCTCCATTCATGGCAGCTGTAATTCGGGTTTGATCATTCTGCAAAAAACGGAGGATTTCTCCCCCGTTCCCATTTTCATTGCTGACCCAGAACATGATGCCTCCGCCGGAGTCACGAAGCGCATCATTCAACAGATAGACAAGCTTGCCCGGTCCGGTACTTTCAAAGTTCTCCTGATAATTGAAATCATTGCCCGTGACTGCAAGATCGTCAATTGTAATCTTAACTCCATACGAGATAATCGTGAACTTCTTCAATGCGTCGACACCGGGGCCGGAATAGAATTCCTGGCCGTTTACTGCGCAGGTGAGCACACCGGCTTTTTGTTCAAATGTATATGTTAACATCGCCTCATCCTGGAAATCAGCCCCCAGTTGCTCTATCTGCCGGGGAAAATATTTGTCGTCGAGAGTCTTTACTTCCCAGATTTTCTCACGATTATTACTGATAGTGAGAAGCCGATCATCAGCAGCAGTAAGTTGGAACGAACAGAATTTCCCTTTGGCCGGCACTTCGCCAAGGCGACGCATCTTGACGGAAATATTGAAATCCTTCAGGGACGGCACCTCCAGTTCCGCTCCCGGCAAACCGAAGCTTTTCGTTTCCAGTCGCCCATCCTCCGTAACAAACCATAGTGCAGGCCGGTACTTCAGTAACTTGGTATTGGCAGCTTTTACCTGAACGGCAGTCCCTTCTACGCCCGGAACAAATGAAACACTGCTGCTTTGCTCCGGCAAAATCGCTTTCCCCTTATCATCGACTGCCGTTGTATTCTGATTGAAATCAGCAGAAAATACAGGAGAAGTGATTTCGTCTTTTTTCTCCTCTTTCACCGTTTCGATCGTCAAATCATCAACTTCATATTCATAATTATAACTTGTGAATGAAAGGTGATCCAGCGGCAGCAGAGAAAAACGGGCATTCAGACAATTTTTCCCGTCAATATTGACTGAAATTACACTGCTCCGGACAAATAATTCAAATTTCATGGTTTGTCCTTCTTTCGGAATCACCTTGATATCGCGCGAACTCCATGCTCCGTTTTTACGCCGAACTGTACCATTTTCAATTACGTTCCAATGACCAACAACTCCCTCGTTTTCAGAGACAAAGAAAAATCCGTATTCACCATTTTTTGAGTATAGATTAATCCCCAGATTCCTGCTTTTCCCTGGTAAAAGGCGGCGAACTTTCAACTGAAATGAAAGCTTAATTGCTTCCGTAGTACCGATGGGGAAAGTATTCTCAGGAGAATGTCTCACCACCAATACGCCATTTTCAACTGCACAGTTTCGGCCGATGACCACTCCCTCCGGCATGGTTGAAAAATCATACTTTGTATTCTCGGCAGCATGTGTGCTCCAAAACACAAGTACTGCAAGCCAACTGATCACAATCTTTTTCATAACACTTTCCTTTCCATCAGTAGATTGTACAGTAATGATATTTATTTACTAAACCAGGAACCCTTACCCCAGATTTTTTCCAAATCAGTTGTCCAAGAACCAACTCCCGCCATACTACCAGGCATTGCATTAGCCCGGCTGATGCGGGAACGCCATTGGTCAGACGTATGACCATCAAGATAACCGACTGGAGTCGGACCGGCATGAAAATTTCCAATCATCCAGTAACCGGCATTTATGACGTAATCCCCATCCCCATCTCCATCCCCGTCAGCCAACTGAATTATTTGGGAGGGGCGCTTACATTGCGACAGGCGATGAGGAGTCAGTGAAGTAAAATTATATCCGGAAACAATATTTTCGTTGAAACCGTAATGGAAAGACTGATAATTCCAAGTAGGCTTCTGTTGTGCCGGACAACAAAAAATCTTCGGCACTGTCTCATCAGTATACGGTAACTTGTCTGTAATAAACTGATACCAGATATCACGGAGAGGTAAATAATCATTGTTGTCATTAACGTAAAACAGAACTGTCATACTCAATTGTTTTACATTGGAAGCGCAGGAGGCTTTTTTGCCGGCTTCCCGCGCTTTGTTGAGTGCGGGCAACAACAAAGCGCACAAAATGGCAATGATCGCAATTGAAATCAGAAGCTCCACAAGAGTAAATAAACACGCCTTCCATTTCATCATGTCAACCTCTTATCTGTTTAACGTCACCCGATCCAATCTCATTGTTTTTCTTTCAATATTATACTACATTTCCTCAAAAAACATTTGACAATAATGCCATATTTTTGTATATTAACGACAAAAAGGGACCAAGATGCCGAATTCCAAATATCGCAATTATCCATCTCCTGATCGTTTTCCCCTGGCTGTAAAATTACAGGAACACGAGAGTGTGGAAACGGATGTTTTCCACAAGCTTGATTACTCTGAACTCGTTTTTGTCACGAACGGCACAGCCGAACACCGGATCGGCTCTCAAAAATATCCTTTGCAAAGAAATGATATTCTGATTCTGCACCCTCCGACGGAACATGCCTATTTTGAATGCCGTAATTTTGAGATTTTCACAATTATCTTTGATTCACGTGTTCCTGTTCCAGCGTTGGAAGCTGCCGGATTATGGATTGTGGAACAATTATATCCACATGGGGTATCAACTTTTGATCAGCTCCAGCCTATCACACAAATTCCTGATTATGATCATGATCTATGTGCCAATCTGGTTCGCCGGCTCAGTTATGAAACCCACAGAAACCGGCTCGGAGTTAATGTAATGATTCCGACCATGTTTACAGAGCTGGTCGTTTATCTGGCACGCGGAAAACTCCATGAGGAAGAAAAGGATCGGCTCTGGCTATTGCAGTCACCTGTTGAATATCTGAACAGCCACTTTCGGGAAAAAATAGATGTCAGGAAACTTGCAAAGCTGGCGGGGATGTCGGAACGGACTTTGTTTCGCCACTTTGACCGGATGTTCGGGATGAGTCCCAATAACTATTTGCGCAAAATCAGAATTCAAAAAGCAGAAGAACTGCTCAGAAAAACGCATTATGAAATCAACGAGATTGCAGTAAAATGCGGCTTCTGCGACAGCAGCCATTTCTGCCGCGTCTTTCATTCGGTAACCGGTGAAACTCCCTTGCAATTCCGGAGCGGTTACCAACGGAAAGACTTCTTAGCACGATCGGAATAAGAACTACTTTTATACGAATAAAGTTCGATTAATGATCAATTACAGAAATCAGATACCGAACTCAGACCGCCAATTGATTGAGTGGTAGAAACACTTTAACACAGTTTGTTATCCCAACTCCTGCCAGGCTATCATACATGGGCGGTGCTTCCTTTCTCTATAAAAAATGATTTCTGTTTTTTCGTCGGCGCGGGGCACGGAAGTGACCGCGCCGACTTATCAGGAACTCAAAAAGAGTACCGGTCAGGGGCGGGTAAACTCCAACAGAGGAGAGAACCTTATGCCGATCAAACTTGATGACCCGAACGCTCTGGAGCAACTGACGGAAAAGCTCAGCAAACGCCGACAGCTTCAGGAGATGATGAAGGAGGTCAATGCCGTCATCCGCAGCTCCAAAAGCGACGACGCCAAGATCGATTTCATCATGAAAAAATGCGGCAAGAGCCGGGAAGAGGCCCGGAATTTTCTTCATCCCACCGAGAGCTGGTGCGACCCGGGATTCGCCGCGTGGGAACTTGCCAACAACAATCAGGAGATCGGCCGCCTCCGCAAGAGAATCCGGGAGGTCGAACGCTATCGGGAAGCCGCCGCCAGAGCGGAAGAAGAAGGCAATTCGGAATTTCCGTTCGACGGCGGCCGGATCGTGGACAACGTTCCGGCCAATCGCCTTCAAATCTTTTTCGACGGAAAGCCCGATGCCGATGTTCGGACCAGACTCAAACAGAATGGGTTCCGGTGGGCGCCGAGCTGCGGAGCCTGGCAGAGTTACCGGCATGGGTATACGCTCGACTGGGCCAAACGGGAATTCAATGCCGAGGCAATCCAATGACTCGCGTTATCCATTACCGGGAACTGATGTTCGATCCGACTGTTCCCGGCTGTTTTCGACCGCTGACCCGGCAGGAAATTCAGAAACAGCGTTTGCCCAAACCGGAACCCGTGGATGTGTTCCGCAATGATCCTTGGGAAAAACTCTGGCTGATGAACGGCCTGCCTGATCCTGATGGATGTCTGGCATATGCTCTCGACAGCATCCGGCATTTCTTCTATGGTGATCGGGACAAACTGAGCAATATCCTGCTCCGCCATGACAGCCGCCACGACTGCGGAATCGATCTCTATTATGAGATGAGCAACTATCTTCTGGAACGCGAAGCATGGTGCCGGCTGCTTGAAACCGAACAACTTCACGTCTGCTTCGATGAATTCGTCCGCCCGTTTCGGGATTACATCGCCAAACTCTTTCAACAAATTGAAATCAGGAGGGAACAAACAGTATGAACTACAGAACGATCAGCACAAAATATCTGAAAACCACAACTGAGCAGGAACTCAAGGTGGAAGTCTATTATTCAAAGGGAGGAGCGAACTATCTGGCCGGCGGGATTATTCAACGGGGTTATTGGTTGTCCGTCCAACCTGTCTCCCGGTCCGTCTCAAATGGACTCCGAAGCGAATCATTCACTTTGGGCAGTGGGTTGAAATACTTTCTGAAAGAAACTCGGGCCGACCGGCGCGAGGGGAAAGCGGAACGGGAAGCCATCAAATTGGCGGCGGATCGTGAGCAGCTCTTAATCAAAGAGGTCTGTCTGCGGGAAAAGCTCGAACTTGCCGCCTGATTTTCTCAAATCGCTTCACGGTCTGGAACGGAGAATACTTTCTGTTCCAGATTTTTCTTTTCCAGACTCTATGGAGAATAAATACCATGCACAAACAGACCTTGAAAAATCTGCTTCAATATCATCGCGAGGTCCAATTCAAACAGTTCTGCAGCGAAATTTTCCCGGACTTCAGGCTTTCCGAATCCTACGGCTACCTGAGCGGAAAATTTTCGCTGTTCCAGTACCGTTTCATGCAATTCCTGTCGGAGCTGGATGAAGCCCATCTGGAAAATTTTTCCGATGCCATTCTGAAACGCTACGGCAGCGATGAACCGGAGTTTTGCAACATCATGGATTCCATGCAGGAACTGATCGCGCGGAAACGGCGGACGAATCTCCCGGAAGATCAGCGGCAGTTGCTGCGGCTTCAGGTGCAGGCATTGCTGGTGGAGGAAGTGTACCCGTTTGAAACCAGATTGAAAGCGGCTGAACGGGAGATGGAGCTTGCCTCGCTTCGGTCATTGCTGGAGGAACTGAAAGCCTTTGCCGAGGAGTCCTTATGATCGATCTCGACTTGACTCCATACAACCTGATTGCACTCTCAACCTCAGGCGGAACAATCAATCATATCCTGTTCCTATACTGGAATCATCAGATCAGCCGGAAACAGACACTTGAATATCTGGCTGATATTCCCTCAGATATTCTGGCGGAATGGATCGACGACCTTGTCAACCGTGTCAACGAGGCGATGTCGTTCGCCACTCTCGCGGATCGTCTGGATTATCCGGATGGGCGCCCGCTTCCGGCCGGAGAGATTCACGAGCGGATTCTTGAGGCAGCCAAACGCTTCTGTTTCAAAGGCTCCATCAAAAATTGGACGACCGGCATGACCATGAAAGCCCGCGATGAAGGACTGATTGAAGATTATGAATACTGGACCGCTGAGCGAATCGCCAATGATATGGCGGAAAAAGCCCGGGCGGGGAAACGCAAACTTTACTGATTTTTTCACAGGGAGTAAACGATGAAAAGAACGATTGAGCTGAAAATGCGTTTTGTCGTCAACTGGACGTTACGCCATTACCACTCCGACCTGAAGCATGATTTTGCATTTATCCAAACATGTGATCCTGACCGTTTCATTTGGATCACCCATGAATGCGGTACTCATTTTGCCCGCTTTTGGAAAAGCGAAGAACTGCCGGAAAGTGGAAAAAGTGTTCCGTATCTCTTCGGAACAGCAACCCGCGAGCGGATTGTCGACAATGAGCTGGGGGCTTTACGCAATTGCTTCAATGAGGCTGTTCACGATTTTTATCTGATCGAACCGAAAATCGGCACATTCCGGAAAATCCGCCAAAAAGAGGCCGTTGCCATGCTGGAAGAACATACTGAAAATCAGCATAAACTCTGGCAAGAAGAAAAAAGGAATGTGGCATGAACGACACGCAGAAATCAGAATCCGTCACTGTTGAAACGCGACAGGAAGAAACGAAAAAATCTTCAAATATTCTCCGGGAATCCGGCTGGTATGTTCTGTGGCGTTCCGGGGATTGGTATGTAATCGATTATTTTTCTCCCCCGTACACCACTAATATCGGATATTTCCCCCGGGAAGCTGCCGCCATTGCCGTTTTTGAACAGGTCAAGGAACTGATTCCCGCCGAAGCGCAGAGAATCGCATTGGATCACGCACTTGAACATTTCCCGGAAATCTTCAGAATTCATATTCCCTGCGAAATGAATTTTTAGTACAACAAGGAGGCAATCGATATGGAAACTGATCTTTACCACGTATCCAAACAAAGACACCGTATGCTTTTTGAGGCCGTCAAATTCGATGGCTTTTCGCGGATCGACGGTATTGCGGAACCGGATTTCCATCATCTGGCCAATGCCGTCAACGACATGCCCCATATCATGGTCGAGGACTGTCTGTCGTATCTGGATTGGTGCAGACGGGAAAATCGAAATGGCTATATTGATGTACTTCATGACATCATGAGCTTTTATTGGGACAAGCCTGCTTATCAGCCCCGGCTGACAAACTGGCGCAACCGGGAACGCAATACCATTGAAAAACATGTCTGGAACATTGTCGCGGAAGCTCGGGACAGCGGGGAACTGAATGCCCTCGACACCATTCTGGATTACCTTTTGCCCGGCTGCGACCATCAGGAAACACCTCAAGGTGAAAAAACGATTCTTTCCTGCTATGAATTTGACGACTGCTTTTGTATTCCGCAGGGTTCCGAAGAAGGCATTTATCTGCACTGGGTGTTGAGGGGGCGGTTCCGACAGGAACAAAAGCGGAATACGAATGTCCATGTTGATATTGCTTCAATCAAAACACTGCAGACGGATCTTGCGGCCTATAAAATCATGGGGGAAGCGGCCGGTGTACTGGAATACTTTTCCCGGCAGTATGTCGGCAATAACCTGAAACTCTACACGCCGGATGAAGAATTGAAAAAAAGATGATTGATCCGGCTGATTTCCCGGCGGCAGGGCGACCGGGAAATCAGAAGATAATCCCCCGGCAACCGTAACCTGATTGGAGGATAGAATGAAAGAACTCACCACTGAGCAGATCCAAATCGCCGCAGCCAATTATCGGCTGGCGCGGCAACACATGACCAATGCCGTCGAAGAACTGCGGAAATTCGTGATCGCCATGACGAACGTCAATAACGGAAAAATCACCGTTTTCAATCCGTTCGACGAACGCCGCGGCGGCCTGAACCTGAACAATCTTGATGACCGCGATCTTGCCGATTACCGGGAGCGGCTGGAAAAAGGCTGCTGGCATTTGCTGCTCAATAACACCGGAATCATGGAAGCAGCCACCAGGGATGACCGTTGCAGTCTTGAGGAGCAAATCAACAGCGGTGTTTTCGGAGCATTCACCGAGGAAAGTATCATCCGTGCTTTACGGAAGTTGAAAGAGACCGAAGGCAGCTTCGTGAAAAATGTGGTCCGGGAAGCATTCCGGTATTTCAGCCCGAATTATGCCAAAAAGGAGCCGATCCGGCAGAGAACCGTTTACAGTTGCGCCGCATACGGCTCCATCTCTTTTTCGAGCTGCTACACTCCGGCCTGGGGGCTGTTGGAAAAAGCCCTGCTTCTCTTGGACCGCAAACCGTTGCCGGACTACAGCGACAGTCTCGTCTGCCGGATGAATGAGGCTGTACAACGCCATCAGCAGGAATTTGAGTGTCCGTATTTCCGGGCGAAATTTTATGAAAAATCCAAGACGGCCCATCTGACCTTTACCCGGATGGACTTGATCGACGCCATCAACGAAATCGGGAGGGCGGCATAATGAGTTCGACTCTTCTTCGCAGCATGAAAGCCTATCAATGCCGGGGCGAGCGGGAGATGATCTATGCGTTGATCACCGATACCGCCGAAAGCAATCTGCACCCGATCTGCTACAATCACTGGCCAATCGCAGCCGGCCGCAAATATGAGGTGATGAAGACGATCTGCCAGATGGCCGCCGATGTATACGGAGGCATGCTCAAATGGCGCGGCCGCGACTGGGGACGCGACGGCTCCTGCTCCGAGTTCATGGCCTATGGCGAGAATACGCTGAAACGCGCCGCCGAACTTTCCGGCCCGGTTCCAGATATCGACTGCTATAATATTCTCTATTTCAAGGAGGACGATCCCTGCGCCGACATTTTCAACAACTTTGAACAGATCGGCTATAAGGTTAAAAACTTTTTCAATGAAAAAGTGCTGGTAAAAGAGCATCCGACCGTACTCGACCTGGAGATGGCGTTCCGCCTCCGGGATCACTATGAATCCTGTAAACGATATGCGCAGAAAAGCCAAACACTCGACATCGCCAAACTGCGCAAGGTGCTTTATTCCACTTCCTACATGTTTCCAGCACAGTACCGCAATGCGCTCAAAGGCTGCGAAGCTGCCTGATGAAAAGGCATCATGCAAAAGGGATTTATCATGGAAGCACTGAATTTCGATCTGTTCGACCTTGAGGCGCCGGAAGAATCTCTGGCGCTGCCGCCGCTGGAGAGCCTGGGCCGGGAGCCTCGCTTCACTTCGCCCGCCGCACTGAAACCGATTGCAGACATTCCCCGCAGCAGCTATCGGATCAGGCCGGAGGACGTGCTGTATCCGGCTGGGGCCAAACACAAAATTGCGGCCAACCTCACCGCGATCCGGCTTTTGAAGGAGCTGGAACACTCCGGCCGCTCCCCATCGGATGACGAATGCCGGCAGTTGATTCAATACTCCGGCTGGGGCGGGATTCCGCAGGCGTTCGATCCCGACCGGCAGGAGTTCGCCCGGGAGTATGAGGAACTCAAAGCGGCACTGACCGCTCAGGAGTACGTTTCGGCCCGCGCCTCGACGTTGAACTCCCACTACACGCCGAAGTTCCTGATCGAATTTCTGTGGAAAATCGCGGAAAAGGCGGGGATCGCCGGAGGCGAGTTCGGGGAGTTCGGCGCCGGCGTCGGCCACTTTATCGGAATGATGCCGGAACAGATCCGCGGCCGCTTCACGGCGGTGGAAATCGACGACATCTCAGGGCGGATCATGCGGCAACTCTATCCGAATGCGCGAATCATCATCGATGATCTCGCCAAAACATTGATTAAACGCAATTCGCTGGATCTGGTCATCGGCAATGTTCCGTTCGATCAGGTCGGGCCGCACGATTCGGATTATGTCGGCTACAACCTGCACAATTACTGCATTGCGCGCGCACTGGACGCGCTGAAGCCGGGCGGGCTGGCGATTCTGCTGACCTCCGCCTCCACGATGGATTCCAAGTCGGTCAATGCCAGAGGCAACTTCGCTTCGAGAGCCGCCTTGCTTGCCGCGATCCGCCTGCCGAACACCGCATTCGAAGAGGTTGGCACCGAAGTGGTCGCGGATATCCTGATATTGCAGAAGGGAGCGGAAAACAGGGAAAAATTCCTTGAACTCCAAGCGATTGAGACGCCGGACCACACCGGAATCATGCGGGTGAATGAATATTTTGCCGCCCATCCGGAAATGGTTCTCGGAACTCCGTCCAATACCGGGAAGATGTACGGCAGGGGCGGCAGCGCCACCGTCCTGCCGTTCAGCCGGCCGCTGGCGGAATTTCTGACCGTGCCGGAGCTGGCAGTACAGCAGGTCGAACAGCCGGAGCCCGATCTCTTCGGAGACACCGGAGAACAACCTCTGGAAGTCGAACTGCCGTATCCCATGCGCGAATACACCCTGTTCCAGTTTGACAACCGCATCTGGCAGTGCCGCAACCACCGGGGAGTACTGTTTATCGACAGGAACGGGCGGGAGTTTTCCGGCAATGAACGGCGCAAGCTGGAACACTTCATCGACTTCAAGGAGACCTTGAATACCCTGCTGGCGCTTCAGCTCGATCCGCAGGCCGCCGCCATCGCCATCGAAGGGAAGCGGGCTCTGCTGAACCGTCAATACGACTACCATGTCAGGCAGTTCGGCCGCCTCAACAACCGGATCGTCCACCGCAATATGCAGGAGGATCCGGATTACCTGAAACTCGCTGCGACCGAAAACATCCGCAAGGTGGTGGAAACGACGCTTGACGGCATCAAAACGCATAAGCTGGTCTACGAAAAGGGTGACATCTATTTCAAGCGGACGCAGCACCCGTGGAAAGAACCGGATTCGGCAGAGGACATCGTGCAGGCGGGCCTGATCTCCCACGCCTACCGGCACCGGATCGACATGGAATACGTTGCGGAGCTGATGAAACTCGATCAGGCGGAAGCCCTGAAGCTGCTGCTGGCCTCCGGCGAGTTTTTCGAGGAACCGGTCACGCGGGAAATCCAGCTCAAAAGCGAATACCTTTCGGGGAATGTCGTCCGGAAACTGCAGATCGCCCGCGAACTGGCTCCGCAGAACGTCCCGGCGCTGGAAGCGGTGCAGCCTAAGCCGCTGCGGATCGAGGAGATCGACTTCCAGCTGGGCAGTTTCTGGATTCCGCCGGAGATCGTTCAAAACTGGCTCGAAACCTCATTCGAGACCAGATGCCGGGTATCCTATGCGAAAGCCGAGGACAAATGGTATGTGACGGCAGACTTCGCCGAGCGATACAGCGTGACGGAGTTCCAGATCGCCGACTGGAACCTTTTCCGGCTGGTGGAAGCTGCCCTGAACCTGAAAGAACCGGCTGTGTACCGCAAAGAGTACGATGCGGACAATGAGGAAAAGCTGGTGCTCAACCAGGAGGCGACATTGACCGCCCGGCGATACAAAAACGAGTTGAAGAACCGGTTCCGCAACTACGTCATGGATTCTCCGGAGGCCGCCGAACAACTGGAAAATATCTACAACGCCATTTTCAACTCCCACGTGACGCGGCAGTACGAGTTGCCCGCCTTCGACGTTTATCCCGGAGCAGTCGACATCGTCAACGGCAGGAAATTCATCCTGCGGGAGTATCAGAAGCGGGCGGTCAGCCGCTGCATCGAAGGCAACGCCCTGCTGGCGCACTGCGTCGGAGCCGGTAAAACCGCCATCATGGTCACCGGAGCGATGGAATTGAAGCGGCTCCGGCTGGCGAGCAAAACGCTGATCGTGGTCCAGAATGCGACGCTGCGCCAGTTCGCCGAATTCGCCCCGAAGCTCTATCCCCACGCCCAAATCCTGATCGCCGATAAAAAGGACCTGGTCAGGGAGAAGCGGAAGCGGTTCATGTCCCGCATCGCGGTCGGCGACTGGGATATGGTGATTATGGCACAATCCTCGTTCGATATGATCAAGGACGATCCCGATCTGGTGGCCCGGCATTATGAAGAGCAGATCGCCGAGCTTGAACAGATCATCGAAGAGAGCGAGGATCAGGCTACCATCAAGAATGTGGAACGGCAGAAAAAGCGCCTGCTGAAGATGCTCGACAAGCTGAACGACAGAAAAGCCGAAGAGGATATCATCTATTTCTCGGACCTCGGCATCGATGCGCTGATGATCGATGAAGCGCACGCCTACAAACGCAACTTCTTCCCGACCAAGCTGCAGCGCATCCGGGGGCTTGACCGCGGCGCCAGCCAGCGGGCATTCTCATTGTGCCTGAAAATCCGTCATATCATGGAGAAAACCGGCGGACGCAACATCTACTTCTCCACCGGAACGCCGGTCACCAATACCATTGCGGAACTTTGGAACATGATCCGCTACATCAGCCCCGCGACGCTGGAGGAGTTCGGCATCAGCACCTTCGACCGTTTCGCCTCGGTATTCTGCGGCGTGGAGGTGGCGCTGGAACAGGATGCGGCGGGACGCTTCCGGATGATACAGCGTTTCGCCAAATACTGCAACGTGATCGAACTTTCGAAGATGTTCCGAAGTGTCGCCGACGTGATTCTGGAAGAGGATCTGGCCGGAGTGGAGCGTCCTCCGATCAAAGGGGGCCGTCCCGAACAGGTCAATATTCCCCGCAGCCCGGTGATTTCCAGATTCATGGACTACCTCTGCGACCTGTACGAATGGTATGAGGATCACCCGGACAAGCGGCTGCTTTCGCATATTCCGCTGCTGATCTACGGCATGAGCCGCAAGGTGACGATCGATCCGAGGCTGATCGATCCGCGTTTTCAGGATGACCCGGAATCCAAGCTGAATGTCTGCGTCCGCAATATTCTTGACAAATACCGGACCTATGAGTCCGTCAAAGGGGCGCAGGTGGTCTTTTGCGACCTTTACCGCAATGTCTGCAACGGCGTTGAGCTGTTCAATGCCTGGCAGGAGATCAAGCGCAAACTGGTCGCCAACGGCATCCCCGCCGATGAGATCGCCGTAATCGGCGATTACAACATCGACAAGCAGAAAGCCGACCTGTTCGAGCGGGTGAATTCGGGAGAGGTCCGCATAATCATCGGCTCGACCATGAAGCTCGGAACCGGCGTCAACATTCAGGAACGCCTCGCGGTCGAACACGACCTCGACTGTCCGTTCCGGCCTGCCGACGTAGAGCAGCGCAAGGGACGCATCGTTCGTCAGGGCAACATCCTCGAAGAGGTGGAGATCATCCGCTATGGAATCGAGCAGACGCTTGACGCCGGAATGTACGCGATCCTCGAACGCAAGCAGAAATTCATCAACGACGCGATGAAGGGCCGCAGTTCCCGCACCGTTCAGGAGATCAACGATGACTGCGCGCTGGACTACGCCAGCTTCTCGGCCGCGATTTCCGGCAATCCGAAACTCAGGCGCAAGGTCGTAATCGAAACCCGCCTCAAGGAGCTGGATGTACTGGAGTTCCAATACCGGCGAAATCTCCGCAGCCGGCAGGAGCAGCAGAAAGCTCTGGCCCGGCAAATCCCCGAGATGCAAAAAGAGATCCCGGAGCTGGAAAGATTCATTCAAACCTATCCCGAACTCCCGCTCGGAAGCCTCCCGATCTACTACGGTGACCGGGAAATGACCGAGACGCTGAAAAACAAAATGGAAGTGTTGGACAACATCTTGCGCGACGCCTTCAGAACTGCCGCGAGGAACAGTTCGTTTGCAGATCCGGAGGGTATGCAGATCATGAAGCCGCTGACCATCGGTACGCTCAAGTTTCAACTGGTCGCCAAGGGGTGCCGGGGGTGGCTCGATTATGATACCAAGCAGTCATACGTGCAGTATCAGTTCGCCGACCTAGAGCTGCCGAATCTCCCGGTGCAACTGCAGAAAGAAGCGGATGACGCCGAAAAACTGCTCAACGGCATCCGTAATCTCGTCGTGAACAAAGTCCGGGAACTGGAAAAAAGCCGTCAGGAGCTGGCGGCGAAGATCGCCCGGCTCGCCAAGCTCCAGTCAACCCCGCCCGAAGAGTTCGATGTGGCCGGCGAGCGCAGCACCCTGTCGCTGGAACTCGAACAGATCATCTATGAACTCAACAAAACCAGCGAAGGAATGCGCAAACGCTATGAAGCCGAAGAGGAACCGCTTCTCTCTGACT
>OKSC01001151.1_pt1 | contig 26996 bp, 30 predicted proteins | sample 1601161 | NCBI WGS metagenome assembly OKSC01 (sample SAMEA3541552, study PRJEB24748) | human gut metagenome | biome: human gut; feature: human-associated habitat; material: faeces | place: China | collected 2012
GACTTGTATATAGGGGTACGTTCTGCGCTCATTTATCAAAAATCGGGTGATTTTCGCGTAAAGATAAACAAAATAAAACGACGCGGAATTGCGTATAGTTACACAAAGCGTTTTTGCCGTTTTTTCGTAAAAAAGCGTGCGCGGAAAAAAGAAAATTTGAGGAGGTGAAAGAATCGGATAATGTCAAGGAAACGAAAAAACATTACGGGAATTCCGGATTTCGAGATAGATTCGCTTGCCCGGGCATTATTGCCGGCAATACAGAAATTGTTTGAAAGCGAAGAAGGCAAACACGAGTTTGAAATCTGGAAAGCAGAAAGACAAAAATTACAACTGAATAACAAACTTTTAAATGAAAACGAATCCCGTTGAGCGCATCGGGATAGCCGCTTCTATGCGGTACGGTTTTTGCCGTTTCTTCCGAATTAAAAACGGCAAAAAAATTCTCTCGGAGGTATTGCGATTGAAATATGAAGAATGGTTGAACGAATGGCTCGTTTTGTACGTCAAGCCGACAACGAAAGAACGTACATATAAAAAGTATTTTAAATTAGCGGAAAAGCATATAATCCCCTCGCTCGGCGGGTATGATTTATGCGAATTATCGCTACCGTTAGTATATGGTATATCATTGTACCAGTCAAAATGTTTTTTAAAATTACAAAAAGATTGAAAAAAATTTCTTTTAAATTTTATTTTTACAACGGTAGTGTAACAATACGGCTTATTATATGAAGTGTAAGGCGTACGAGGAGATCGCCCGAATAAAAAAATTATATTAGAGGAGAAAAAATATGAAACTTGTAAATTTAATTATTGGAATTTTATTGGTTCTTTTTGCGATCGGGAGCGTTATCGGGTGCATAAAGCGTACTCCGGAAAATTTGCGCAGATGGTATGGCTTAATGTTTGTAATTTGCGCATTAGCTGGACTTGTTGGCGGGATACTTTTGATTGTTGGAGTATTTGTTGGATGATAGAAGATAAAGTTCTTAAATCGTTTGTGCTTATGTTGACATGATTCAATAATTGTGGTATAATGTATTAAATAGTATTCTCCTATGCTTGTATAGCAAAAAAATTATATAGAGGTATACTGATGCATTATATTCTTAACGAGTCAGAAACGGCAAACAAACTTATTTATATGGACAATGTTCAATCGGCTTTTCGAGCAACGATTGAACATGCAAGCAAAAAACAAAAACATTCTTTTGCTGTGGAATTTCAAATTTTGGTGACAAAAGTGGCTTTAATTGCAGATGCATTGCTCTTGTTTCCGAAGAAAGATACGCCGGGTACATATCTCGGCGGGATATCGTATCTTTGCTTGAAAGTTTTAAATAATAAAGAATTGTTTTTGAGTCTACGGAAAATTCATGCTAACGAAAGAGCCAACAAACAGAAACATAAATTGGAAAACATTGATATAGATATTGAATCTTGTGTAAATGCTTACAATCGTATGATTAACGCTCTTTCGTTGGCATTATGTTGTCCTAATTTGCAAAAATTGTCGATAAACGGTTTGCAACAAGCTAATGTAGCTGGTAATAATGCAACATTAAATGATCAAGACGTAACAAGAAAAATAAACTCGTTTCAAAACGTATCGAAACAAGGCATAAATAATAAAAAGATGACCGACAAGAAAAACGGTTACACACAAAAATCGATGGCAACGTCTTCTTTTATTGCGCGCGACGGGAATCGAAGCTTAAAAGTAAGTATTATAAGCGGTGATGGCGTAATCAGTAAAAAATCTTTGTTTTTTCAGGAGAAGAAATATGTTGATTTTTCGATTGAAATAGAATATTCCGGTGCTGAGAAATTAAAATCTCTAAAAGCGGAAATTCCTAAACTGCAAGGAGGTAAAAAAACATTTACAGTAAAAGAGGGGGTGAATAAATTTCAACTTGAAGCTAAAGAATATTGCTTTCCGAATATACGTATAACAGTGACGGCCCTGATAAAACTTGGATTATTTACTACGAAAGAATTGAAATGCACTGTTTCTAAAAATTTTGCGTGGGTGAATAGGAAGGTCGAATAGAAATGTTTAAAACAGCAAATTGCATTAAAATATTGCAAATATTAAGTTCTGGACGAATATATAAATCTGACGAAATAGCGGAACGATTAAATATTAACAAACGCAATATAACCGATTATATTACAGAACTTAAAATTGCCGGTTACGATGTCGAGTGTCTGACGGGTAAAAACGGCGGCTATCGGTTAGCTGAAAAGTCTTTTTTGCCTAAACCTAACTTAACAGAACAAGAAATATTTGTATTAAAAAAGGCATTACAGGATATCAAAGTACAAACATATTGTGAAGAAAAAGAGGCATTAGCCGCCGTGTTATTAAAAATTTTAATTAATTATGGGATTGAAATATGAAAAAAATTATTTTTTGTGATATTCCGATGCAGTCGGAATTGAAGGCAATGAATTATAAAGAGAACAATAAAATTTATTCGCGCAAAAGCGTTTATGCAATTAATGCGTGTATTGCGGAAGAATTGAAATTCGGAGATGAAGTGAAAATTATTCTTTTGAAAAAAAAGGATTTATCCGGAAATTCAACAGCGAATGAAGCCATTTTTAAGAAAGAATTTGACGCAATCATTCAAGATAAAAAAATAAAAACAGAATATAAAATCATAGAAACTCCGTTTGAAGAAACGAGATCTATTCATGAAAAATTGCTTCGTGCTATGGTGGGCGAATTAGAAGAAAAAGCTGAAATTTACGCGGACATAACTTATGGACCGAAACCTTTGCCGATTATTATGTTCTCCGTATTAAATTTTGCCGATAAATTTTTCGATTGCGATATCAAGCGTATTGTTTACGGTAAAGTAGATTTTATAAAAACTTCAGACGGTGTAGCGCAAGCTGTAAATCCTGTGATTTACGACGTAACGCCTTTGTATTACCTCAATTCTGTTGCCAATACAATAGATTGCAACTCATCGGGCGAAGCTGTAAAAATTCTTGATGTAATGCTTTCTATGTAACCGAACGGTGACGCTATGGAACAAGAAAAAATAAAAGAATTGGAACAGAAAATTAATGGTTCGGAGATATTTTTTATAAAAAAAGAAGACGAACCCGATAAATATGATACGATTTGGCGTAAATTGCTTAGAGACATAAACAATTATACGGGTAGTTTGTTAGGCTCGAAGAATGAACGATATGGTTACGAAATCGTTATAACGGCTTATAAGTGCCTAGGTAATTATAAAAAAGAACACGGTCCATTTCTAAATTACTTTATAAAGTCGCTATTTAAAACCATTCGTCGCAACGACACTAAAGAAAATGTAGAAGAACGGCGCAAAGGAATAAATGTTTCCGATCACGATCAGAGACTTGTAAGCAGAATTTATAATTATTTGCGGCGAGAATGTAATATTGACCCAGAAGGGATGACAACAGAAAATCTTTTAAAATATATTGCAAAATATTTAAAAGCACACAATGTGCGAATGAAGCCTGAGGACATAGTACGGTTGAGAAATTTGTTTGTGCAAGGAGAAGTTTCGGGATTGGATGATGAGGGCAATGCGGAATCAATTTACGATTTAAAAGCTGATGTTGCGCCAAATGCGGAAGAAATTCTTTTGGGCGAGCAACTGAAAGAACGTATTTTGATTGAGTTCGCCTCGTTATACAATAGTAGCAGAGATTCTTCAAAAGCGCGCAACAGGCTTATTATTTCGTACATACTTTTTTATGAGCTTAAAAACCTTTCCGACTTAATATGTGAAGGCAAAGATAAAGTTTTTTTTGAACAATTTGATTTTATCGATTGCAGAATTTTAGACAGGTATTATGCAGGCGAGGCGTGCACACAAAAAGATCTTGCTACATTAGCGGAAATATCCGAAGCCGCAGTGGCAAAGGCAAAGATGGGTTTGTTAATAGAATTTCAAAAAAAATTTAGGAATTATAACTTACATTGAATTTTTTGTGAACTATCAGGCAGATGCGGCATTTTGGCCGCTTTTTAGATAAAGATTCTATACAAACGGAGAATTATCACAAAATGGACAATAAATTTTATAATGCGGCAAAAGATGAACAAGATAAAAATAATTATAAAGCGGCTTATAAACTCTATAAAAAAGGAGTGAAGAGTGGAGACATTCGTTGTAATTACGGTATTGCAGTGTTTTTGACTTGCGGTTATTTGGGCGAAAAAGATACAGATAAAGCGAATGAAATTTTTGCAGAGGTGTTTTCTGGTATAAAAGTTTTGGCGGAACAAAACGACCCGATATCATGTTGCATTATCGGGTTTTACTATTTTAACGGATATGATGTAGAAGAAGATAAAGTAGAAGCTGTGAAATGGTGGAAGAAATCGGCAGAAGAGAAATATGCCGTTGCGCAATATAATCTTGGGGTTTGTTATGATAACGGATATTATGTAGAAGAAAATAAAGTAGAAGCCGTAAAGTGGTATAGGAAAGCTGCGGAACAAGGATATGCATCAGCACAATATAATCTTGGTAACTGTTATTATAACGGAGAAGGGGTAGAAGAGAATAAATCAGAAGCCGTAAATTGGTATAGGAAAGCAGCGGAACAAGGGAATGCTGATGCGCAATATAATCTTGGAATTTGTTATGATAGAGGAGAAGGCGTTGAGAAAGATAAAGAAGAAGCAGTAAAGTGGTATAAAAAAGCTGCAGAACAAGGACATTCATCAGCCCAATATAATCTTGGGATTGTTTTAATAGAAGAGCAAGAATACGAAGAGGCTAAGAATTTTTTTGAGCAAGCCTTATTGCAAGGCGAAACGGCGGCTCATTATGGTTTGGCTTTATTATACGAACAAGGCAACGGTGTACCACAGAACGGAAAAAAAGCCATTAGTCTTTATCTGGAAATATTGAAAAATGTAGATTGCAATTGGTTGTTTGGACTTATATATTTAAATTTAGCAAAGATTTACGACGATAATCAACCGTTTTGCAACGGAGTATACAAAGATAATTTTAAGGCAAAGGAATATTATGAAAAGGCTCTTGAATACGGAGAGGATTGCAAGTCCGATTTAAAAACATTGGAAGCACTCATGAATATAGATGATTCCGAAGCAAACCGCATGGGTGAGTTTGTAAAAGAAATTTCTCGAAAAAACATTCCATTAGCATCGCTTTATTCTGTTGTGGAAAATCGTCTAAGACAAGAGTTTGGAGAAGTTTGGGAGCGGCTTCGGAAAACATCGCAAGAGTGCTTGATAACGGGATGTATTTCGTACGTTTCACTAATTTCTACGGGAGAAGAAAATTATAAAAATATGGATTTTTCTTCAGCCGTGTTACCTATGGTAAAAGCATGTGAAATAGAACTTGGAAGAATCTTTTTCGATCGGTTTCTTGAATATTTACAGAAAAATAATATTTCCCCTAAAGATTTTAATCCAGAAACGCAAAAATTTGTAGTTGAAGATAAGCTAGTTAAGAAGCCGGAAGAGTACAATTCCGACGAGAAGTATTTTTATTATCGTGTTGAAAAAACAACGGACGGGGGGATTTATACTTATGTTTCTCCCGATAAAACCGGAGTCTTTACGTTGGGAGGAATAGATAAATATGCGGGAATTACCAAAGGACAGTCCTTTGAACCCGTTATAGATCGGACTAATTTTATATTTGGAAAAAACGGAGTGGAAAGAATACAATCGAAACAAAAATACGGAAGAATAAAAAACGTGATCACGGTTGATAAGCATATTTTGGCATTTATGGATCAAGTTTTTACAGATGCGGCTTTTTGCGGGGATGATCGTGAAGAGCAGATAAAAAAATATTTGTATTCATTATCTACAAGAGTGCGGGATATGGCGTTTAAATTGCGTAATCCGGCATCACATACGGGAGTTATGCCGTATTGGAAAGCATTGTATTGTGCCAATATGGTAATTATGGTGGATAGAATATTGTATGAATTTATTTGTAAACTGAAACCTGAGTATACAGTATAAATTGAATAGATCGACAAGAAAAAATAAAGCGGAAAATTTTGAAAAAATTTTCCGCTTTATTTTTACCGAAAAGGTTAATTTTAAAAAATTGCGACCTATTACTATAAATGTAAGCGGCTGAAATAAATGAGACGTTTGCAAAATTTTTTGAAGTGCGAGAAACGCACGAAGGAGATAAAAATGAAAAAGAAGAAAGGCCCGATTATCACTACCTATGACGACGATTTGGAAAGTTGGATAAGTTTTTGGAAAAAAATCCTCGGGATTAAATCGCAGAACGACGATTAAACAGAAAAATTTTTGAAAAATTATTCTAAATTTCAAGCTTTAATCCAATGGTGTAATTTTTCAAAAAAATTGAAACGGTTAAATTATTGGCAAGAGGAAGAAGAACAATGAATTACGAAGAAGCTAAACGAGCGTTTGTTACAGACAATCGTAAACAACTGACTGAGGCTGTTTCGGTATTAAAAGAAGAAAGTCGAAACGGTTCGGCGATGGCTGCTTATTATCTTTCACAAGCTTACGGATTCGGAAAAGGCATTCGAAAAAACGAGAAAGAAGCATTTTTATTTGTTGAAAAAGCTGCGGAAACGTTTGCGCCCGCTAAAGCAGTTTTAGCATTTGATTATCTAATAGGGAGAGGTGTCGAAAAAGATTCGGAGAAGGCTGACAGATTATTCCGAGAATCCGCGAATGAAGGTTGTGTAATATCGGATATGTTTTTAAGTGAAAATAAGCAGTGCCGAGAGTATGCAACAACTCAATTTTCAAGATATATTAGACGGGACGAAAAAACGGTGCGTTTGAAAGAAATTTCCGATAATCCTATGGCACAATCAATGTTGATTGTTTACGCACAAAGTGAAAAAGAAAAAAACGAACGAATTGAGGTTGCCAGAGCGTCGAATTATCGATATGCTAATGTTTTGTGGTGGCAAAAGCAAGCATTAACCGATAAAAAGTTGCGGGAAGAGGCTTTGAATAATATGAGTCTTTTAGCTGATGCCGGATATGTTTTTGCTTGCGACATATTAGCAGATACATACTGCAATTTAGGCGAATATGTATCGGCGGCAAGTTATTACAATCGTGCGTTTAAAGACGGAATGCTTACAAGTGGAACAAAATTGTTGGTATTGTTGCAAAGCGCAAACGATACGGATACGAAAATTATCGATGATTTTTTGGCTGTACTGCATAAACGGATTGAAAGCGGCTGTGGATATGCTACGTTTTTATTGTCGTACTACTACGGTGCTATTCTCAATTACAAAAATGCAGCGGAGGTAATGTTGAAAATTTCTGCCGGCATGGGAAGTTCCATAGCAAAACGTATGCTTGAATTGACTCGGTAATTGAAAAAGTAATTTTTATAAAACGAAATAATATTTACAACAAAAGTGTAAGGAGAGAAAATTAATGGAAAAATATATAAAGTTGGTGAATCTGCATTGGCAACTCAAGATAGAATGTTGCTTTAAAAATAAAAATAAGGTGTATCCTTCTCTTATCGCTTGGTTGCATAGTGGCGAGGCGGATAAGATATTTACTGGCGATGAGAAGGTAAAGCTTACGAAAATAAACAATTTGAGGAATCTTATTATGCATGGTCATTTTTGCGAAGAGGTAGAACAATCAGATATCGATTTTATGAAAGAAGCCATTTTGCGAGTACAAAACACGTGCAAGTAAACTGTTTTATTTCGATATAAAATTGAAAAAATAAATGTTACATGAAATGTAAGGAGGCTTGGTATGTTAGGCTGGATATTAGGTGGAATTGCGGCGGCGGCTTTATTAAGTGATGATCATCCGAGTACGAGTGCGTCTAACAATTCTTATGATATTGCGGCGGAAAATCGGCGGTTATACAGAGAAAATGAAAGATTGAGAGAAAATAATACTTCATTGCAATATGAAAATGCAAGGTTGAAACTGACTATTTATAATCAACAGAAACTGTTGAAAAATTATGATTATGTGAACAGATTTTCGAAGACAATAGGTTATAACGGCGCGGTATCGTTTTTTTACTATTTAGCCGAGGCGCATGATTCGAAATTTGGACATTATGCAAAATTTTTAAACAAAGTAAGGTGTATGCGAAATGACGTAGCTCACAACGGAAGTATATACGATATCGATACTCGTTTTTTGAATTCACTGGAGTTTTGTAAAACGGTATGTGATAAGTATGAAACTTTGTCCTATAATGATTATTTGAGATTACGATAATTTTTGTAAAACGAAAAGGAGAAATATGGATTATATTTATTTAGGAACGCGTAGTTCAGCAAAGATTGAAAAGCAAAAAATTCTTGATATATTAAAAGAAATTATTGATGCCGATAATGCTGACGTCGATTTGAAACAACTTTGCGATAAATACAAAATCTCGACACAACAAAGATTTGGAGTGGAAAATTTTTTGTTGAACAATTGTGTAATTAATGAGAGCGATATTTTCAAAACGTATCGCGTATTTGCAGAAATATTTCAACAAGAAGTGCAAAAAGGCGAATTTGATTCGGAAAAGTTTGTTTTTCCGAACAAAAAATCTGAAAAAAAGTATGGTTCGCCACTTAACGCCTATAAAATACAGATAAAATTCGGTGTTGGATATGAGTATGCCGTTCAAATTATGGAGTGCTTAGATAGAGGGGGATTGCTTGTAAAAGATGAAGCGCAAAATTATTATTTAAATTCTGAAACTTCAATTGTTGACGAGGCATAGAAACTATGTATTTTAAGAAGAACGAAAAATGTACAATCGGCGAAAATGAAACGTTTGTTGTAGAAGATTTGCTCGGCGAGGGCGGGCAGGGCGAAGTGTATCTCGTGTCAAACGGCGGGCAGAAATACGCGCTAAAAATCTATAAAGGCGAAGTCAGTCGGGATTTTCGGTTTAATCTGAAAAATAATATCGAAAAAGGCAGCCCGTCGGAGGATTTTCTATGGCCGAAGAGGCTTTTTGAAAGGGCAGACGGGAAAGCGGGTTATCTTATGGATTTACGCCCGAAAAATTACGTTTCGTTCGTTTCGTATCTTACGGGTAAACATCCGTTCAAAAACAGGGCAACGCTCATTAAGTGGTGTATTTCGCTGTGCTCGGCGTTTAAGAAACTGCACGAGCAAGGGTATTCCTATCAGGATTTGAACGACGGAAGTTTCTTTATGGATCCCGATACGGGTGCGCTCCTTATCTGTGATAACGATAACGTAACCGCCGATAAAAAGAATCTCGGCATTTTAGGTAAAATGCGGTATATGGCGCCGGAAATCGTAACAGGCAAAAGTATGCCGGATATGCATTCCGACAGATTTTCTCTTGCCGTGATTTTGTTTATGGCGTTGTGTCTCGGCAATCCTTTCGAGGGCGAGAGATTGAAGAATTACGACATCGTTGACGAGAAGGCGGAATATGAAATGTTCGGTTCCGCTCCCGTGTTCGTTTATCATAAAGAAAGACGAGATAATCGACCTATACGCGGCTATCATTCGAGTGTTCTCAAACGTTGGGCGTATATTCCGCTATATATAAAAGAGGCGTTTCATCGAACCTTCGTGGATGGGTTGGAGGACAGGGAAAACGAACGGACGACCGAGATAGAGTGGCTGAAACTTTTAACGAAATATCGGGATGAACTTATCACCTGTCCGCATTGCGGCTACGAATATATTTACGGCTTTGAAGAAAAGAAGAAATACGAAGTATGTCCCTCTTGCGGCAAGCCGACGAAAGACGTTTGCGTTTTCACGATAAATAAAAATAAAATCGTTTTAGAGCCGGAAAAATATCTGTATCTTTGTCATCTCGATAAGTATACGGCGGATTATCTGACGGCAGTCGGAAAAGTTGTCGTAAACAAAAACAATCCGTCGCTTTGGGGAATAAAACTCGCGCTTGAAAACGCCGTGGAGATTAAAGATACAAGCGGAAACGTTAAAATAATTGCGGGTGACGGCGTTGTGCCGATTATCCGGAAATTAAAAATAAAATTCGATGAAAATACGATAGGAGAGATAAAATGAACGTTTTAGAAATAACGCTTAAAAATAAGCAAATCAATGAAATTTTGCAGGACGATTTATTTATACGGGCGTTTGAACATGCAAACGAAGCAGGCTTCGTTACTTGTACTATGTTGCAAAGGGAATATTCCATATCGTATCCGAAAGCGAGAGCGTTTTATGAGGTAATGTCGCTTTTTAAGGGCGCGGAATATAACGCAAAAGATTATAAAATGAAAGTTAATTTTACAGAAGAGACAATCGGGCGGGTTAAGAACAAAGGAATAAAAGCAGGCAAAAACTTCAAACGTATAAATTATTTAGACGACTAAGGAGACATAAAAAATGAAAGACAGAACTTTAGGAGACGGCATTGCCCGTCAGGAACTCAATTTGTTGTTCGTGATCGATAATTCGGGATCGATGGAAGGGGAGAAAATCGGCGCGGTGAATAACGCTATCCGCGACGTGATTACGATTATGCCCGAAATTCAGGAGGACACTTCGGACGCGATTATCAAAATTTCCGCGCTTAAATTCAGCGATAAAGCGGAATGGATCTACACCGAGCCGAAAGATATAGGCGATTTCAAATGGAAAGATTTATCGACGGAAGGAAGAACGAATCTTTCCGAGGCTTACGACGCTCTTTCCGGGTGGCTTTGCAAAAAAGAAAAGGGCGGGCAGATGCCCGACCTCGGAGGCATCGCGCCGATTATTATTTTGATGACGGACGGAATGCCGACGAGTTTCGACTGGGAAAAACATCTTGACGAATTAAAGAAGAAGGGTTGGTATCGCGTTGCGCTTAAATACGCCCTGGCAATCGGTATCGATACCGACGAGGCGATGGACGTGCTTCGCAAATTTACGGGTAACCCCGAAACGGTGCTGAAAGTTTACACGGCGGAAGCCCTCAGAAAGGTTATCAAGGTGATCGCGGTAACGGCGTCCAAGGTGAAATCGAATAGCGCGTCTACAAACGGCGGCGGAGTTGCGGGAGCGGTTGCCGATAACAACCACATGGCGCAGGAACAAATTGCCGAAAAACTTGAAGAGGTAAAAGACATTGAGTGGTAGTATTGGCACGGCGATTGCCGATAAAATCGCAAAGCAACGGCTGAACGTGATTATGCTTGTGGATTGTTCTTCGAGTATGCGGGGCGAGAGAATCGCGCAGGTGAACGAGGCGATCCGGGACATAAAAAAATATCTCACGGAAATGCAAAGCGAAAATACCAACGTCGATTTTTATATCACCGTAATCACTTATTCCACCGACGCGTTTTTTCTGAATCACGATAAATGTAAGCCGATAGAAGAATTTGATTTTAAGGATATAAAGGGCGGCGGATGGAGCAATCTGCATATTGCTTACGAGCGACTTGCGGATATTCTGAAAAAGGAATCGCAGGGCGGAATTATGCCCGATTACGGCGGCGTTGCTCCGATCATTCTTCTTATGACCGACGGACACCCGACGAAAGATAACGTGAAAGAAGAACTTTCCGCGCTTAAAAAATTACCGTGGTTTAAGGTTGCGCTTAAATACGGAATCGCTATCGAATTGAACGATAAACGCACTATAGGCTGCCTTACGGACTTTGTTTCGGGAAACGGCGACGTTATCGAATGCTACGATTCGAGACTTCTGGAACGTATTATCAAGATTATCGTTTTAACGGCTTCTAAGGTGAAGTCTACTTCTACAAGCGTTCACGCCGAAAAGAACGTTTCCGTTACGGAAGAGGTAAAACAACAGGTGCAGCAGGCGATAGCGGAGGTCGATGATTGGGAATGGTAAAATTTTTTACGAAAACCGCTATCGGTTATACGCACTTTCAGACGGGAAAAATCTGTCAGGATTTTTCCGCCTGTTATCACGATGACGAACGCACTATCATTACCGCTTGCGACGGGCACGGCGGCGAAATTTATATCCGTAGCGATAAAGGTAGCAAATTCGCCTCCGAAGCGATAATAAATGCTTTTAAACGGGTGGAAAAATCTGTTTTTTATCGGGCGAATCGCGAGGAAATCGAAAAGAAATTACGCCTTGAAATTCTTTGCGAGTGGAATGCGCTGGTGGAACGCAATCTGGCTGAAAAGCCGCTTACGAAACGCGAAACCGCGGGGCTTAACGAAGATAAGATTTTCAGATTAAAAACAGATCCGCAGGTAGCCTACGGAACGACGCTCAACGGCGCAATGATATTCGGAAACAAAATGATTTGCGCGTCTTTGGGAGATGGTGGGTGTTTTGTTTTCAAACGGGGAGAAGTCTATCCGGTATTTGACGACGATTCCGACGAAAACGTTGCGAATTTAACTTATTCCATGTGTCAGACGGATGCTTTTAATCATTTGGCGGTGAAGATAATCGATTTGCCTGCTGTGGACGGAGCAATCGTATTTACGGACGGGCTTATCAATCCGTATCGCTCGCTCGATAATTTCGCAACCGCGCTCGTCAAACCTGTCGTTTCAAAATTGCTTGCGGGAAAATCGGAAGAAATAGACTGTTTTATTACGGAAATGGGTGTGAAAATCGGAATCGGAGACGACGTTTCCGTCGGAATGTTGCTAAGTCCCGAAATAAAGCCGAAATATTACAAAGGAAAATGAAATGGATTTTTTAGCGGCGTTAAAAATAGTATACGAAACGCGAAATTCCGACAACGAATTAGACGAGCCGTTTCTTATATATTCCCGCACGGCGGATTTAATCGGCAACTCGTATGAGGATAAGAAAAAGTTATCGCTTTTCTTTGCCGTAAGTAAGCGGCTGAATGTTCTTATGTTGTTATCGAGTCTTCAGTTGGACGGCGTAAACGCAATAAGAGAGCAATATTCCGCTGTGGCTGATTTGTTATCGGAAAGCGTGTTTAATCGGCTTATAGACGCACTTATCGATATTGTTGGTATTGTAACGCCCGAAATGGACGAAGATTTTTACGAGCCGTATGACAACGGCCTTGACGATGATTATTTAGGCAGCGGCGCAATCGTTTATGACGGATTGTATAATATTTCCGATGGTGAGGGTTGTGAAAATATTCGCGATGATACAACCAAAACGGACGAATCGCAAACAGATTTTACTGAGAAGCGGAACGAGAATGCGAATTCTGATGATATTAAATTTGATTATTTGTATAAAAGTAAATCGGCAACTATCGCGCGAAGGAGTATCTTTGGCATTGGACTTTTAATAGGATTGACTTTGACGGTTTATTTTTATTTATTGAAAAGTTAAAAAATAATAAAATGACATAAATGTAAAAACATGAATTTTATTAGTTTATTATAAGCTTCGTTTTATTGGTGGCTTCAGTTGAAACTGTTACATGGGGCATAAAGCGTACCCCGAAAACTTATGCAGTTAGTAAGGCATAATGTTTGTTATTTGCTCGTTGGTTTGTATTATAGGCGGTATTTTGTTCTTTTTGGTTCTTTTTTCTAATAAAACTCACTCGGTTATTGACATAAATAGCGATAGATGATATAATAATTATAATTGCATTTGAAAGCAAATAGACAACATACGGGGTAATCTATATGCAAAAGATAAATAATGAAATTTATAGTGCCGCAAGGGCGGAACACGAGAAAGGAAATTACGAAAAGGCTTTCAAGTTGTATAGCGAAGGCGTTGAACAAGGCGACGTAAGGTGTAATTACGGCGTCGCTTTGTTTTATCGCGACGGCAAATTTGTTGAAAAAGACGAAGCTAAGGCGGCAGAGATTTTCGCCTCGGCTTTTTCCGATATAAAAAAGTTGGCGGAGAAAAACGACCCTATTTCGTGTTACATAATCGGATATTATTATTTTAACGGATTTTACGTTTCCGAAGATAAAAAAGTTGCGATAGAATGGCTGAAAAAATCGGCAAGGTTAGGTTATGCTTTAGCTCAGAATATTATAGCGCAAAGATATTATAGCGGGTTGGATGTTGAAGAAAATAAGGCGGAGGCTGTAAAATGGTATAAAAAAGCTGCAGAACAAGAATTTGTCGATGCTCAATTTTGTCTTGCTCTTTGCTATTATAACGGAGAAGGGGTTAAAGAAGATAAAGCTGAGGCGGCGAAGTGGTATAGAAAAGCGGCAGAACAAGGGAATGCCGATGCTCAATTTAATATGGGCATATGTTATAATAATGGTTTGGGAGTAAAAGAAAATAAAGCAGAAGCATTTAAATGGTTTAGCTTGGCAGCGGAACAAGGAGATCTTGTTGCTCAATATAATCTTGCTCTTTGCTATGAAAACGGAGAAGGGGTAAAAGAAGATAAAACCGAAGCTGTGAAATGGTATAGAAAAGCTGCAGAGAAAGGGGATGAAACAGCTCAATGTAATCTTGGAAATTGCTATTATAACGGAGAAGGGGTAAAAGAAGATAAAACCGAAGCGGTAAAATGGTATAAAAAGGCGGCAGAACAAGGGCAGGCAAAAGCTCAATATAATACGGCAATGGGCTTGCGATTTTTGTCGCAAGCCCTATTTTATGATAAAATCAAGTTAAATCACCTAAATATAAAGTAAATCCGAACCGCTCGCTTGTTACAAGCACCCGGTTCGGATTATATTGACTTGGTGCCGCTGACCGGACTTGAACCGGTACGTTCTTTCGAACGAGGGATTTTAAGACAAATCACGCTATTTTTCTACTTATTTTACAGTTTAACAACAAAATGCAAAAGTGAAAGGCTTTGCAATGAAAATCGCTTAAAAACAGCTAAAATCTCCATAAAATCCGCAAATTGCATTTTGCACACAACTTTATAATATAACGTTAAAAACAAGCAAGTACCCAAAAGTTCCCAAATTTATTTTCCATGACGCGTATTACGATGATATAACGGTATAAGGGTTGCTTCATTACCATGAATGGTATTGCTTTCCACACAAAAAATTAAAAGAGCCTAAGAAAGAGGATATCATAACGGATTTTATAAAAATTATAAAAATATTCAACAATTTTGTTGTTTCGCAATTTTTATATTTGACTAAATTTGCGAAACATGTTATAATGTAACAAGTCGTGATATTGTTTGAGGAGATTTTTATGAAGCTTATTGAGAGGAACGTTTATCTTGCTCAACTGAAAAACGTTATGGGAACTCCGGATATAAAGGTAATAACCGGAGTTCGCCGTTCCGGAAAATCAAAATTGATGGATACTTTTATCAGATATGTCCGGGAGCAGACCGATAGTAATATTATCCGCGTAAAATTAAACTTAAAAGAATTTGAATATCTCAAAAAGGGAAATGAGCTTTACAATTATATCGATAAAAATTTTGTTTTGGGCAAACAAAATTATCTTTTCATAGATGAAGTGCAACTTTGCGATGGTTTTGAAACTGTTGTAAACAGCTTATATGAAGAGGAAAGGTTTGACATTTACTTAACCGGTTCTAATGCATTTCTTTTATCAAGCGATTTGGCAACCTTATTCGGAGGACGTGTTTTCGAAATAAGTTTGTATCCGTTTTCTTTTGCCGAGTATCTTGTATATTATCCTCAGAAGGATATAGACGTGGCGTTCGATAAATATGTGGTAGACGGCGGAATGGCAGGTTCCTATCTCTACAAAAATGATTCCGATGCTAAAAAATATTTGGCAGGAATAGTGCGGACCACAATTACAAAAGACATCGTAACAAAATTTAAAATAGAAAACGAAGATCTGTTAAATATGATCGTTGATTTTCTGATGGATAATATCGGCAATAAAACGTCGGTGCGGAACGTTGCAAACACATTGACGTCAAACATATATAAAACAAACGATAAAACATGCGGAGCGTATATAGAATATCTTTGCAGAAGCTTTCTTTTTTATCCTTTTAAACGTTACGACGTGCGGGGAAAGCGCTATCTGGAATCCGACAAAAAATACTATCTTGCCGATATCTCTTTCCGCTACGCAATAATAGGGACGAAGAATGCGGATTACGGACATTTATACGAAAACATAGTCGCGATAGAATTGTTGCGTCGTGGCTATGAGGTTTACGTCGGGCAACTCGGCGAAAAAGAGATTGATTTTGTTGCGCTGAAAGACGGAGCTAAAACTTATATTCAGGTTTGCGATGATCTCTCAAGACAAGAAACGCTGAAACGTGAAGTTACCCCGTTGCTTTCAATCAAAGACGCGTATCCAAAGCTCATCATTGCGCGAACCAAACATCCGGAAAGCCAGATAGAAGGAGTAAAAATTATAGATATTGCAAGATGGCTTATTTCGCAAAATTAAATTTTATTTAAAATCGCGAAATAGAAATCGGCTTTTCGTATAAGGGATATATAACGGCGTGCAGATTGTGCCTGATACTGCGTTGTTTGCGCTTATCCGAACGTCGACGAAATTGAGATTTTCGAGAAATAAATTTTATACGGAGGGAAGAACAAATGATTTACTACGCTACGCAAGAAACAATGGATAGATATAAACTGAAACGCCCGCACGAGATGTCGACGGGAATAAAGGAATTGTGCGAACAAATCATTGAAAAAGAGCGGGGAAATTCGCTTTACGAATGGGGTGTTAAGCTGTTTTATTTCGACAGAAGAAAGTGCTTGCAGATTGTGCATTTTCTTACAAAAATAACGGTGTTTTTAATCGATTGTAAGGTAAACGAAATCGAAAATGCGGCAAACGCCGTGGTACAGTATTTATTCTATCTTAGTGAATTCAGAAACAATAAATCAAACATTAGCAAACAGCGAGTTCGGGGCAAAGAGTCTGAGAAATCGGATTCTTTTTACTACGGGTAATTATGAGAGAAAGAAATGTTTCCGTTGAAGTATGGTTTGCTGTGAAAAGCCGTGAAGAACAGGCGATGCGCCGGAGATCAAGAGTTTAAGCGGTCAATTATCTGTGTAATACAGATAAGAGCGGTACGATTGTTCTTGAGGCGGGGACTGCTCCGCGGCTTAATTGATCGATAAGAAGTTTTGCCGCCGTGTAGCCGATTCGGAAAGAATCTTGTATGATAGAATCCGTGTTTATATTTAAGCGAAGGTTGATTAACAAATTGTTATCGTCGAAACAAACCATTCCGAAATTTTTATCAATGCCTTTTCCGATGGCGCGGGCTGCTCTGACGGCGTTTGCGGCGTTATAGCCCATTTGAAAATGGTCGGAGGAAAGAGCGGGAAGGTTTAACCCCACTAAATTCCGGTCGATCAATATGCATGGCGTTTTTGTATAAAATTGAATATATAAAAATTGTCTGTATTATCAAACAATTTTCAAAAAAGTCAAGCGGGATAATAACAATAAAAAGTTAAAATTGTCTATTTTTTTATAAAAGTTGCCATTTTTACGGTAAAAACATTAAAAAGACAAAAAATGGTTCTTGGATACATTACAAGAATTACATGTTTTCCGTTCCGCGCCGAGAAAAAAATTAAAAAGTCTTGATGAAAGAAAAGGCGCACGTGATTTTCGAGGCGCACAAGACATTCTTCTTCGCGTTCTGACCGACGATCGCACACGCCGAGCAGTGTGATGATCGGCGCAACGTACAAAAGCGAAAGCGTTTTCGGGTTTTCGGGGGCAAGTTCGCCTGCGGCGATCAGATCTTTGAAAATGCGCGCGTGATAGTCGATTATTCTGTCTACGTACCGCCTTGAAAACAGCGCGGCGAGTTCGGGCGAGCGGAATTGCTCGATCGTGAGCATTTTTCGGAAGCGCGAAACCACTGTATCGTGCAGGGAATATTCGAAAATCTGCCGCACCTTTTCAAAAAGCGCGGATTCGGCGATTTGCTTGAAATGCGGAAAATCCTGCGGCGCGTTCTGCACGTGGATATTGATTCTGTCCGTGCAGGTCAGGCATGCGTTTTTAATCGGCGGCAAGATTAAAAAAATCAAGCTTTACGTGCCGCAGGCGGCGGAGTTTTATAAGCGCATGGGGGGTGAACGTATGCGCGCAGCGAAACCGACGAACAGGGAAACGCTTACCCGATTTATATATGCGCGTAAAATAAAACGATACCGCACGGGGAATGTGCGGTATCGACTGAAACAAAACGTTACGAACGCGGGGATTGCGGTTATTTCAACGTCATGATGATCGCCTGATTGAAATCGCCGAAATTTTTGCCGAATAAATTGATGCCGCCGCGATGCACGGCGTTCTCTTTTACGCCGATCTCAAAAAGCACGGTGTTTTGCTTATGCAATTCAAGCGCGTTGAAATCTATTTCGGACGGCACTTGTTCGCCGTTTAAATAGACTCCGTTTCGTGAAACTTCTACGTTTTTTAATAGTCCGTACTGTGTGCAGGTAACCGGCCAGTAGGCGGGCGTGTACTTCCCGCGCGAGCCGCCGAAATCCCCCGGCGACGTGAACGTGAGAATCTCTTTGCCGTTGATTTTCACCGTGATGTCCGAAGGCCAGTTGATATTATAATTATTCGCTTCCGAACACACTTCGAACGAAAACGAAAGCGAGTGAAACGCTTTGAAATCTTTTGCGTCCGGCGGCAGGGGAAACATGTATCCCAGCATGCCCGTATTAAACCATAAACATTCCGCTTTCATGCGCTGCGGCAGAAAGAACATCGAGGGATTGTCTTTGATGGAAATCGCTTCGGTTGCGCCGAGCATGCCGCACGGTGGCGTTACGCTGCATGCGGAAAACATCCCGATCGGCATTTCCGTAACGAATTTCCGTTCGCCGTCCGCCGAAGTATTCGGCACTTCCGGCTCTAATACGAAGCGGCAAGATAAAATTTCCTGCGCGCAGAATTTCGTATGCCCTTTAATGCCCGGCTGATAGGCGATAGAGATAAGTCCCGCCTCGGCAAGATCCTGCGCATAGCGCGAAATCGTGGAAATCGAAATGCCCGTTTCTTTCGAAAGCGCGGAGATGCTTTTCGGGTAAAAAATCAACGCTTTCAAAATCTGCACCCGCTCTTTCGAGGACAACGCATACCCGCATTGCGCGATTTTTTCGATATCGTCCGGGTTTTCGATATACAGCCGCAAATGTTTCTTTTCATTGATGTCCATAGTCGTTTCTCCCTTGCTGCGTATATTATAACAAAACAAAACGAAAAAATCAAGAATTTTTCGTAAATTTTCGTTTTGTAAAAGAAATCTCATTTTTTGCGAGTAACGCGGTTTCATTCTTTCGGATTCCGAAAGCGTTTTTTTTCGCCGATTGGTTGACAACCGCTCCGTTTTTATGCTTTAATAATATTGTAGCGAAGTTTAAAGGGGGAAGGCTATGGCGAAAAATTTCGGATTATCTTATAAGCAGCTCGATTTTTTGAATTGGGAATTCGGCGTGTTTTTCCATTTCGGCATACGCAGTTTTTATCGCGGTCATAAAGATTGGGACGGAAAAGACATGCCGCTTTCCGCGTTTCTTCCCGAAAAATTCGACGCGTTCGACTGGACGGAAACGGCGAGAAAGGCGGGCGCGAAGTATGTGATTTTCACGGCGAAGCACCACGACGGGTTTGCTTTGTGGCAGTCGGCGTATACGGAATACGGCGTAAAAAATACGCCGTGGAAGGGTGGCAAGGGCGACACGGTGAAAGAATTCGCGGAAGCGGCGCGGAAGTCCGGCTTGAAAGTAGGCTTATATTATTCGCCCGCGCAATGGGGGAAAACCGCCGTGAAATTCGAAAACGGCAAGGAATACGACGATTATTTTATCAATCAGATCACAGAGCTTTTAACAAATTACGGCAAAATCGATTATCTTTGGTTCGACGGGTGCGGCTCGGAAAATCACGAGTACGATAAAGAACGCATCGTGAAAGAAATTTACAGGTTGCAGCCGCATATTTTAACGTTTTCGGGGGCGGAATGGCATCCGGACGTGCGCTGGATCGGCAACGAGGCGGGCTACGCTTCGAAATTCAATCCGCTCACCGTGAAAAGCGGCTATTTTTCCGAGCTTGCCACGCAGGCGGACGTATTCCCCGAAGATACCTGTATTCCCGCCGAGTGCGATTGTAAAATCCGCGACACATGGTTTTACGACGACAATGAAAACACGCTGAAATCGGCGGACGAGCTTTTCGGTATGTACGAATCTTCGGTGGGCGGTGGCAGCAATTTTCTTCTGAACGTTTCGCCCGACGATCGCGGACTGCTGCCCGAAGCGGATAAAAAACGGCTGCTGGAACTCGGCGAAAAAATCGCGCAGTACTCTTCGCCCGTTTCGTTTTCTGCGCCGTACAAAGACGGCGAAAACGCGTATTCGATCGATGCGCCCTGCCGTGGAAAACCGTGGGAAAAGTGCCGCGAAAACAGCGAACTCGTAAATCGCATCGTGCTGCGGGAAGATCTTTCGAAGGGGCAGAACGCACAGCTTTTCGAAATTTACGCCTACCCTTATGTGTATCAGAATCGAAAATTGCTCGTTTATAAAGGCGCTACGATCGGGCATAAGGCGATTTGCCATATCCCCGTGATGCGCGCATCGAAATTTACGATCGAAATCGCTTCGGAAAGCGGAAAAACCGCGATTTCGGAGATGAAGGCGTATTTTGTGAAGTAAATTTCAGCTCTTTTTGCATGAAACCGCATTTTGCCGCCCTTGAAAAAAACGGGGCGGTTTTCATTTTTGTACGAAAAAGGCACGCGAAGGTTTCATTTTTTTTAGTTAGTTTCAAATTTTGCGAGTAACTTGTTTTCATTTTGTCAATTTTTGGGAGGCTTTTTCAGCGTCGATTGTATTGACAAGCCGCTTGATTTTGTGATATTATGCGAATAGAGCGAGGGGGAAAATTAAAAATTATGCCTTCGCCGAAAAAATTATGAAATGCAGGAGGTTGAAATGATGAGAAAAATGCAAGACGATCGCGATCGTCGGCGTAAGGCGGAAGCGGCGGGCTACAGTACCCCGCATATCGATGTCTTTTCCACAGGAAAAGACATCGTTGTTACGAGCAATGTGAAGGAAAACGGTTTTCAATGGAATGACGAGGGGTGGACGAAAGACGTAGACGAATCTACGATCTGGAATTGAAGAGGGGTGAGAAAAATGAAGAAAAAGAATTTATTGTTGACAGCCGCTCTGTCTTTATGCGCCGTATGTGCGACGACGGGGATAGCGGGCGCAAATCCGGCAAAAGCCGAAAACGTAACCGTGTTCGAAATGGCGGGCGCTTCCGTGCGATATCAGAAAAACGATGACGGACAAGAAGGAATCCGCTTCCGTGTAAAGTTGGATTCGGCTACGTATCAAAGCTATCTTACAAACGAAAACGTGAAAATCGAAACGGGCGTTTTGGCAATACCCGCGCACGAGCTGTTTGCGGGCGAAGAATTGAACCTTTCCACCGCCACCGCGCAAAAAGCCGTTACTTACTCTTCGGAAAAGCCCGAAGAAAACCTGTGGTCGGCGTTTGATAATGGCGACGGCACTACGGACGAGGGGTATATGCAGAGCCTTGTGTACTGCTACGGTATCCCCGGGGCATACTACAACGCGCCGTTTGCGGCGCGCGGCTACGTGAAAATCACGGGCGCGGAAGAGGGCGCAGCACCGGAAGTGCATTATACGGACGTGTTGCGGCAATCGTATCTGGAAACGGCGTACCGGGCAAATCTTGCGGACGGCAACGTGGCCCTGGAAACCATTCTGAACGCGAATACCTACGAAATCAAGGGCGACGGGCAGACGCTGCAAAGCGGCAAATACGGCGACAAGTTGAATCTGGCGGAAGCCGCGGCGAATGACGGCTGGAAGTTTACGGGCTGGTCTTTAGACGGAAAAAAGAAGTTTGCGGCGGATTATATTAAAGGCAACGCCACGCTCGTATCGCTTTGGGATAAGGTGAACGGGCAGAGCAACGAAGCGAAAGTGATCGCGGGGATCACGGGCGAAAAGGCGGAAGCGAAAGCGACGTACGCTACTTCCTACTCGATAACGATGGACGAAGTCACGGCGAACGAAATTGCCCAAAAACCCCTGAAATCGCTTACGGTGGCGGGCGAAGAAGTAGATCTTGCGAACGCGGAATATGCGAACGGCGTGCTTACCGTACGTCGGGCTTTTAGCGAAAACGATCTGAAACTGTACGGCAAGAAGGCGTACGCGGCGGCGTTTGGCGAAGGCGACAACGTGCTGAACGTGGTGGGCGAGCTGCTTTTCGTTACCTATGAGATTAAATCGCAAGCCGAGCTTGACGCGATGGTGTACGTAACCGACGGCGCGGCGGACGGCACGGCGACTTACGGCGGGTATATCACGCTTGGAAACAATATCGCGTATAGCGGCACATACAGTTCTTCGATTTATGACTCGGATAAACAATGGACGTTTAACGGCACATTTGACGGAAAAGGACATAATATCGACGGCATTACAATGAATTACGGCGGGTTGATCGGCGGCTTAACAAGCGGCGCTGCTATCAGAAACGTATCGTTTACGAATGCCGAAAACGTAAGTTCGAATATTGCCGGCTTCCTTGCGCAGGGCGTTGCATGGGAAAACGATTATACGGTTGAAAATATTTACGTGCATTTTAAAACGTTCTATCATTGCGGCAGCAAACCGTTTGATAGCGGTTGCGGCGGCTATACGGGAATTATTTTCACGGGAGAACGTTGGAATATAAGCGCAAAAACAAATTTCGGCAAAGTGGATAAAGTGTTTGTTTGCGCCGACAATTACGTAACGAACGTAGGCGAAGGCACGATTCTCGGCAATGCGGCAAGCGGCTACAAAGGCTTTACGAATATTTACGGCTACGGAATCGGCGGGAAGATTTCCCGTTGGGATAGTGAAAACGTGAACGCCTGCGGCGGCGTGTACGGCAATAAAGCGGCGATCAAGGCGGCGGGCATCGATTACAGCGCGTTTGAAAACGACGATTTCTGGCAGATCGATTTCGACGGACTTCCTTACCCCGCTTCGCTGGAAATGAAATTGCAAAGCGAAACCGTAAGCGAAAACAAGGTGATCACGGCAATTACGGGCGAGGGCGCGGCTGCTACGGTTTCCGCTCTGGCGCAAAGCTATACGATTGATCTTAGCGACGTGAAAACTTTCGTGGGCGGCGCGCTGACTTCGCTTACCGTGGGCGCGAACACGTATACGGACGGCATTTCTTATGCCGACGGCAAAATCACCGTAAATCATCCGCTTACGCTTGCGGATTACGGCTATCGGAATTATACCGCCGTGTTTGCCGAAAACGGCAAAGAATTGAAAGTGGCGGGCAAAACGTTGTTTATCACTTTTGAAATCACCTCGAAAGCGGATTTGAACGCGATGCAATATGTTACGGACGGGGTAGCGGACGGAGATAATACTTATGGCGGATAATATATCGCGCTCGGAAATAATATCGCGTACAATGGTGAATACAGAGCGCCCGGGTATATTTTCAAGGGAACGTTCGATGGCAGAGGTTATAATATTGACGGATTGGTGATGAAGAATACGAACGGTATTTTCGGTGTGTTGGACGGTACTGCTAAGATTTACAACCTTTCGCTGACGAATGCGAAAAACCATTCCGATTGGACTTCCGGATTTATCGCAAAATCGGCGGTGGCGTGGGATTCTGCGTTTGAAATGAAGAATATTTATATTCAATTTTCCGAGTTTTTCACGTGTTCGCATGATAGTACGCATATGACTTCCGTACTGATTGCCCATGAGTACTGGGGGCAAGCGAACGTAATAACTTACGGTAAATTTACGAATGTTATCGTTACTGCTACAAAGTACACAAAAAATGCAGGTGCGGGTTCGATTGTAGGGTATTATCATAAAGACAGAATGGCTAATCTCTCGGGCGTGTACGCTTACGGTTTCGGCGACGGTACGAATATCAGCTATAATGTAGAGGGTAACAGTCACGTACACAGAACGGGCAGCGGCTACGGCGTGTATACTACAAAAGACGAATTAAAGGCGGCGGTGAGCGATTATTCCGCGTTTACGGCGGATAGCTTCTGGCAGCTCGATTCAGACGGCGTTCCCGTTTCGAAATCGGCGGCGGCGTTAAGCGCGCAGGCTTAAACAAAAGAGATAAGGATTTACAAACGTTGTTTTTTCGGGGGGATGCGAAAAAACGCATTTCCCCGAAAAAAAGCAATCACGAATTTATCAAACAGTATGAACGATATTACCTATTATCCTAATCCGCTGAAACGGCGGGAACGCACCGTGATTTTAAACGACGGATTCCTATTCAGCTTCGATAATCGTTCGTGGCAAAAAATTAATGTGCCGTACTGCCCCGAAAGTAAACTTTCCGGCATCGGCTACACCGATTTTATTCCCGAATGTTTCTATAAAAAGAAGTTTACCGTGGAAAAAAATCGCGAGCGCGTGGTGTTGAATTTCGGCGCAGTAGATTATATGGCTTCCGTTTTTATCAACGGAAAATACGTCGGCGTGCATACGGGCGGGTATACGCCTTTTCGCTACGACATCACGAATTTTGTAAACGACGGCGAAAACGAGCTATTCCTGCACGTGCGCGACGATAAAGTGAATAATTCCCCGCGCGGCAAGCAATCGTACAAGCGCAATTCGTTCGGTTGTTTTTACACGCGCACCACGGGGATCTGGCAGAGCGTATGGCTGGAATACACGAGCGAAAACCACGTGCGGGATTTCTATTTTTACCCCGATATTTCAACGCCTGCGTTAAAAATCGATTTATTAACGTCCGGACGGGGTAAATACGATATAGAAATAACTTTCGGCGGCGAGATTGCGGGGCGTGCGCAAGGCGAGATTTCTTTCAGAAAAACGATTTTTGTGCCGCTTTCAATCAAAAAGCTTTGGAAGGCGGGCGAAGGGAATTTGTACGACGTAAAAATCCGCTACGAAAACGACGAAGTGTATTCGTATTTCGGTTTGCGCGAAGTGCGCTACGAGGGTATGGATTTTTTACTGAACGGCGAAAAAACGTATCAGCGGCTTGTTCTCGATCAGGGGTACAATCCCGAGGGCGGCTACACTTCGCCGGGCGTGGAATATACGGAAGCGGACGTGCTGCGCGGCATGCGGCTCGGTTTCAACGGCGCGCGGCTGCATCAGAAGGTATTCGAGCCTGCGTTTTTGTATTTCTGCGATAAGCACGGCTATATGGTGTGGGGAGAATTTCCCTCTTGGGGGATCGATTTTTCCGATAACCGGCGGCTAGGGCAATTCATTGCCGAATGGGAAGAAACGCTGCGGCGCGATTTCAATCACCCGTCGATTATCACGTGGTGTCCGTTAAACGAAATCTGGGGCAACTGGGAAGAGCCGGATAAAAAAGGCGATACACGGTTTTGTCAGGCGGTGTACGATTTTACGAAACTGTACGATAAAACGCGGCCGTGCGTAGACGTAAGCGGCGGATTTCACGGCGAGAAAACAGACGTATTCGATTTTCACAGTTACGAACCCGTGGATAAGATCCGCGGCTACCTGAAGGCGCTCGACGAGCGCGGCGAGCTGGACGTGCCGCTTTTGTACGGCGGCGAAACGGCGGTGAAATACAAGATGGGGCAGCCCGTGAATTTTTCGGAATGCGGCGGGATTGCGCTCGGCAACGGCGTGAAAGATTCCACGGACGAGATAAACGAAGGCGCGGTGCGCTGCGAGTGCCATTGGGGGTACGGTAAAACGGAAACGCGCGCGCAAGCGTTCATCAAGCGATACGCAGAATTGATGCGCACGATTTACGAAAGCAAAAAGCTATCTGGTTTTTGCTATACGCAGCTGTACGACGTTGAACAGGAAGTCAACGGGTTTTACGAATACGATCGTAAAGACAAATTCGGCGAAGAAGAAAAAAATATGCTTCGGGAAATTACTCTCGGAAAGCGGAAGGAGAATATGATATGAGTAAAATCAGAATGAAAAATGTGCTTGCGGGCGCGCTGAGTGCGGCGATGATTTTCGGAGCGGCCGGGTGCGCGGTACGAGAAAGCGACGGAGAAAAGATCGACGAATCCCGCACGCAGCTGTACGTATTCAACTACGGCGGCGGCTTTGGCAACGATTGGGTGAAAGCCCTGAAAACATCGTTTGAAGAGTTGCACGCCGAGGACGTGTACGAAGAAGGCAAAAAAGGCGTGCAGGTGATGATCGATTCCAAAAAACAGTCGTTCACCGCGGCGGATATCAAATCTTCGCTGTATGATGTGTTCTTCACGGAATCGGTGAATTATTACAACCTTGTGGGCGCAAGCGATGGCGCGAGCGCGCTTTTAGACGTGACCGACGCTTTGAAAAAGCCGCTTTCCGATCTCGACGCCGACGATACGCAGAGCGTTCTCGATAAATTCTACGATGAGCAGCTCGCTTACTACGGCGTGGATCGCGGCGACGGCAATCCTCGTTATTACGGCGTGCCGCACTACGCGGGATATTGGGGCATTATCTACAATGTAGATCTGTTCGAAAATCGTGGGTATTATTTCCTCGATGATCAAAGCGACTTTGAGGAATCGGGCATGCTCGAAGACCGGTTTATCAATACGAACGCTCCCGTGAAACAGAAGAGATCGGCCGGGCCGGACGGGGAGTACAATACTTCGGACGACGGCTTGCCCGCTACGTACGAAGAATTTTTCGCTTTATGCGATTATATCGTTACAGATAAAGTTTTGCCGCTTCGGTGGACGGGTGCGAATTATAAAGACTATCTGAATACGTTTTCGTATACTTTGGCGGTGGATTTCGAGGGAAAAGAAAACATTATGCGCAATTATACGCTGAGCGGCACGGCGAACAATCTCGGCACGGCAACGGACAGCGGATTTTCGAAAGACGGCGAAACTACGGAAATCAACGCGGGCAACGGCTACGAGCTGGCGCGCGGCGAGGGGTGGTATCACGCCGCTTCGTTTTTGAGAAATCTTTGTTTGAACGATAACGCTCATAACAATTATCACAATCACAACGCGTTCAACGGCGGCTATTCGCACATGACGGCGCAGCAAGACTTTTTATACGGCGGCAAAGACGGCGGCAAGACGGAGGAAGCCGCAATGCT